>JAABUL010002859.1_pt1 | contig 27350 bp, 31 predicted proteins | sample 5559151 | NCBI WGS metagenome assembly JAABUL01 (sample SAMN10711876, study PRJNA513368) | rock metagenome | isolation source: Antarctica rocks | place: Antarctica: Victoria Land, Pudding Butte sud | reverse complement strand
AGCCGACCAGGGACACCGACCCGGCGCGGAGTCCGGCGACCAGGCCCAGGACGCCCTCGCCGGTCATCCAGACCAGGGACACCCAGGACAGCTGCCGGGCCCGGCGGGCGGCCCGGTGCCAGCCCGCTGACCGGGCAGGTGCCACCACCGGGTCCGGGGTCGGGTCTGGTCCCGGGGCGCAACACCCGTCCGCACAGGCGGGCGTCCCGGTCGACGGCTCGGTCGCCGTCCCGGGGGACGGCCAGACGTGGAGAGGTGGTGCTGGGGTGGCGGTGAGGGTGAGCGGCCGGGGCCGGGTCTCGGGCATCAGTGGGTTCCGTCCTCGTGGGCGTTGTGGCCGGCGGGTTCGAGCTGGAAGGTGGAGTGCTCGACGTCGAAGTGACCGAGCAGGCAGTCCTGCAACTGGTCCAGGACGCGGGGGGCGTGGCCGTCGGTGAAGCAGTCGTCGCCGACCACGACGTGCGCGGACAGGGTGGGCAGGTTGGAGGTCACGGTCCACACGTGCAGGTCGTGGACGTCCTGGACGTGGTCGGTGCCCAGCAGGTGGTCCCGGACCGATCCCAGGTCGATGCCTTCCGGGGCGCGCTCGAGCAGGATCCGCCCGGATTCCCGGAGCAGTCCCCAGGCGGCGTGGACCATCAGGGCGACCACGACCAGGGAGGCGATGGAGTCCGCGCGGGTGAACCCGGTGAGCAGGATGACGACCCCGGCGACCACGGTCCCGATGAACCCGTATAGGTCGGTCAGGATGTGCTGGTAGGAGCCCTGCACGTTCAGACTCGACCGGTTCGCCCGGGCCAGCACCGCAGCGACGGCGACGTTCACCGCGACCCCGGCCAGCGCCACCACCAGGACCGGCAGCCCGGACACCGCCGGCGGATCGACCAGACGCCGGATCGCCTCGACCGCGACGATCCCGGCGACCACCAACAGCGTGATCCCGTTGCCGGCGGCGGAGAGGATCTCCGCGCGTTTCCACCCGAACGTCCAGGCGCCCGCCGCGGGGCGGGCGGCCAGGCTGATCGCCCAGAGTGACCCGGCGATCGCACCGACGTCGGAGAGCATGTGCCCGGCGTCGGACACCAACGCCAGGGAGCCGGACACGAACGCGACCACGACCTCCAGCACCATGAACCCGGTCAGCAGGACCAGCGCGGTCACCAGGTAGCGGCGGTCCGCGCCGGTCGCGATCCCGTGGTCGTGCCCGGCGTGGGCGGTCACCGGGTGCCTCGTTCCGGGTGGACCGCCGCGGTGTGCTGGGTGTGGGCCAGCGCGAGGTCCAGCAGCATCCGGACGTGGGCGTCGTCGAGGCGGTAGTAGGCCATCCGTCCGCGTCGCGACACCGACACGACCCGGTGCGCGCGCATCAGCCGCAACGCGTGGCTCACCGAGCTCTCCGACAGCCCGGTCGACACGGCCAGGTCACACACGCACAGCTCCCCGGCCTCGAGCAACGCGACCAGCAGCCGCAACCGGCCAGGGTCCGCGAGCAGACCGAACACGTCCGCGGCGTCCACCACGTCACCGTCGCCGGGCATCGCGGCCCGCACGCCGGCGACCTTGCCCGCGTCGACCAGCCGGACCGCGCACGCATCGACCTCAACCCCCTCAGACACCACAACCCCTTCGTCTGAACATCCGTTCACACATAGAAGACCATGGTGCACCCGATGTGGCATCGGCGCCCGACCGCCCCCGGGCGGGTCCGGTGGATCGGTAGCGCCGCGGCAGCACCACCGCGACCGGCGAGTGACCAGCAGAGTCCAGGCAGTGACCCCGGAACCACGCGATGGCGCATGACCCGGCCTCCCGGACAGTTCGGGCGGGCTGTCAGGAAGCGGTGGTGAGGGCGTCGAGGGCGGCGGGGACGAGGGCGTAGTACGCCCAGACACCGCGCTTGTCGCGGGTGAGCAGGCCGGCGTCGACGAGGACCCTCAGGTGGTGGGACACGGTCGGCTGGGACAGCCCGACCGGCGCGGTGAGGTCGCAGACGCAGGCCTCGCCTCCCTCGTGGGCCGCGACCAGGCCAGCAACTGCAGCCGGGCCGGGTCGGCGACCGCCTTCAGGGTCCGGGCGAGCGTCTCGGCGTCCGCGGCGGAGAGGGGCTCGCGGACCAACGGAGCGCAGCACGCGGGGGTCGCCGCCGCGAGCGTGAGCGCCATGACGGCCAGTGTCGTGCACGGATTGACGTGTGTCGATGCTCCGGGGCATGCCGATGGCATCGATAGTCGTCAATGTCAGGAGCTTCTGGTGTCCCAGGACGCGCAGACCGTGGAGCTGGTCAGGTCCCGCTACGCCGCGGCGGCAGCGGCGGCGACCGCACCCGGGGACAGCGGCTGCTGTGGGCCGGCGACCGGGTCGCTGCAGGTCGGGTCGGAGGTGTTCGGCGCCGCGCTGTACGGGGCGGACGCCGACGATCTGCGGGTGGCCAACGTCAAGTTCCTGCAGGGCCGGATCGAGGCGGTGCCGCTGGCGGATGCGTCGGTGGACGTCGTGATCAGCAACTGTGTCGTGAACCTGTCCGTCGACATGTACCTGACGGGGCTCGCCCTCGCCGGCTTCACCCGGGCGAGCGTTGAGTTCACCCACGAGGTCGCCCCTGGGACGCACGGCGCAATCATCCGCGCGACCAAGCCGGACACCGCGGCGCCCGCGTGAGCGACACGGTCGCCGACCGCCCCGCCGCCGATGCGGCGTTTACCCGGTGCTGGTGAAGGTCCGCTACAGCGAAACCGCCCGGGTCACCAGCGACCGCCGGCTGCTGGTCACCTCGCTGGTCCTCACCAGCCGCTACGAACGGGGCGGCGCTGCCGCCGGGTCACGTCAGATCCGCACCCCGCTGCGGGACAGCCATCGATTAGTCGCCCCAGCTGAAGCTGTGTGCTGCAGATCAGGCCGGAACGCTCCGCCGGGCTCAGGCGTTGGCACACTCAGTCCCAGTGAAGCGACACGCTGTCACCAGGTCGGAGATCGTGGACAAACGCGCGCCGATCACGTGTCCACCGGCAGACCTGCGGCTGTTCGCCCCCGAGGTTCAGGCGAATCCCGTCCCGGTGAGCGGGCTGCAGGAGACGATCGCCTCGTCACCGGTGACGGTTTGGACCGTTCTCCACCGGACCCGGCACTGGTCCAGCACCGAGCGGGCGACGTCACCGCCGGAACGGCCCGAAACCTGTGTTCCGAGCAGCCCCACCCAGGGATAGACGACGAAGACGTGGAAGGCGCGATTGGCAGTTTCGGTGCCACCGCGTGCAGCAGGTCACCGCCCAGCCAATACGCGCGCACGACCCGGGCGTCCAACGGGTCGTCGATTCCGGCGGTCTGCGCGATCAGCCGCAGATAGGCCCACGCGCCTTCGAACCGTTCCGCCCGCGACCGCACACCCAGGCCGGAGCGGGAGCCGGACCCGTCGGGGCCACCGGATCCGCCGGCGACCTCGGCCTCCGCGCCCGCCCCCGCGGCCAACAGGACCTCGGCGCCCGGGGGCCTGCAGTAACCGAGCTCGTTGGGTGGGTAGGCGTAGCGGGCGAACAGGGCCGGCCGGTCGGGGCCTCCGACCGGACAACGGCAATCCCCGCGCTCACTCAGCAGATCCGGGGTAGCTGTTCGCCCACGGGCATGTCGACGACGCGGGTCCCGCCCAGCCCTGTCCGGGTGACCACCATCCCGGGGTGCTCCGGGACGCAGGTCGCGATGGCCACGGCTGCCCGCCCGTGGTCGTGCTCGCGCATCGCCTCCAACACCGCGTCGGCATCCTCGGGGGCGATGAAAGCGAGCAGCTTGCCCTCGTTGGCGACGTAGAGCGGGTCCAGGTCCAGCAGACCGCACGCATCCCGGACCGCGGCAGGGATCGGCAGGTCACGTTCCACGAGCTCGACCCCGACGCCGGCGGTGCGCGCGATCTCATTCAGCGAAGCCGCCACGCCGCCGCGGGTCGGGTCACGCAGCACGTGCACGTCGGCGCCCGTGCGCACCATGGCCGACACCAACCCGGTCAGCGGTGCGGTGTCGGACTCGACCGTCGTCCCGAACTCCAGGCCCTCCCGGCAGCTCATCACCGCGACACCGTGAACGCCGATGTCACCGCTGACGATCACCACGTCGCCGGGTCGGGCGCGACTGGGGCCGATGTCGACCCCGCTCGGAACGATCCCGATGCCGGCGGTCGTGATGGTCGGTGAGCGGCTCGAGCTCGGCACGCAGCTCAACGGCGGCGGTCAAAACGCCACAAGAGGTCCACAACGACTGGCCGAATTTCCAGGTCGCAGCATAAAACCGCGACAAACACGCGGTCCGAGAACCGCGGGGCAGATCACAGCCAGGGGGACACCGTGGCACAGACGCTCGAGCAGCTGCTCGCCGGGCGGCCGGCGGGGCGGCGGGTCGACGCGGCCGAGGTCGCCGCCCGCACCCGGGAGGCCGGTCGGGTGCTCGTTGTCCTCGACGACGACCCGACCGGCACCCAGTCGGTGGCCGACCTGCCCGTGCTGATGACCTGGACCCCGGACGCAATCGGCTGGGCCCTGGCGCAGGGCCGCCCGGCGCTGTCCGTGATGACCAATACCCGCGGTCTGTCGCCGGCAGAGGCCGCGCAGCGCAACCGGGAGGTCGCACGCAACGCGCTGTCGGGCGCCGCCCGGATCGGGGTGGAGATCGCGTTCGTCTCGCGCTCGGACTCAACACTGCGCGGACACTTCCCGCTGGAGACCGACGTGCTCACCGAGGAGGTCACCGCCGCGACTGGTGAGCCGGTTGACGGGGTGATCGTCGTCCCGGCCTTCGGCGACGCGGGCCGGGTCACCGTCAACGGGGTCCACTACGCCGGCTCGGCCGGCTCCTACGTCCCGGTCGTGGTCGACAGCGTGACCGAGAACGACCTGCGGCTGCTCACACTGGCGATCCTTGATGTACAGGCGGCCGGGTCGCGGCTGGTGTTCCGCGTCGGCCCACCGTTCCCGCGGGCGTTCATCGGGCAGTCACCGCACCCGCCGCTGCAGCCCGGGGACCTGTCCGCGATCAGAGCGGGCGGCCTGGCCGAGCACGCCCGCGGTGGTCTGGTGGTCGTCGGCTCCCACGTCGCCCTGACCAGCCGTCGTCTGGATCACCGCGCCGAGCGGGAGCAGTCGCTGGCGATCGCGCGCCGGGTGTCAACGGCGCTCGTCGAGGTCGTCCGGCGCGTACTGGCGCAGCGGGCACCGCGCTTCGTCGTGGCCAAGGGTGGGATCACCGCTTCCGACCTGGCCGCCCGGGGCCTCGGCATCGAGCGGGCGATGGTCCGCGGCCCGATGCTGCCGGGCATCGTCTCGCTCTGGGAGCCCGTCACCGGTCCGGCGCGGGGGATCCCCGACGTCGTGTTCGCGGGCAACGTCGGCGGACCGGGCAGCCTCGCCGACGTCGTCGACATTCTGGCCGCGCCGGACACCACGCGGGAGGGGCGGAACTGGTGACCGTGGTCGCCGGTCAGCCGCGGCGGGCCAGCCAGGCGTTCGTCGCCGCCAGCTGCTGGCCGGTGCGGTCCGCCAGCTCGGCGGACTGCTCCGGGCGCAGCCGGTCGCACACCCAGTCCCAGTGCAGCGCCACGGTGTCCCCCGGCGCGAGGTCGGCCACGAAGGCGGTCCGGTCACGCGCCCAGCGACAGGTCCGGACCCGCGCCTCGCCCAGTCCCAGCTCCCGGCCGTCCCAGCTCAGCGGGGCGGACCGGATCCCGGCGGTCTCAGCGCCCACCCACTCCACGGTCCCCCAGCGGACCCGGCAGCTGTCCAACACCGAGCGGGCGACGTCGCCGCCAGCACCGAGCAGCCCGACCCACGGATACACGACGAAGACATGGAAGGTGTGGCTCGCCCCGGCCCCGGGACCCGGGGTCGCCGCCAGCCGGTCGCGTACGCCGGGCTGGCTGCCGAACCCGGCCGCCACGGCCGCCCGCACGGCAGCCGGTTCGACCTCGTCCAGCAGGGCCCCCCCGAGCCAGTACGCGGATACCACACCGGGGTCCAGGAGGTCCCCGACACCGGCGGTCTCGGCGAGCAGCCGAAGGTAGGGCAACGCACCGGTGAAGTGGACGGCCCGCTCCCGGAGCCGGGGGTCCCCGGACCCGGCCGAGCCCACCGACCCGGCCGCTCCTCCGGCCAGCAACAGGTCCGCGCCAGGCGGTCCGCAGTGGCCGAGCTCGTTGGGCGGGAACGCGTACCGGGCGAACAGGGCGTCTCCTGACGCCGTCCCCGCGGTGGCCGGGCCCGGTGCCGCGGTCGCCACCTCAGCAGATCCTCGGCAACTGCTCGCCGATCGGCAGGGCGACGACGCGGGTCCCGCCCAGTCCGGTCCGGGTAACAACCATCCCCGGGTGCTCCGCGACGCACGTCCCGATCGCCACCGAGCCCTTGCCGTACTGGTGTGCCCGCATCACGTCCAGCACCTGCTCGGCGTGCTCCGGTGCGACGAACGCGAGCAGCTTGCCCTCGTTGGCCACGTAGAGGGGGTCCAGTCCGAGCAGCCCGCAGGCGTCCCGGACCGGCTCCGGGATGGGCAGATGCCGCTCGACGAGCTCGACCCCCACGCCGGCGGACCGGGCGATCTCGTTCAGCGACGCGGCGACCCCGCCGCGGGTCGGATCCCGCAGCACATGCACGTCCGCACCGGAGTCGAGCATCGCGGCGACGAGCCCGTTCAGCGGCGCACTGTCGGTCTCGAGCGCGGTCCCGAACTCCAGGCCCTCCCGGCAGCTCATCACGGCGACGCCGTGCACGCCGATGTCCCCGCTGACGAGGACCATGTCACCCGGGCGCGCCCGGGTCGGCGCGATATCCACCCCGTCGGGCACGACCCCGATCCCGGCCGTGTTGACGTACACCCCGTCGCCGTGGCCGGCGTCGACCACCTTCGTATCGCCGGTCACCAGCCGGACCCCGGCGGTCAGGGCCGCCCGGCCCATCGCCTGCGCCACCCGCCCGATCCGCTCCAGAGCGGTGCCCTCCTCGAGGATGAACGCCGTGGACAGGGCCAGGGGCGTGGCGCCGGACATGGCCAGGTCGTTGACGGTTCCGTTCACCGCGAGGTCACCGATGCAGCCGCCGGGGAAGAACATCGGCTTCACGACGTAGGAGTCGGTGGAGAAGGCGAGCCGGCCACCGGCCACCGCCAGGACCGCCGAGTCACCCATCCCGGCGTCCGCCGCCTCGCCGAACGCCGGCAGGAACAGGTGCTCGATCAGCTCGGCCGACATGGCGCCGCCGCCGCCGTGACCGGCCACGATCGTCGGGGAGTCCCGCAGCGGCAGCGGGCACGTCCACGTGTCGAAGTCCAGCGCGCTGACGACCTCAGACATGGGCGTCCTCCCGCACCGTCGGGGTCGGTAGCGGTTCCTGCCGTGGTCCCGGGGCCGGTCGCTGGTGCGCGGACTCGGCAGGCAGGTCCAGGCGCCGGTAGAGGTAGTAGGCCGCGCACGCGCCCTCCGAGGACACCATCGTCGCGCCCAGCGGGTTGCGCGGGGTGCACTCCCTGCCGAATGCCGCGCACTGGTTAGGCTTGATCAGGCCCTGCAGCACCTCACCGGACCGGCAGATCGACGACTCCTCGGTGTGAATGCCGCCGACGTCGAATCGCGCCTCGGCGTCCCAGTCCCGATACTTCGCCGACAGCCGCCAGCCGCTGCCGGGGATCTTGCCGATGCCCCGCCACGCCCGGTCCGTCACCTCGAAGACGTCCTCGAGCATCGCTCTCGCGGTGGGGTTGCCGTCGGCCGGGACGGCACGGGCGTAGGCATTCTCCAGTTCGTGTCGGCCGGACTCCAGCTGCAGCACGGTCCGGCGGATGCCCTCCAGGATGTCCAGCGGCTCGAAACCGGTGACCACCATCGGGACCCGGTACTTCTCGGCCAGCTCGGGGTAGCCGGCGGTTCCCATGACGCTGCACACATGACCGGCCGCCAGGAACGACTGGACCCGACAGGTCGGGGACTCCATGATCGCAGCCACCGCCGGCGGGACCAGGACGTGGGAGACCAGCAGGGAGAAGTTGCGCACCCCTAGCCGCTTCGCCTGATACACGGTCATCGCATTGGCCGGAGCGGTGGTCTCGAAGCCGATCCCGAAAAACACCACCTGCTTGTCCGGGTTCTCCCGCGCGATCCGCAACGCGTCCAGCGGCGAGTAGACGACCCGGACGTCCCCCCCGGCGCTCTTGATGCGGAACAGGTCACGGCTGCTGCCCGGGACCCGCAGCATGTCCCCGAACGAGCAGAAGATGACACCTGGGAGCTCGGCGATCGCCAGCGCCCGGTCGATGATCTCCAGCGGCGTCACGCAAACCGGGCAACCCGGACCGTGGATCATCTCGATCCCGTCGGGCAGCAGCTGATCGATGCCGTGCCGGATGATCGAGTGGGTCTGCCCGCCGCAGACCTCCATGATCGTCCAGTTCCCGGTCGTCGCGGCATGGATCTGGTCGAGCAGGTGCCCGGCCAGGTCTGGATTGCTGAACTCGTCGAGGTACTTCACCGTGCGCCTCCCTGTGCTGTCGCCACACCGACTCGTCCCTGAACTGTCGGCTCGCCGACTCGTCCCTGCACTGTCGGCTCGCCGACGCCGGCCTGCCGGGCGGCGATCGCCACCTGGTCGCCGAACTCCTCCTCGAGGATCCCCATCGACTCGAACTCCGCGAGAGTGCTGCGCGCCGACTCCTCGTCGAGGGTCTGGATCGCAAACCCGACATGGACGATGACGTAGTCACCGACCCGCACATCGGGCACGTACTCGCAGCACACCTCCTTGCGGACGCCGCCGAAGTCCACCTCCGCCATGAGCGTGTCGTCGTGACGCATCAGCGCGTCGACCCTGCCCGGTACGGCAAGACACATCTGTCGTCTCCTCTCAGTCCTCGGACCGGCTCGGGCCGGACCGGCCCGCGCCTGCCACCACCAGCTGTCCCAGTGCGATACCGCCGTCGTTGCCCGGGACCTGTTCCGCGCCGAAGACGGTGAACCCGCGCTCGGTGAGCAGGCGGCGCGAAGTGGACAGCAGCAGCGCGTTGGCGAACACCCCACCGGACAGGACCACGGTGCCCAGCCCGGTGGCGTCGCGGGTCGCGACCGCGAGCAGGGCGACCAGCTGGGCGACCGCGGCGTGGAACCGGGCGGCGACCACCTCGGCGGGCGTCCCGGCCCGGCAGTCCCGCACCACCGCGCGGACCAGCGGCGCGGCGTCGGCCACGGTCGGACCGCCACCGGTGGCGGACACGGCGAACCCGTAGGCGCCGACCCCGCCGGGACCGGTGTCGGTGCCGCCGGCGCCGGCGCCGGCGCCGGCGGAGCGCGCCAGGCCCTCCAGCTCGATCGCCGCCTGGGCCTCGGTGTCGACCACCTGCCGCACCCCGGCCAGCGAGGCGACCGCGTCGAACAGCCGGCCCATGCTCGAGGTGGGCACGGCGCCGAACCCCGACCGGACCTGGTGGGCCAGCACCGGGAGCTCGGCCGGTGGACAGGCGCGGACCGGCGCGAGGTCTGCGTCCCAGTCCACCCCGGCGGCCCAGAGGTGGGACAGGGCCATCCGGTACGGGCGGACCACACTGGCGTCCCCTCCCGGCAGCGGCACCGGTCCCAGGTGCGCGACGCGGCGGAACCCGGCGTAGTCCGCGGCCAGCACCTCCCCGCCCCACACGGTGCCGTCGGTGCCGTACCCGGTGCCGTCGAAGGCGAAGCCGATCACCGGCTCGCGCCCGTCCAGCCCGTGCTCGGCCATCACCGCGGCGATGTGGGCGTGATGGTGCTGCACCGTCCGGACGGGGCGGTCCCCGGCCTGCTTGCGCGCCCACGCGGTCGACCGGTATCCGGGGTGGGCGTCGGCGGCCAGCAGGCCCGGCCGCACCCCCACCAGACCCGCCAGGTGCGCCGCCGAGGCGGTGAACTGCTCGATGGTCGCCAGGTCGTCCATGTCGCCGATGTGCTGGCTCAGCCAGGCGCGACGCCCCTCGCCCACGGCCAGGGTGTTCTTGACGTCGGCACCGGTCGCCAGCGTCGCGGGCACCGTCACCGGCAGGGTGACCGGGAGCGGGACGTGACCGCGGGAGCGCCGGACCAGCACCTCGCGGCCGTCGACGACGCGGGTCACCGAGTCGTCGACCGGGACGTGGATCGGCCTGTCGTGGCCCAGCCACGCGTCGACCAGCGGCGCCAACCGGGCGAGGGCGTCTGCGTCGCGGTAGGCGATCGGTTCCCCGGCCAGATTGGCCGACGTCATCACCAGCGCGTCCGGCGACCCGTCGTCACCCGCTTCGAGCAGCAGCTCGTGCACCGGTGTGTACGGCAACAGGATCGCGATGTCCGGGTTCCCCGGGGCGACCGACTCCGCGAGCGCTGCGCTGCCGGGACTGCGCGCGAGCAGGACCGCCGGTCGCCGCCACCCGGTGAGCAGTGCTTCTTCGCGATCATTCACCTCGGCGACCGTCCGGGCTGCCGCTGCGTTGCGGACCATCACCGCGAAAGGTTTGTCCCCGCGCTGTTTGCGGCGGCGCATCTCGGCGGCCGCGGCCGCGTTACGGGCGTCGCAGGCGAGGTGGTACCCACCGAGACCCTTGACAGCGACGATCCCGCCGGCGGCCAGCAGCCGACGGGTGGCGGCGACGGCCTCCTCGCGCAGCACGGGAACCTCGCCGACGCGGACCAGCTCCAGGCGGGGACCGCAGTCGTGACAGGCGATCGGCTGGGCGTGGAAGCGCCGGTCGGTCGGGTCGGCGTACTCCCGCGCGCAGGCCTGGCACATCGGGAACCCGGCCATCGTCGTGCTGGGCCGGTCGTACGGGAGGTCGCGGATGATGGTGAACCGCGGCCCGCAGTCGGTGCAGGAGATGAACGGGTGCCGGAACCGCCGGTCGGCCGGGTCGGCCAGCTCGCGTCGACACTGCTCACACGTCGCGACGTCGGGGCTGGCCAGCGTCCGCGGGCCGCCGGGGGTGCTCTGGTCGGACGCGGCGATCGCGAACCCGTGGTGGCCCGACCGCGGCGCGCGGGTGGCGGTCACGGCGTCGACCACCGCCAACGGCGGACCGTCGCAGGACAACCGCCGACCGAGCTCGTCGACGGCGCCCTGCTCGCCCTCGACGTCCACCAGCACACCGGCCGCGTCATTGGCCACCGACCCGGACAGCCCCAGACCGGTGGCGGCGACATAGACGAAGGGCCGGTAACCGACACCCTGGACCAGGCCGGTCACCTGGTAGCGCACCCGGACCAGCGTGCTCACGGCCCGTTGCCCAGGGCCGCCGTCCGCCCGGTGTCCGGTGTCGACCCCGCGTCCACCGCCGGCCGGGTCTCGCGGGCCCGGCCCATCAGCTCCAGCCCAGCCATCGCGGTCTCGGCGCCGACGGCGTCGGTCAGCTCGACCGCGAAGCCCATGTGGATGACCACCCACTGGCCAGGTGGGGGCGCGTCGTCGAGCATGCCGATGTTGACCCGGCGGGTCGCGCCCTCGACGTCGACGAGAGCGATCTGGTCGCCGTAGCCGTCGACCATCCCGACCACGCAACCGGGAATCCCGAGGCACATCTCAGGTCACCTCCGCCATCTCGAACTCACGGGTCAGCAGGCCGTGCACCGTGCGGACCGCCTCATCGACTGCCTCGTCGACCGCTGGTGTCAGCCCGATCCGCTCGTCGACGTCGCTGACCTGGCAGCCCACCAGCACCGTGCGCGCCGGGAGCTCTCCGCCGAGCGCCGCGAGGCTGGCCAGCACGGTGGCCGGGTCCATGCTGTGCGCGTCGACCTGCCCCCCGGCGGGAACGCTCTGCGGACCGAGTTCCAGGACGACGATGCGGCTGGGGTCACCGCGCTCAGGCAGCGCGTCGACGACGATCAGCCCATCCCACGGGTCGAGCAGGTCGTAGGCCAGGTGCAAGCCCCGGATGCCGTAATCGACCACCCGGACCTCGGCTGGCAGACCGCCCTGCTCGGCCAGCCGGCGGACAACTGCTGGGCCGAAGCCGTCGTCGCCGAGGAAGAGGTTGCCGATGCCGGCCACGAGCACGCGTCCCGCCACGTCAGGGCTGGTCCTCTGCCTTGGAGGTGCCCTGAACGTGCGCGGGTCCCACCCGGTCGTCGTCGAGGTCGGTCTCCGGCATCGAACTCGCCGGCTGCTCATCGGAGGGAGAGCTGGTCGCTCCGCCGGGGGTGCTGGCGGGGTCTGGTGCCTTCATCTCCTCGTCCTCGACCGGTCCGGTGGCGCCGGCGGTCCTGGCGCCGTCCCTGGTCGACTTCTCCTTGTCGCCGACGTCGGCCGCCGTTTCGCGCCCTTCGTAGGGCGGCACCGTCCTACCTCCGGTGTCCACACCTTCCGGGCTGTTCGGATCTCCGGGGCCGTTCGGATCGATGGTCATGGTCTCCTCCTGGTAGGTCTAGCCCCCGCCGGACTGCAGGTCCGGCGCGTCGGGATCGCGTGACTTGTTGGGCTGGACCGAAGTGTCGGACTCGTCGTCCCCTGTCCCGGCGGGACGGTCAGCCGGGCCGCCGGACGGCTCGTCCGACCCGGTGTCTCGTGAGCCGCGGGGGCCACGCTCGGCCTGCGACTCCTCCTCGAGTTGCCCGCCTGCCGTCTCGCTCATCGGGTCCTCCTCGTGGGTGCTCACATCGAGCGCACCTTCAGGTACCTGCGGATGTCGGGGATCGACTGCACCCCGACGACGACGGCGACCATGGCAACGACCGCGCCCATGCCCGCGGTGACCATGCCCAGAGTTCTCACGATCGGCTCTCCTCTCGGTCTTCTGGTTGCACGCCCACGGACAACGGCTCGAGTTCGTCGGGCGCGAAGTAGAAGTAGCGGCCGTACCAGTCGTGCATGTCCGCTGCCGGGTCGTCGACGAGGACGAGGGCAACGTGGACGTCGCCGTCAACGTCGGAGAGCACGGCGGTCACCCGGGCCACCTGGCCCGCGAAGAACAGATCCTGCGCATCGGCCCGACGCGAGGGGTGCACCCGCACCAGGCTGCCGCGGGCCACGGACACGCCGTCGATCACGACCGCATCGGTGCCGGGCGCCACATCGGCGTCGGCCTCGGGATCCCACCAGGGGACGTCGCCGGTGCCGAAGGTGGGCGGCTCGGCGTCGCGCAGATCGGCACTGCGCAGATCGGCGATGGGGGTCTCGACGGCCTCCACCAACGCCGCCGCGTGCGGGTCGCGCAAAATGCCGTGCAGCTGCTGGAGGTCCGCGTCCGACATGCCGTCGCAGCGGTCGATGATCGCGCGTGCCAGCGGGTCGGTGGCCCGCGCCTCCGCCTTCTCCGCCTCGGTCATGGTCATCACCCGCAGGGTCAGGATCTCGTCGATCTCGGTCCCGTCGAACAGCGCGCCGGGGCTCTGCTCGGCCACCTCGGGGTGGTCGTAGAGGATGATCGGGGCGCCGAGGACGATGTCGGTCGCTCCCGGTGCGCCGGCCAGCACGGGCCAGCAGCGTCGCTGGGAGCACCGGGCAGCCGCCTCGGCGGCCTCATCGGGCGGCTCGAGCAGCGAGACGAAGTCGGCGCCGTCCGCCTCGAGCACCAGGTGCGCTCCGATCAGCGAGGTGCGGATCGCGGCGTCGGGGTCCGCGGCCGGTTCGGGATGGGTGTTGTCCACCGACACCGACAGGCGGAGGAATTCCCCGTCGGCGGTTGTGCGTGCCGCGACCCGGGCGGCCAGCGGCCAGCGGCGGCGGCGAACCCGGCCCACGACCTCGCCTCGGGAATCCGACAGCGGCTCGACGTCCGCGCCCCCGGGAACCTCCACCAATGCGTCGAACGGATCGGCCAGTGAATGCGCCGGCAGGGTGATCTCGCGCTCAACCGCCTCGTCCCAGCTCAGCACCGAGCGCCCGTCCACGGAGAGTTCGCCGACCGGGAGATAGCTGCCGTCCGCGTCGAGCCGCTCTACCTCGCGGACCTGGAGCTGCAGGAAGCGCAGGGAGATCGTGATCGCGCCGGGTTGGGAACGTGGTGCGATCAGGCACTGCATCGCCATCCCCGGCTCTTCACCCAGCCCGGCCGCCGAGGCGCCGGACGGGCCGAGCACGCCGAACTGCCAGCGCGACTGGTTCTTGGGCGAGCTCGCGCGGTACGGGTACAGCAGATAGCCCTCGTACAGGACCGCGTCGGCAATCGCGCGGACCCTGTCGACACCACTGCCGATGCCGCTGTTCGGGCTCATGCGACGGTCTGCCTCTCGGTGGCCAGCAACGTCTGCACCGTCTCTTCCCAACTGATCAGCCCGTGCCGCGAGCGGTAGTCGGCGAGCCGGGCCAGGACGTCGGAGTCCAGTCGCAGCCAGCCGGTGTTGGGGAAGAACGACGCAATCATCTGCTGCCACACCGCGACCGGAAGGTCGTACCTGGCCTCGCAGTCCCAGGGCACCGGCTGCACCCCGAAGCCGTTGCTGCCCCGGGTGAACACGGTGCCGGAGAACAGCAGCGTCATCGGCACCGTGCCCGCGTCGATGGCGTGCAGGTAGCGCGAGCCGATCACGTCGAAGTCGTAGGTGCACGGCAGCACGAGGTCGACGTCGCACTCGCCGGTGAATCCCTGCACCGTCGTGTTGCACTGCATCCACAGGAACGGCTTCAGGGTGTCCACCCACCTGTCCCGCTCCCCGAACAGACCGCTCAGGCCACGGGTCTCGGCCTCGTCGTAGCGCCGGCGCTGCGGCTCGATCCGCACCTGACAACGCAGCGCGATCGCATGGATCACCTGCCCGGTGGCCTCCTCGATCCGCAGCCGGGCGGTCAGCTGCGGAGCGACGGCGTACGGCTCGGCGAAGACGTCGAGCACAGAGAACGCGTAGTCGCTCACGGCGCGGGCTCGCGAACAACCGTTGGGGCCGGCCGACTGCGGCCCTGTACCTGCACGAAGAAAGCGTCCATCGCGTCGTGCGCCTCGCGACCACCGTCAAACCCCCGCCACAGCATCCGTAGCTGGCCGACCAGCTCGTAGCACGCGTCGATCGGCACCAGGTGGCACGAGCCGCTGGCCCCGTCGTCCCGGCGCACCAGCAGCGCCTCGACGTCGGGGCGCAGCACGGCGAGCTCGGGGTTCTGCTCGACGATCCGGTCCCAGGCGTCCAGTGGGAGGTCGGACTCGGTGGCGCCGGCCGGGCTGGGGTAGAACGCGATCGTGCGCTGCTGTACGGAGTTCTGGAACAGGAACGCCAACCCGACGGGGATCTGCAGTTCGTCCCAGGCGCGCGCGTCCAGCGTGAGGTCGGGGAAGCGCAGGTAACGCTCGGGCACCGCCCGATAGCGCAGGTGCGCGTCCTGATCGGTGAACAGCAGGTAGCAGGCCCGGCAGCTGCACATCAGGGCGCGGCTGTCCAGGTTCACGACGTGAGCATGGGTCGAGCCGATGGATTCAGCACACATCTCGCAGCGCGCGCCGACGACCGCCGCCGGCCGGGTCCGGGTGATCCGCCGCAGTGCGGCCAGCGGTGGTCCGGATCGGCCGGCGTCACTCATACCGCGACCGGCGAGGGGACGGCGACCGAGACGGTGACCCCGTCGGCCAGCAACGGCAACGGGTCCAGGTGCAGGCCGTCGACGTCGAGGCAGGCGCCGGCCCGGCGTACCTCGTAATGCGCGCCGCAGCCGGGGCAGCGCAGCACCGCGTCCCCGGCAGCGCCACCGAGCCGGCGGGCCAGGACGGCTCCGCCAATCGGCTGCTCGCACCGGGCACACCGGTCCCGGAAGGCGAACAGGTCCGCGCCGATCCGGCACGCCACGATGGGAACCGATCCGGCCAGCACCCCGGTGACCTCGCCGGACGCCAGCCCACCCAGCTCCGGGATCGGCAGCCACGACGAGCCGCCGTCCGTCTGCGGACCCGCGTGCGACCCGAGCCGGGCGCGCAACGACGCCACCGGGATCACCGACCCGGTGGTGTTCTCCGGCGCGGTCTCGACCTCGATCGCCGTGATCTCCGGAGCTGCCGCCTCGATCGCGCCCTCGACGGCGAGCTTGAGGGTCACCGACGAGGACGGGCAGCCGTCGCAGCTGCCCAGCAGTCGCAGCCGGACCACGTCGTCCTCGGTGACCGCGAGCAGCTCCACGTCGCCGCCGTGCGAGCCGAGGTAGGGCCGGACGCTGTCGAGCGCCTGCTCGACGCGGGTGGTCACATCGTAGGGATGCAGGCCGTGCACGAGCAGCAGGCTGGCCACCAGATCGTCCTTGGCCAGGGCGTCCAGGACGGCGTCATCCAGATGGCCCAGCTCGTGCACGATGTCGAGCACCCGCTCCAGCCCGGCGCCGTAGAGGTCGGCCACCAGGCGGACCAGCTCCTCGGTCCGTTCCCGCGCGACGGCGCCACCGGCGGCGCTTGCGTCGATCAGCGTGTCGATGCGCTCGCCGGCCGCCCGCCAGTCCGGTGGTGCCTGTTCGGCCTGCATGCCTTCGGTCTGCGCCGTCACGTTTCGCCTCAGCTGCCGGCGGACTGGGTGGGTGAGTGCAGCACTTCCAGCTTCTTGCCCTCGCCCAGGAACATGTGGACCCCGCAGGGCAGGCACGGGTCGAAACTGCGCACGGTCCGCATGATGTCGATCCCCTTGAAGTGCTCCCGGTCGTTCTCCTCGAAGATCGGCTGCCCCTGCACGGCGTCCTCGTAGGGCCCGGGCGTGCCGAAGTTGTCCCGCGGGCTGGCGTTCCAGGGGGTCGGCGGGTACGGGTGGTAGTTGGCGATCTTGCCGTCGCGGATCACCATGTGATGGCTCAGCACGCCGCGCACCGCTTCGGTGAAGCCGCAGCCGACGCCCTCTTCGGGAACGTCGAACTTCTCCCAGGTCTTGGTCCGGCCGGCCCGGATCTCGACCAGCGCCTTATCCGCGAAGTGCAGCGCGCAGGCGGCCGCGTACGCCTGGAAGTAGGTCCGTGCCCGGTTGCGCTCGATCGTGTTGCTCCACTGCGGGATCTTCCACTCGAACTCCACCGGACCCTTGAGCGCGGTCTTCGGCAGGTTGATCTGCACGCTCGAGCCGGTCGACTTCACGTAGCCGATGTCGACCAGCCCGGCGAGCGCCGTGGACCACAGCCGAGCCAGCGGGCCGCCGCCGGTATCGAGGGCGAGGTATTCCTTGCCGTCGTACCACCGCGGCGACATCACCCAGCTGTACTTGTTGTCCAGGTCCCGCTTCTGCGGCTCCGGATTGGTGTGCTGGTTCCATGGGTGCCGCCGGTCGACCGGGTTGCCGAGCGGGTCGTTCTTCACGAACATCTCCTGACCCTCCCAGTCGTCGTAGTACGACGAGCCGAGCAGGATCCTGATGCCGAGGTTGATCTCGACCAGGTCGGTGGTGACCAGTTTGCCGTCGACGACCACACCGGGGGTGACGTACATCTTGCGTCCCCAGTCGGTCATGTCCTTGTATTCGAAGTTGCAGTGCTCGGGGTCCTGGAACGATCCCCAGCAGGCCAGCAGGATCCGCCGGTTCCCCACCTGCTCGTAGCCGGGCAGCGCCTCGTAGAAGAAGTCGAAGAGATCGTCGTGCATCGGCACGACCTTCTTCATGAACTCGACGTAGCGCTGCAGCCGGGTGATGTAGTCGGTCATCAGCTGGATCGTCGCGACAGTGCCGACACCGCCGGGATAGAGCGTGGACGGGTGGACGTGGCGCCCCTCCATCAGGCAGAACATCTCCCGGGCCAGGCGGCTCACCTGCAGCGCTTCGCGGTAAAACTCGCCGGTGAACGGGTTCAGCGAACGCATGATGTCGCCGATGGTCTTGTACCCGTGGGCGCCGGCATGCGGGGACTCGGTCCGGTTGGCCATCTCCAGCACACCCGGATTGGTCTCCGCGACCATCTTCTCGCAGTAGTCGACCCCGACCAGGTTCTCCTGGAAGATGTTGTGGTCGAACATGTACTCCGCGGCTTCGCCGAGATTGACGATCCACTCACCGAGGTGCGGCGGCTTCACCCCGTACGCCATGTTCTGCGCGTAACAGGAACACGTAGCGTGGTTGTCGCCGCAGATGCCGCAGATCCGGCTGGTGATGAAGTGCGCGTCGCGCGGGTCCTTGCCCTTCATGAAGATCGAGTAGCCGCGGAAGATCGAACTCGTGCTGTGGCACTCGGCGACGACCTTCTGCTTGAAGTCGATCTTCGTGTAGATGCCCAGGCTCCCGACGATGCGCGTGATTGGATCCCACGCCATCTCGACGAGGCCGTCCTTGCCTTGGCTCATGCTGCTGGGCTTCGGGACCGCCGAGGTCATCGCGCCGCCGCCTTCCTGTCGGGTATCCGCATCACGAGCCGGGGGGTCACGAGCTGGGGGGTCACCACGTGCGGGTGGCGCCGGTGGCAAGGGTCCTGCCGGGCTTCCGCCACTTGGGCTCGCGGTCGAGCGTGTGCGTGGTGATGTGCCGCAGCCGGCGCATCGTCGACCCGTAGGGGCCGACCGCGTTCGTGGAGAGCTTGCCGCCAGGTGGCTCGTCCATGAACGGCATGAACTTGTCCGGGAAGCCCGGCATCGTACAGCCGATACAAATCCCGCCGACGTTCGGGCAGCCGCCGATACCGTTCATCCAGCCGCGTTTGGGGACGTTGCACTTCACCGTTGGGCCCCAACAGCCGAGCTTGACGATGCACTTGGGCGAGCCGTACTCGGTGGCGAAGTCGGCCTGCTCGTAGTAACCGGCGCGGTCACAGCCCTCGTGCACGGTCTGGCCGAACAGCCAGGTCGGTCGAAGGGCGTCATCCAGCGGGATCATCGGCGCCTGGCCGGTGGCCATGTACAGCATGTAGGTCAACGTCTCGGACAGGTTGTCGGGCTGGACGGGGCAGCCGGGCACGCACACGATCGGGATCCCGGCCTTGGACTTCCAGTCCCAGCCCAGGTAGTCCGGTACGCCCATCGCCCCCGTCGGGTTACCCGCCATGGCGTGGATCCCGCCGTAGGTGGCGCAGGTGCCGGCCGCGACGATCGCGGTCGCTTTGGGAGCCAGCCGGTCGAGCCATTCGCTCGTCGTCATCGGCTGGCCGGTCGCGGGGTTGTTGCCGAACCCGCACCAGTAGCCCTCGTCGTGCAACTGCTCGTTGGGGATCGAGCCCTCGACGACGAGCACGAACGGCTCGAGCTCGCCTCGGTCGGCTTTGAAGAACCACTCCAGGAAGTCGTCGGCGCCGCCGTTGGGGCCACACTCGAAGTCGATGAGCGGCCAGTGCATAGCGATCTGGGGCAGGCCGGGCAGGGCACCGAGCGCGATCTCCTCGATGCTGGGCTGGGTCGCCGCCGTCAGGGAGACCGAGTCGCCGTCACAGCTGAGCCCGGCGTTGATCCAGAGGACGTGGATGAGGGTGTCCTCGGCTGCCCGGGCTGCTTCACGGGGGGATGCGGTTGGCATGGCGCTCACGCTTTCCGGGACCCCGGGCCGGCGCGGCCCGGGCCCTGACGCACGAAGGAACCGGCTTTGGCTGTTCTGCGGTCTGACCGATGAAACTCCCCCCCGCCCGGGAAGTCAAGGGGCGCCCGTGGTATGAGCCACGACCACGGGTCGCGGTTGTGCCGGCCGGCTCCCGCCGCGGGGACGGCGACCGGCGGAACACAACCAGTCCAGCCACGTGCCCATTCCCCCGCCCGTTCCCACCGATAGGGGCAGCACGTCGACGCCGGGGTTGACCGTGCGGCAGTGGGCGGTGAGCGCGTCCAGCAGCGTCTCCTGGTCGCCCTCGATCACCGAGACCCGGCGGCTGGGTGCGCCGTGCACCGCACGCAAGCGGTCACCGGTGCATGGCCGCCGCGGAGGTGGCCGGTTCCGGCAGGCGGGCCGTGAGCCAGGCGAGCCAGTCCGGCATCCCGTCCCCGCTGCGCACCGAGAGCGGGAGCACCTCGATGCCCGCGTTGACCGAGCGGCAGTGCGCGGTCAACAGCCCCAGGTCGACGTCGAGGTAGGGCAGCAGGTCGGTCTTGTTGATCAGGACGAGATCGGCGGCGGCGAACATATGCGGGTACTTCAGTGGTTTGTCCTCACCCTCGGTCACCGACACGATGACGACCCGCGCGGTCTCGCCGAGGTCGAACAGGGCCGGGCACACGAGGTTTCCGACGTTCTCCACGACCACCAGCGAGCCCGGCTCCGGACCGAGCTCGGTCAGCGCCCGCGCGAGCATTCCGGCGTCCAGGTGACATCCGGAACCGGTGTTGATCTGGACCACCGGCGCACCGGTCGCCCGGATGCGCTCCGCGTCCAGTCGCGTCTCCTGGTCCCCTTCGACGACGGCGATCCGATGCTGTCCGGACAGCTCGGTGATCGTCCGGTGCAGCAGCGAGGTCTTTCCCGAACCGGGGGAACTCATCAGGTTGATCGCGCTGACCCCGTGCCCCGCCAGCCAGTCCCGGTTGTGTGCCGCCAGGTGGTCGTTGCGGGCCAGCAGGTCGGTTTCGATCTCCACCACGCCGCGCAGCGGCTCGTGAGCGTGCCCGGCCACCCGTACCGCCGAACCACCACATCCACAGGTTGCACACATCGCCGTCCCTTCCTGGTGCCTCGTCCGAGTGTCTGGTGGATCACGTGCCAGGTGGCTGTGCAGCGGCGGCCAGGACGACCGAGGCCACGGCCAGCTCCCGGCCGGAGAGCAGCTCGACGTCCGCGCTGCCGCACGGGCAGAGCAGGATCAGGTCGCCGAGCTGGAACGACTCGCCGCAGCTGCGGCAGACCGCCCGGCCCGGGGGCTGCTCGATGTCCAGTTCGGCGCCCTGCAGCGGGGTCCCCGCGGTCACCAGCTCGAAGCAGAACCGCATCGCGTCGGCGGAGACGCCGGCAAGCAGGCCCACCCGTAGGCGGACGCAGGCGACCCGGGCATCGCCGGTGCGCCGCGTCACCGTCTCGACGACGCTCTGGGTTATCGCCAGTTCGTGCATCGGCATCCTCGCCGTCCTGGGAGGCACCGAACGTACGCCCGGGCGGCGGCCGGCCGCAAGGGCCGCGGTCGCGCGGCTCATCTGATGTGCTGACTCGTCTGACTCGTCTGACTCGGCTGGCTGGCTGGTCTGGCTGGCTGGTCTGGCTGGCTGGCACGGTCCCCAGGTGGGCGCGCGAACCCAGCTGAGGTCGGCGCAGACCGGCACGATGGTTCCATGATCAGGCCGGCGCGACCGCGCCCGCCCCACTGGGTGACCGCTCTCATGGTGGTCGACGGCGTGGCACTGGTCGGCTACGTCGCGCTCCTGCTTGCTCCGGTAGCCGGGCTGGGCGTGCTGCGCGACACCCTGTTGGGCCGGGTGGCGATGGTGCTGGCCGGGGTGCTGTGCCTGGCGCGCGCCCACTCGCTTCGGGACACGCCGTCGCGCGCCAACCTTCCGGCCGCCGGGCTGAACGTCGAGCAGGCCGCCCGAGCCGACCGCCGCCGGATCATGCGCCGGGCATTCGCGCTACTCGGCGCCGGCTGCCTGGCCTTTGCCGCCGGCGACCTCTACTACCTGCTCATCGTGGCCCGCCAGGACCCGGTCTCGGAACCCTCGTTGGCCGATATCGGCTACCTGGCCTGCTACCCGCTGTTCACGGCCGCGATTCTGGTGGCGGCCCGCGCCGAGCTGGGCAGCCGCATCGGCCGGGCGTTGGCGCTGGACGGGCTGACCGGCGCGCTCGGGACCGCTGCTCTGGGATCCGCACTGGGCCTGCCCGTCATCCTGGCGGCGTCATCGGGCTCCGACGCGGCGCTCGTCGTCAACGCCGCCTAAACGGGGTGGGCTCGGACCCGCGATCTACGACCCGGAACGCGACGAGCAGACCCGGGACCGGCTCGCGACCGTGCAACAGCTGCGCCGGCCCTACGCGAGGACCAGCTGGTGTTGCACTACCAGCCCCAGTCGGAGGTCGCCACCGGCGCGGTCACCGGCGTGGAGGCGCTGGTCCGCTGGCAACACCCGCAGCGGGGGCTGCTGTTGCCCGACCAATTCCTGCCGCTGGTCCAGCACGCGGGGCTGATGCCGCAGCTGACCCGCCACGTGCTGGACCTGGCGTGCCGTCAGTGCGCGCAGTGGCGCCTGGACGGGATGCCGCTGACCGTGTCGGTGAATCTCTGGGTCGGGGACCTGCTCGACGAGCAGCTTCCGACCTACGTGTTGGCGACCCTCGGTGGTCACCGGCTGCCGCCCTCGGCGCTGGTCCTGGAGGTCACCGAGGAGACCCTGATGGCCGACCCGGAGCAGGCCGTGCGCACGATGAGCGCGCTGCACGCCGTCGGGATCGGACTGTCCATCGACGACTACGGGACCGGGTACAGCTCCCTGGCCTACCTGCGGGACCTGCCGGTGGACGAGTTGAAGCTGGACCGCAGTTTCCTCCGCGACCTCACACCCGGCTCACGGGCCGCCGCCATCGTGCGCTCCACCACCGACCTCGCCCACGCCCTGGGGCTGCGCCTGGTGGCCGAGGGCGTCTGCGACGCGACGGCGTTGCAGTTGCTCTACGACAACGCCTGCGACCTGGCGCAGGGAAACTATCTGACCCCTCCCCTGCCGGCGGATCAGGTGACCACCTGGCTGCGTTCCCACCGTCAGGGGATCGGCGCAGCGCTGCGGCGGGCGCGCACGGTCGGCGATCTGGGTACGGCTGCCGGGACCGGCGATCCGCTCAGCCGGCCTGACCGAGCGTGACCAACGCGTGCAGCGTCGCGGCATTGCGGGCGGTTGCGACCACGACCCCGCCGTGGCTGTCCCGACCCAACCCGCCGTGCCGGGTCAGCGCACCGGCCAGCTCGCTGCGGCCCATCCCGTCCGGGGTGTGCAGCCAGACGGCGCGCCCGACGACCCGGGCGATGTCCGGTGAACCCCGCTGGACGGCCCGCTCCGTTGCGGTGGCAACCCGTGCCAACGTCTGCTCGCCGGCATCCTCGGCAAGCACGATGGCATGCACCGTTCGCGGGGCGGCCGCCGCCTGGTCAGGGAACGGGTTGCCCTCGACGAGGGCGGTCAGCGTCGCCCGGTGCAGGACGAGCACGGCCGGTCGCACGCCTAATGTGTCCGCAACCGCCGCGGTGAGCTGGTCGCCCAGTTGTCGGAGGTCCGGCGATGGCAGCCGTGCGGGAATCGTGAAGACCAGGTTGCCCGACTGCAGGTAGGTGTTGACATCAGACCATCCGAGGCCGTTGGCCACCGCGCGCAGCTGCCCCATCCCGATCCGGACGCCGCGCCCGACGTTGATCCCCCGCAGCAGCGCCACGTAGCCGGTCACCGCACTCGCGGCGTCAGTTGCGGGTCATGTCGACGAAACGGGAGTAGTGGCCCTGGAAGGCGACCGCGATGTCCCGGGTTGGTCCGTTGCGGTGTTTGGCCACGATGATGTCGGCCTCTCCCGGCCGTTCGCTGGCCTCCTTGGTGTAGTAGTCGTCACGGTGCAACAGGACGACCATGTCCGCGTCCTGCTCGATCGAACCGGACTCGCGCAGGTCGGCCAGCATCGGACGGCGGTCGGTGCGCTGCTCCGGGCCCCGGTTGAGCTGTGCGATCGCCACGATCGGGACGTCCAGTTCCTTGGCCAGCAGCTTCAGTGAACGGCTGAATTCGCTCACCTCGACCTGGCGGGACTCCACCCGCTTACCGGAACTCATCAGCTGCAGATAGTCCAAGATCATGAACTTCAGGTTGTGGCGCTGCTTGAGTCGCCGGCACTTGGCGCGGATCTCCATCATCGACATGTTCGGGCTGTCGTCGATGAACAGTGGCGCATCGGAGAGGTTGCCCATCTTCTGCGCCATCCGGGACCAGTCGTCCTCGCTCATCCGGCCCTGGCGGATCCGCCCCAGTTCGACGCGGGCCTCAGCGGCCAACAGCTTCATCGTGATCTCCGACCGGCTCATCTCCAGGCTGAAGATGGCGGTGGTCAGCCCATTGGCGATCGCGGCCGCCCGCGCAAAGTCCAGCCCGAGAGTGGACTTGCCCATGGCCGGGCGGGCCGCAACCACGATCAGCTGTCCCGGGTGCAGGCCGTTGGTCAGCTCGTCCAGATCCGCGAAGCCGGTCGGCACCCCGACCATCGTCCCGTCGTGGGCGTGGATGGCCTCGATCTCCTCCAGCGTCGACTCCAGCGACACCCCGAGGGAGACGTAGTCCTCACTGCTGCGGCGCTCGGTGACCTGGTACACCTCGTTCTGGGCCCGGTCCACGATGTCGTCGACGTCGCCGTCGCCGGAGAATCCCAGCTGGGTGACGCGGGTCCCGGCCTCCACCAGCCGTCGCAGGATCGCCCGCTCCCGCACGATCTGCGCGTACTCCGCGGCATGGGCCGGGGTCGGCACCATCTCGATGAGGGTGTGCAGGTAGGGCCGCCCGCCCACCCGCGGCAGCTGCCCGGCCCGCTCCAGCTCGTTCGCCACGGTGATGGCGTCGGCGGGCTCCCCACGGCCGTAGAGGTCCAGCACGATCTCGAAGATGATCTCGTGCGCCGGGCGATAGAAGTCGGGCCCACGGGTGGTCTCCACGACATCGGCGATGGCGTCCTTGCTCAGCAGCATCGACCCGAGCACCGACTGTTCGGCCTCGACATCCTGCGGGGGGGTGCGGTCCACTCCGGGACGGTCGACGGCAGTGCGGTCGCGGTCGGCGTCGCGCAACTGACCGCGGGCCCGGCCGGGGAACTCGGTGACGCTCACACCGCATTCCTCTCACCTAGCTCCGACACAATGACCACCCAGCCGCGACGGCACCGAGGTGCCGTCACCAACCGGGCGCACAGCGTGACTGCCGGGTGGCGCGATCCCCTGCCTCGTCGTCGCTCTGCGGTAGTGCTCGACAGGTGGCCGGGACCGGTTCCCCGGCGCTGACTTCGGCGACGGTAGACCCCCGTGGCCCCGCGATCGAATGTCGGCGAGCCGTCGTCCACAGCGGGTGTGGACTGCGAGCCCTTTCCTGGGGACGACCCGCCCTCGCGATGTGGAGGAGGCTGCGGGCGTGCTGTGGACGACCTCTGTGCATAACCGGAGATCACACCCGTGAACAGGGTCAACGCTCATCGAGGGCTGTGGATCCAGGAATCTTTCGGTCGTCGCGGGTGTCGCCAGGTGCGCCGCGACCCGCCCGGATCGTCCCGTCCACATCCAGCGGAGTAGGACGAGGCGCAGCAGGTCGGCTACTGAACGTGAGCATCGCTCGCGATGGCAGGCGGTCGGATGAGCACGCACAAGCGCCGGACGTCCCCGGGGGAGGGGGCGTCCGGCGCTGTGCGGCGGCTGTCTCAGGCCTGGGCGACTTCGAGGGTCACCGTGCCGACGACCTCGGGATGCAGCCGGACAGTGGCCGTGTGGGTCCCTGTCGAGCGGATCGGAGCGGTCACCTCGACCCGACGTCGGTCCAGCGGCGGACCGCCGGCCGCGGTGACCGCCTCGACGATGTCGCCGACACTGACCGCCCCGAACAGCCGTCCGGAGTCGCTGGCCTGGGCGGCCAGTGGCACGCTCAGCTGCTCCAACTGACTCCTGATCTGAGTGGCGTGATCCAGGTCCCGCACCGACCGGCTCGACCGCGCGGCGCGGATGGAGTCGATCTGCCGTTCCCCGCCCTTGCTCCAGCGGGTCGCGAACCCGCGCGGGACCAGGTAGTTGCGCCCGTACCCGTCCTTGACCTCGACAATGTCACCGGGCTCGCCGAGCCCGGTGACCTCGTGCGTGAGGATCAGCTTCATCGTGGTCCCCTCAGCGTCCGACGGTGGCATAGGGCAGTAGCGCCATCTCGCGGGCGTTCTTGATCGCCTGCGTCAGCTCGCGCTGCTGCTTCGGGGTCACACCGGTGACCCGGCGAGCGCGGATCTTGCCCCGTTCGGACATGAAAGCGCGCAGCAGGTCGGTGTCCTTGTAGTCGATGAGGTCCAGCTTCTTGCCGAACTGCGCACGGGCCTTGCGGCGGACCTGCTTGATGGGTTTCGGCGGGGGCGCGGAGCGCCTTGCACGTGGTTTTGCCATGGTGGATTCCTTGTCACTTGTCAGTAGAGGCTGAACGCCGTCGGGAGGAGCTGGGCGTCGTCAGCGAAGGCTGGGAATCAATCGGGGAGACCGGTTCGGCTCGCGGACGAGCCTTCCGCCAGCACCGCGAACGGTGTCGCTGATCGGGCTCAGAACGGGGGTTCGTCGGAGGAGCCCCCGGCCCAGGGGTCGTTGCTGCGGGCCGGTCCACCCTGGGACTGCCCACCCTGGGACTGCCCACCGCCCGCCGACTGCTCCGCGCGGTCGCGGCCCTGTCCGGACCCCCCGCCCGACCCGTTCCCTGAGCCGCCGGAACTCCACGGGTCGTCCCCGCCGAATCCGCCGGAACCGGAACGCTGGGCGCGGGTGACCTTGGCGGTCGCCCGCCGCAGGCTCGGGCCGACCTCGTCGACGTCGACCTCGAAGACGGTCCGCTTCTCGCCCTCGCGGGTCTCGTACGAGCGCTGCTTGAGCCGCCCGCTGACGATGACCCGCATGCCTCGCTGTAGTGACTCGGCCACGTTCTCGGCGGCCTCGCGCCAGACCGAGCAGCTCAGAAACAGCGACTCGCCGTCCTTCCACTCCCCGCTCTGGCGGTCATAGGTCCGCGGGGTGGAGGCCATCCGGAAGTTGGCGACCGCGGCCCCGGAGGGGGTGAAGCGCAGTTCCGGATCGTCGACGAGGTTGCCGACCAGGGTGATGACGGTCTCGCCGGCCATCTCAGTTCCTCGCCAGCGACTCGGCGGCCCGCCGGGAGGCGCCGCGCTTGACGACCGGACGCAGCACCTTGGTCCGCATCACTGCCTCGTTCAGGCCGAGCTGACGGTCCAGTTCCTGCACCGTCGCCGGCTCGCAGGACAGGTCGAGCACCGCGTAGATGCCCTCGGTCTTCTTGCGGATCGGGTAGGCAAGGCGCCGACGTCCCCAGACGTCAACCTTCTCCACCGTTCCCCCGCCGCTGCGGATGACGGAAAGGAACGCCTCGAGACTGGGCGCTACCGATCGTTCCTCGACCTCCGGGTCGAGGATGAGCATGAGTTCATACTTACGCATGCGAGTACCCCACCTCCTCTGGACTAGGGCGGCCACGGTCGGTCCGTGACAGGAGGGCTGATGCGTGTCACCGGGACGCGGGCGCAGCCCGACCGCCGGTGACTGGTCAAGGGTAATCGCCGGTGCGCGGACCCGCCGTCCGGCGTCCCGACGTGGTGACCGCCGTCCGACGTGGTGACCGCCCCCCGACGTGGTGACCGCCCCCCGACGTGGTGACCACCCCCCGACGTGGTGACCACCCAGGGCGCGTGGTGACCGGCCTGCCGGTCACGTGCCGCCCGCAACGGATGCTCCTATAGACGTCAAGTGGTGAGGGGTCGCAGGGTTGTCCAGATCTCGCGGGCGATGTAGCGCTTGAGGCAGCGGATGATCTCTTTCTTGGTGCGGCCCTGGGCGGTGCGC
>JAABUL010002858.1_pt1 | contig 27356 bp, 33 predicted proteins | sample 5559151 | NCBI WGS metagenome assembly JAABUL01 (sample SAMN10711876, study PRJNA513368) | rock metagenome | isolation source: Antarctica rocks | place: Antarctica: Victoria Land, Pudding Butte sud | reverse complement strand
CCCCTCCCCTCCCCTTCCCTCCCCCCCTTCAGTCCAATACTCCAGCCCTCTCCACCATCCAATCCTGCCCACCTATTCACTACCTTCCCATCCCAAGATCTCCATATCTTATTCTTCACGAATCCATCATGCTTATATCTTACAAGCCGCCAAGCTGCAATCGGAGGAATGAGATAAGAATGATGTTCGATTTCAATACAGTACCAACGAATGGACGCGTGATAGGGGATGGTGTGGGTATGTTGTGGATTGGATTTTCGTGAGGGATACTATAGAGGAGTGGGGGGGGGGGGATACTATGGGGGTTTAATTGGGGGAAGTGGTTAGTATAGTTGGTATTCACGAATCGACGCAGTACCGCCTCAGTGCAGAGATGCTTGATTCCAGGCCACCTAGCTCGGGCTATTAGCTTTGTAGATAGATACCTTGGATCTCATCCGAAGGGAAGGGAGTTTGTGAAGCAGTTGGGTTTTTCTCTCTGTATGTTGTATTCAGGGACTATGATGGCGAATTAGAGAAAAGCGGCGTTGTCAACGGGCATCAGTAGTACATAATCGGGCACAGGTCGATAGATATACAACTACAGAGTATAATCGCCCAGGAATATGGACCTTTTGCTAGAAGAAATTCACTTGACAAATCGGTCCAGGGGTGACTGTCTTTGACCTTCATTACATTGGGTGTAAATATATATCCATTCATGAAGAAGATCCCACCCATCGCCAGCAAGTACAGACAAACACAGAGTATATCTATACACTTGTCGATGTCAATACGTAGGGGTATAACGCGGAAAGGGTGCGCTACCTAAGCCGAGAATTCAGACCATATCCCATTACGCCCAGATATTTCAAGGAATCAGCTTAGCGCAAGCATGAATGTTAGCTGGACGATGCAGTTGCCGCCGAGCCCGTAGTGGTTAAGATTGTGGGAACGAAGTTGCAGTAGTTGAGCTCGTCCCCCAGCTGTCGACTTTTCACGGCCAGTATAGCTTCATGTCGAGCTGGGAGCAGCCGAGCTCCTACTATCAGCGGTATTGAAGCTGGATGCAGCAGCAATATTTGATGTGGCCGCAGCGCCTAAAGATGCCACATCAGGTGTCGTTGCAGCAGCAGCGTCATTAGGGAGTCCTGTTGCATTACTGTCGCCTGGAAGGCTTGATGCTGCTGCACCGGACGTTGCTGCACCGGGCACACCAGTGGGGTTAGTATTGCCTAGATCGCTTGTGAGTGCGGCAAGACTGTTCACGTCTGTGGACGTGGGCGCCGCGGGAAGGTTGTCGTTTGAAGATGTAGGTGCGGCTGGATTGGTGTCGTCCGTGGAAGTAGGTGCGGCGGCTGAGGGAGTCACATCGGTGGTCGTAAGGGCACTAGAGATTCCAGTATCATCCGTAGTCGAGGGAGATGAACTGCCTCCAGCTGCGGTACCTGCAGCTGGCGGTAGGATTGTGGTGTCGCCATTAGAGATGACCGATGTGAGGGCTATGGGCATATCGGTGGCTGCGGGTGTAGATGCGGGAGGCATAGCGTCGTCCGTTGATGTAAGTGCAGCGGCTGAGGGAATCACTACGACTGTGGCGCCTGACTCGTCTGAAGTCGAGGGAGACGGATTACCCACAACTGCGGTACTTTCAGCTGGCGATAGGATCGTAGAAGTGTCACCGTTGGGCTAGACTGTTGTTAGAGCTGCGGGAATCGTGCTTGCTGCGGATGAGGAGGAAGCGATGATGACCTGAGTAGTAATATCTCCTTCTGGTAGGATTGCAGTAATTTTCGAAGAGGCAGCGGCTTCCGGCACGACCATAGAGCTGGCCGCAGCCATCGAAGTACTCGGTGCTGCTGGCGGAGGTGGCGCAGATGTGCCGCCATCAGGTAGGGCGCTCGTTGGGAAATTAGAGCCAGGAGGATATGAAATTAGCACTGGCCGAACGGCAGGTGTGTAAGAGGCGAACTTCCCGGCTTTGAATCGTCCACCAGCTTCATTGACCGCCGCTATACTGTGTTTCAGGTAGCAACTTCCATTAGGAAGTCCGTCATAGCTTGCCGCCACACATCGAGCGCCTCTTGCAACGTCTGGGAACGGTAGGTAATTGACACAGAATGGCATACAGTCCTCTGCGCTGTTGGCGACGTATGCGCGCTTTCGTAACCTTTTAGAAGCTGCTGGGGGTGGGAGATCAGCACCAGGAAAATCGATCCCCTGGTATAATTCGATTGGCACGGTAGCACCACTAGGGCCAGCAACCACAGCACCACAGCAGGCGTCGAGGCCGCAGGCAGTCCGTCGGAAGCCAAAGCAATAGTTGCGGATGCAGTTGGAATGGCCGAGCCGGTGCTGGGCTGCGCCGGCGCCACCCAGTCATGGATAGAAGTCCCGAGTTACTGCCGCCATTTGCTGCCAAAGAGCTTGAAAGGGGGGCGGGCGCAAGCTGTGATCCCGTGATCGTTGATCCATCTAAGAGGATCGAAATTTAAGGTACATAGGAAGACGGGGCGGAAGCAGGCTTCGATCCCGTGACCGTCGATCCATCTGAGAGAGTTGTTGTGTAAGGGAAGAAGGACGAAGGGGCGAAGGTTGTAAGTGTGCCACCAACTGCTGGTCGCCCGGCACCGGATGATGTAGACCCATCGGAGAATTGCTATATACGATAGCATAGCCAGGCGAGCCGCAGCTTTCATTTGAATCACCAGCGCAATTCGTTGATTGTTCCGGTGAGTAGACTGCTGTACCTAATGGCGCGGCGGTACCACAAGAGCATTGGGCCCCTATACCTGTCAATCTACAGTCCTGAAACAAATCTCACAGAGCAGTTGTCAAAATCCAAACTGCAGCTTACCATCAACAGCGAAGTATGGGGCCCCAGCGCAAAAGGACGAACATGACTCCAGAGATATAGGGCTGAGCGTAGCCGATGCGCCATTCAAGATCTTTTCACCCGACATGGTGGGAAAGAAGCCTTGGAAAGCGCATGAACCATAGACTGAATCGACGGTGCCCAAGGCCCCTGGGCTAGCGGTTCCATCAGTCCCCAATCCACATGCTCCATTGATAGTCGACAACCACGTACGTTTTGCTGCTGGGAATACCACTGGGGCCACCACCAGCACCATCGTTGATGCTGCCGCCAATTGTAACAGTACTAGAAGGTCCACAGGAGCCGGTGTAGATGCGTACAGTCTCGGTGACCACGTCGTCTTGAGCATGAGCGGCGTCTACACCGAGAAGCAACACAGGGAGAACCCTAGCGAGGAGCTTCATGGCGAAGGGAGGGTTCGATTGTGACTACTCTGTCTCGCCAAATGAGGAAACCGCTTCGGAATGGAAGCTTGGCTCCTGGTATGTAAACAGCCACCACTGCATTCCTCCACATTTATTCCTTGCACCGACAGATTATATCGCGTCGGTGAAAGGTGGATGCACACAGCATGCGTACGTGGTACTTGCTCCCAGCGATCCGTGATGTCCATTCGCACCAGCCGGCGTCCAGCAGCAAGTCTCCATAAGCATACAAGCCACAAATTTAGTAACGCTTCACCCGTCCAGACATTTTGGCGATCTGTATTTCCGGTTGTTTGAACACACCAGCAGCGTATGGTAGGATTCAAAGGTTTTGTGACCTTTGATCGCCATAATCGGATTGAGAACGAATTCCCCACAGTTGATGATCACATCTGTGCATTTCACATTGAAGCAGCATTCCCGAACGGTCAATCAGGAACCGGGACAGAATTCGCGAAATTTCCGGAGAGGACTGAACCATCCATTTCGCATTGCTTTCTAGCATCTCATCTTGCGACGCAACATGGCTGTGTTGAATGGGGACTGTCAATGTACCAACCCCAGCCACAGCCACCGCAACTCTATACCCAGATGTAGATGACTAGCTGGTTGTTATAGGAACGCGAGAAAGGCGTATCTAGGAATTCGCTGCCTGCGGTTGCTGCTAGGCTATTGAGGCAATCCCTGAGACCAGCAAGGCCTATCCCATCCAGCTAAAGCATTCATTCACGTCTGGATTGAACAGGACTGGGACTGCAAGTGGCTCGGTGCCATGAGAATTGAGGCTCATCGACTATTGCGGGGACCTACTGTGTACCTTCCACACCAGTGAAATGACTCTAGATACTGACAGCAACTATTCTTCGGGCGTGTTGAACATCGTCCTTTTCCCTTCAGGCAAGACCTATACTATTGGTATTAGTCTGGAACCTTGACAATGACAACAGAGAGAAGAGCAATGGCGTAATCACATCCATCATTCCCCACCGCCACCACCATACTCAGCTCCCTCCGATGCTTGAGAAAGTACGTCTCTCCTGGTTTCAACTGCACGCCATGGGCTGTGTATCAGAGATGGATCTTGATTGCCCTGCTTTCATCAGCCGTAAGTGACAGGAAGCCACGCTCGGGAGGTATGGTAGGTAGTTCCTTGGGGACGTTATCATGTTCAAGACTCTATAAGGGACCAAGTTTCCACCAGCTTCTTCCAAAGCTCTGTCTTCTCCATGGTGAAGAATAGGCCGACAATAGATGGCAACATCCTCAAGCTCGGTGAGCAATGTGCTGTCAACGGCCAATGCGATTGGTCTGTGGTTTAAATTCTCGCCCGCATCCGAGTTGTAACCCAATGTGATTGTGATGGGCTAAGAATGTTCGTTCAAGATTTAGCGTGTGCAGGATCGTTGGGAAACCTTGGCACTGAACACGCAAAATTTCCCCCCCATTTCTGTATGAATTTTTTAACTTATTGACTGTGCTGTCTTCTATAACTGGTCTTGATCTTAAGGATAGATTCAATAGGGTTATCTATTACTTTAGTTTAATGATTCAAGACTTTATAAACTTATATTACTAGGGAAGTTGACTGCTACCAACGGAATACGCAGACTTCCATTCAGAAATGGGGGGGGGAATTTGCGTGTTCAGTGCCAAGGTTTCCCAACGATCCTGCACACGCTAAATGTAATGGATGCATGGGCATCGAGTCCGATAGAAAGATAAGCAGATGCTGAGCTAGGAATTGGTAGTTAGGGTCGGTCAAATCTAGGAAGATGACGATGGGTTTTATAGACATTGCCAAAGACCTCAAGTGCTCCCTTACTGCTGATGTGGATTATGGAGTTGCGGGTGCGAAGCGGCTTACTGACAGTATTTCGGTGGAATTCGTAAATCGTTGAGCTTGCCTGAAGGATCGAATCGATGTTCGCGCCTCCAGATGCTTTCAATTTCTTCCCATCGAATCTTCATGCTCGACAGAAGCTGCCATGTTTGCTGAGGGTATCAGGGGGCAGGCGTTACGACGCAGTCAGCATGCCGGTGTATCCTCTTAGACAGTCAGCAGACTTCTCCCCACTCAAGTATCATTCCAAGTACCGTATGTTGTATGTTGTAGACGGACTCCGAATAACAAATTGCAAAGCCATTTTCTGTGCCCAATCTGAGCGCACTGATCGACTTCCGCGCCGAGTAGAAGGGGTCTAGATCAGGCGTGTACCTAGACCAGGCGCAGCCCTATAGGGCGCTAGGGCTTCTAGAATAACTTTCATATTATAAAGAGTAAAATACCGTTACTTTACGTTTTAAACCTCCTATCTTATAGGAATATTATCTATCGGCTAGGAGCAGGCATAGAGGCCGACGTAGTAGTAAACAATGTAAGGTAGTCGTACTTTACTTAATTAGTTAAATGAATAGGTAAAGATAGTAAAAATAAATAGTGCGCCTGACCTAGGTATACGCCTGATCTAGGTGAACCCTTCTAAGCGTCGTATCTTGGCCAGGTCTTCGTTGAACTTGACTCTAGATGACTGAGGGCTGGAAATCAAGGGTGCATTAGATCCTACCAGTACTAGTAATATATACCTTATAAATAAGGATCTCTGTTAATTTATAATAATCAAATCTTAAGCTCCTTATACTTTATCTCAAAGTCCATGCGCTTCGGAGCCATTTCAGGGCTGTCAAGGAAGCGCTGGCTCATGTCATACACCAGCTCTCTCACTTCCTCCTCCTCCGAGCTCCCTGAGGAAAGAAGGGTAATCCGATGAAACAATTCAATAGCTCAATTATGTATAATACTCTGTTCGAACACTCCACACGCTCAAATGCAAGATGCACATTACCTTCCAGCCTCCGCCCTCGACACCAACCTCTTCATCCGCGTCCATTCCTCGTTCCTGACGCTCTCTCCTGCTAGCTCACTCTCGACCTCGAACACAGTCACCACACCAGCTGCACCTCCAACGCCCAATCTTCTGCCCTCCCTCTCCTCCCAAGTCACCTTTTGCAGACTCTTGGCCGCATAGCCTCCGTGGATGCTGCGGCTCACCTCCGGCGTAATGCTTGTGACTGGAATTTCCGTGTCAACAGTCAGATCCCAGACTTCGACGTTGCCCGCTCCGTCTACGGACGAGAAAACGCCAGGCTTGTGTGGCGACCAGCGGGCATCATATACAAGGTCCTCGCGAGACATATCCAGAACTGGCTCCGCAATCTGCTCATTGTTCGCAGTAGGGTTGAGTATCGAAGACGTGGTTGATGTGGCTACAGAAGTTGACGATGGAGCCCGAGTCTTCCAAAGTTTCACCGTCCAATCCAGGGCGCTCGAAAGAACCAAGTCACTGAGGTCTACAGGGCCACGAGCTGGATGGAAGTCAAGACTCATGACTGGAGCAGCGTGGCTTTTGTATCGTAGCCGATTGTCGACGCCGGCCTTGGCACCTGCGCGGTCGTATCTGTGGCAGGGGTAGATAGTGCCTTCTTCGGTACCAACGAGAAAGGAGGTTGGGTCTGAGGAGGGAAAGGACATGCAGGTTGGGCTAAGGTCTTCTGTTTTGCTAGGTGGTGGTGTGGTCAGTTCAAGATACTCTTGGGGTAAACTTAGCATGTCAACGGTCCAACCGCAAACGACTCCGTCTGTAGAGCATGAGATGATATTATTGGCGTTCTGGGTCCCTACGAGCGAAATTGAGTAGATGGGTTGGGTATGACCCCCGGTTGAAGCTCCAGTAAGAGGTGTCTTCTGCACCGGCAGAGGCGTCCTTGAGCGAGTGTCCCAGAGTAGGACCTGTCCGCTGTATGAGCCGCCAACGATGATCGAGGGGTGAAAGGGAGAGAATTTAGCCGTCAAGATGTCTGATGTATTGTGAAACGTGTACTCCGGTCGTGAGTGGAGATGCATATTCCATATCTGGAGCAGGCCTGAAGGGTCTTGTGGAGCGGATGGATTTTTGGTGTACGATGCTAAGAGAAGTTCGGGAAACTGTTTTGCCTTAGCATATCCATTCCAATCAGGGGAAGCAACATCTGACCTTTTGGGAAAAGTGCAGGTCGCTGATCATGCGCTTCTTGCTCCACCGTTCGTCGTAGAACTGCGCAATCTGTTTTATTCGTCTGCCTTTCTTGCCTGTCGAGCTGCCGTAGCCTTCGTCTTCATCCTCGTCAACTCCATCTGCGCCATCCAGAGCATAGTTGGCCAGCACATCATAGTCCTGGTCCAAAGCTTTTTCGATAACCTTACTAGACCTTTCTACAAAGTCAAGAAACTCTTCTGAGGCGGTTACAGCATGAAGCTCGTCTTCGGTTAGTCCTCGAGCCTGATGTTTGGATGGTCCTGCCGGTGTTGGTCGATTTATGCCGAGGTCTTTGACCGCGTTCAATTCCTCTTCGATCTCTCGCCTCAGGTTCTGTCGAAGTTCTTCCTCTTTCTCTCGCTCCCTTCGACTCAACCGCTTTGCTTTAGGTGATCGCCCGTGAGATGGCGATTGGTCCCGCTCAGAGTCCGAAAAGTGGCCCGATGACCTACGCCGCCGTTGCGGAGACCACGGCTCTGAGGTTTGAACTCCCTTTTCATATGTCTCAACCTTGATTTTTGGCTTTGTTGAAGCTGGTGGAGCCTCGTGGGTGGTCGTAGCGGAAGTAGTGGCCTCTGTCTGTGTCCCTGCTGAAACTGTTTGTACAGGCGCTCGGTTCCCACTTGATGCACGCTCGTAGGTTTCCGTCCCGACCCCTCCAGTACCAAATGTAGAGCTTGGACGACTCTTTCGAGCAGCTGGTGAAGATGTACCAGCACTGCGTGATCCAGGTCTATCTCCCACTAAGGTCTCAATGAAGCTATCGAGCTCTTTTCGGTCGGTCGCTCGTGCAGGTGTAGAGACTCTACCCTGATAGCGGTGAGCTTAAACCTACCAACCCCATTTTTATACGGACAAGATACCTCTGAAGGCTCTCCTGCAAGTGATTCTCGTTTCCCAGACTCTTTCTGCCTCTGCTCTCGCTCTTCCCGCTGCCGTCTAAGCTCTGCAAGCTTGGCCTTTTTGGCTAGGATCTCGTCCTTTCGCTGCATTATGACGAAGTCGAATTTCTATCTCTTTCCGTAGGCGGCGAGCATTTTACAGCACGTCCGAGTGGTATGTGAAAGCACTAGTACAGGACTCGAGATTCTTCACCAAGCCACCCTGCATTGAAGAACGAGCCTCCCAGCATACCGAGCACGGGGAGAGCCGAAAAGTCTGATATAGGCCAATTGGTTTTGTCGTACCCCAATGGTGAAAATGATCTCTTTTCTGTGCAGACGCGCGAGGAAAATCACGGGTAAAAGTTACCCCGAAGCGAAGAGCTCCTCGCATGAAGCTCAAATCTTTCGACGCTGCTCATAAAAAGCCATTGATCACTGCATAAATTCATCGACGCCCTTTGCTGGCCAGCGCTTGTGATACCTTTGCTGCGCCTTTGACATAAATCCCATACCAAATCCCAGCGACCCGCAATGGCCTCGTCAGGCGTGAATGTAAGCCCCGCCCTTTGTCCGCACACCCTGGCTCCTCCCTCTATAGAGTACCGAGAACTGTTGTTATCCCCTTCACAGTTGCATAACCCTGTCCTCTATCCTCAACGCGCTCTTGGACTACGACGTCAGAAACTGGATTGACATTCCTTCCCTTACAGGTCCTCCGCTACTCCGCCCTCCTCGCCGGCATCGCCTACGGTTTCTCCCACCAAGCCTCCATCACCGCCAAGTCAAAGTTGAACCATATCGAAGCCGAGACCAAGCACCACGAGAGCTTGATACGAAAGGGAAAGGCGGAGTGGGCGAAGAAGACGGCGCCGCCGGAGGGTGGTGAGTTGAACTCTCTCTTTGGTCTTGGTGAATGAGGTTGGGGACCATGGACTGGTGGGGATATGGCTACTCTTGGACGGTTCTCAATGGCAAAGTCGGTGTCATGTTAGATGGCTTGGTGAGGGAACTGGCATGATTGCAAGCTGTCAAAGTGCTTGCGCTGTGGGAATGAGGGCTGGAATTGAGAGGGGAAGGATGCAGCTGACCACATGCAATAGTTATCACGGATCCCGCAAATCCAATGTTCGACCTGGAATCGTTAGTCGCAAAGGTAGCTGATGGCTCGGTGCAAGTCTGAGAGATTCTGGGAGGGTACTAAGGGGACGATGATGCGAGCCCCATGTATATAGCGAAGGATAGTGTATCAACATTATAGACGTGTGAGACCGTGTTCCAATTAAAGTCCGTTTAAATGTTTGTTTCGTGCGATCGAAAGTCAAATGACAAGAACAACTTTTGCTCGGTATAATACAATCAAAAACAGTCCTGAATACCAGATGTTCATAGACAATTGATACACAAGAGCACGCCCTTGGGCTTGACCCCGCCCAAACATCGCTAAGAGAATCCATTATATGAGTACATTAACTGTCATTTATGTTATTTGGCATGCTTCAGCCCGGGTGAGGATTCACAGCCAGCCGTTCGTTGCTGTCTGCTTTTTCTGCTTCCTCCACCCTTGTTCAGGTTCGCCTCCGCGATACCCATGGACGAAATAGGTCCGCTTATTTAGCGAAGTGTAAATCATATCCCAGCCACTTCCGTGCGTTGACCTGGTCAGGTTCCAATCCAGGCTTTCCGTAAGTCAGTGGAAGGAAGAACCACCATCCGCCAATCACGAGCGCTAAGATAACACCACTAGCAGCCCAAAGTGCCAACATACTCTGGCGATCTTTCGCTGGCATAACCACTCGCTTTCCTCCCCTGTCCTTGTTCTTACTTGGTGTTTTGGATTGTGTTTGTTGGGCGACATTCTCCTCGAGGCCGACAGGATCGAGATTAAAGATGAATTCTAGCAAAGCGCCGGTGACGAGAGCGGAGGCAAGATGACCAGGGAGGTAGTGATGCAGGAAAAGTTGGCGGCCCATAAGGTAGAAAGGCAGGTAGTGGGCGGCCCAGCAGAGGAAGAAGAAGCCGGTGCTATTGTAGAGGCGGGACCGAGTACCTAGGCCCCAGACTCAGACTAGATATGATTTTAGGGTGGTTGATAAGTAATACTTACGCTCATCCAAACTGTCGATACCGCGTCGCTGCGAGAGCTGGTCGGCGCCAACGATACCAGCGAAGACAGCTAAAAGGCTGCTCGCTATCCACCACCCCACTGGGTTGCCCAGGAAGTAAATTTGCTGCTTGGTATCGTTCTGAGTCCAAAAGCTGACACCGCGTAACAGGAAAGGCCACTGAATCGGCTGGCTTGCGTACGGGTGGCTGCTCGTCAAGGCATTATTGTGATAAAAGATTGCCCTTTGGAGCTCGAAATATTTCTTGAGGAAGGGTACATGCTTGACCTTCTTCTCCTCCTTGATAAGACGCGGGCTGTCTGCGGGTATTGATGGGATCTCGTCCACGTACCAGATATTGCTTGACTGCTGAATATTCTTATTACCATTTATTTCTGCTTGTTTGTAAGCCCAATCGGGCAGCGGTGAAGTGTGAGTCCACATGGCGACTCTGGTCGGAGCGTGGATAAGCTTGAAGTGGCCAGAGAAGCTCTTGAGCTGTTGCCTCCCCTTGGCGTTCTCGATCTTGATTTCAAACAGTGTGTCGTTGAAGCGATCTCCATTGGCCTCGGCGAGCGGGACTGTCGTGAACTCTTGATTTGTAGGATAGTATGGTGAGGCGACATCGTGGGACAACAGGAAGCTATCGGTAATTATATGTCGAAGCTTCACGAAGTCTCCGGTGTAAACGGTTTGGCCTGGCGATTGATTTTGAGGGTCGAATTCCTGGGCAGGAAGAATCTGCCAGTAATTGTTTGTATCATTGAAAGGGTATCCCGTGACTTGCTGGCCCTGGCTGGAGACTCGTCCGTCATCGTAACGAAGAGGGTACCTGTCTGCATGACTGTGGAGGTAGGTCTTGGTTTCTTTGTGCCGGATAGAGATGGAATCATAGTAGTCAACGGCGGTAGATTGTGCGCTCATCATGTTGTCGCTCAAAGTCTCCTGGAAAGCAGGAGTCATGAAGTCATCTCCGGGTCCGGACCTTGAAAGTATAGCAAAATGAACTTGGAACCAGAAAAGATAGATCAGGAATGGCACCACAATCAGACCAACCGCACGAGCTGCAAAATGCTTGCAAAATTCCGGCAGACTCAAAGCTCCTTGCTTCCTATTGACATCCAGCAGACCCCAGAGATCGAGAGCCACGGCAGACCCAACGGTGAAGAAACTGAAGACACCAACGTATTTTGTGGATATCACACAGCTTAGAGCGACACCCGTAAGCAGTAGCCACTTCCACCATTTCCTGGAGAAAGGCTCGTGCCGCATCTTGTAAAACCTAACGTAGCAGAGAATGCTGGTAGACATAGCGTAGACCAAGGTCGCATCCAGCAAAATCAATCGAGTCTGGCCAATGTGAGCGTTGTCGAAGAGTACGAGGCATGCAGAAATGATGCAAGCCGGTAGAGTATAGCTTGACTCCCACATGATCAGGAATACCGTAGGTACAGTGAGAGAGCCGAGAAGAGCTGGCATGGCGCGGAAAGCGACGTAGGGCACTTTGTTGGTGATGTACGAGTCTCCGATGTTGTCAAAGTGAAAATGCCCATCGTATCCCACGAACCAGCCCATGAGGGCGAAGAGTAGCTTTCCGAAAGGAGGGTGGACGTCGAAGAAATAGGTTCGTTGCAGATAATACGATGCAAACTGTAGCACCTCATGTCAGTCCTATTCCTTTAAAGGTCCAAACGTCCGTAGCAGCTTGGGGCCTGCTGTAGGGATACTTGTCATCTACCTTGCCAAAATGGACCTCATCAAAGACGACCTCATTGGGATGCCCGATGCCCCAGAATCTTGTAATGAACGCCAGAAGTGTTATGACTGCAAGGGCAAGCTTGTAGTCCCATTCGGAGGTGACTGCCTCGGGCAGCTTGGTATCCTTGGTTATGCCATTGAGATCGCCGTCTCGATTTTGAGGCGCAGGTTGTGGGCTTTTCTTCTCTTTTTGCCCAGGTCGCTGCCGGACTTGAGGGGAGGACATGGTGTGTGGTGTGGTGGTAAGGCCCGATTCTGATGTTCCCTCCATTAGCGAGGAGCTTCAAAGAACGCAGGAGGACCAAAGCCTTGGGTATGAGACACTTACATTGCATAGTCCTCTTGGGTTGGAGCGGGAACATATCAGCCCTCAAGGAAGTCACTTATTGGAAGTCACTTCTTTCAGAGTGTGATAAGGAGCTCCTGGGAGAAAGTAGTGTTAAGATTCGTGTCCATTTGCCAAGACAACTTCCAAGCTTAATCCCAGCCTCACAGGGCTGTCGTAGAATAGATCCCCCTAGCCTCACCGAGCCTCCCTCGCTCCAATGATACGATATATGGCACAACAGTGTTCAGATTCACCTCCTAATATCCAAACCCACAAGGAACCAACCATTGCCAAGCCAACCTGCAAGATGGAAGCATGGCGCCAGTATCAATTAGGAGCAGTCGCACGCGCAGTAGCCGTGCGAACGGTCCATCATACTTCACTTTGCGTCATGCAACACGGAGCTCAGGAGCTACATTTCAAGAGCTACTCAACATCGAAGCAAAAACCTCGTATGATGATAAAGTGATAGCTTATCTTGACAAACAGGACTGTTCGGGCGGCAACCCGCATGATATTCAACGGAAGGCGCCCCAGCTTTGCCAGAAATAGTCGAGGTGCATATCGATAGTCGGTTAGTGACAGACGGGACTGGTCGATTTGCAACATATGCACATGTGTGTGCTAATCTTCCGATGTGCTTCGTCACAGGGCGTCGAGCATTCTCGAAGCTGAGCTCTGTATCGTGGTTCCTTCATCAGGCTTAGCTATGCGGTACCTTTCCAATGAATTCAGGCATCTTTGCAAGGCCAGCTGCTCTGTCTGGGAGATTATCAGATGTCCCCTTTGGCAATGTCTTGAATGAGCGGCTCCTCATCCGTCATTGACTTTCGCCTGTGCCCATGTCTTACTCGGCCTCTGTCGTACCGAGTGTCTTTTAAGTAGCCTTGTCCCGCCCCCGAATGCCAGGCTGGACGTCCGTCTTGAACATATCTCAATCACTTATAGAGCCATGGCTGCTCAGTCGCCCGAGCAGAAGAATACTTTACTTCGCCAACCGAGCCTATCTATCTCTGACGCTTCTTTTGATTCGAATTCTACATTCGTTGCGTCCCCATCTTCACCAACCAGTCATCGACCAGGTTATCGCCGTGTATCATCGGTCTTTGGGGTAGACAACCCGCAACCCGCGAGTAGTAAGGGTCGCCCGTCTGGTGATGAAGGCCAAGGATTGGGAATCTCAAGTCTTGGTAGTCAGGAGAGAGTCTCCGTCACTAGACTTCCGGCAGGGAGCAAAGAGTCACCGAGCATCCCTGGCTCCGCCGACCCTCTTCTATCACCGACATCCCCTGTACTTGGTCGTCAAATCAATCGTAATGGCGAACCCCATCACGAGAGGGCAGAGGATGATGGTTCCGCCAATATTGCCGCCCCAAGTCCATACCTCCCTTTTACCGTGGATTCCGAGAGCCAGCACCTTCACAAAAGCTTTCCATCGAGCACCGGTAATGACAGAATATTTGCATGCAAAGCAGTTAAGCCACTGGCCAATGGCCGTAGCAATTGGCTAGCCATCACCATACTGATCCTGTCGATATATTCGACTGTTTTCTCATGCATCTGGTTTGCCATCGCCATTACAAAGCCATGGTATGGCCATACAATCACAACCGCCGGGGGGATGACGCCGCAAACTGCATCTGTACTTTGCACAGCCTTCGCCAAGTCCATTGAGTTGTCTTTCGTGACAGTCTTTGTGACTCTTCTTGGTCAGATCCTTTCCCACAGGGCGTTGGGGGAGCGGAAGAGTATCACAATTGCCGAGATGTCCATGCGATCTTGGGTCATGCAACCAGGGACCCTAATTACTCACTGGGAATCGGTGCGTTATGCCGCAGTCACTTATCTAGGGGCAACTGCTTTGTTGGCTGCACTCGTGGTATGTAATACTCAGAGTACCCGCTCCCGCTGCAGGCAGTGGTCTCTAACTCGAAGGATAGGCAATGTTTTACACTACAGCCTCCGATGCCCTAGTTGCACCAAAATTGAAGTTTGGCAAAGCTGAAGAACATTTGATGTGGGGCAAAGTTGCTACATCCTTTGCCAACATGTATACTATAACCTCCCGATGCAGTACCCCAATTCCAGCAAAGGGCCCTCGGAGCGATCCTCAATACTCCGCTTCAACCTGTATCGAGCTCGAGCACTCTGGCGAGGCCTACCACAACTACATGCAATACCTGAACACGTGGCAAGATGTTATTAATATGGGGACTGGCTCTGCGAGTTTGACAGAAAGGCCGAACCCCGTAGCGGTGAGTGTTGAACCTTCCGTCTCTAGAGCTTGGTTTAATAGAGACATGTGTAGATGCTTTACGACAATACGACCGTGAAAGGAAGCTGGATAAACGTGCAAAACAATAGCATGACACAACTCTCCACAAATTACAAACGAATAGTCAACAATGTCACAATGGCCATGCCTCATTCTGGCGTCTTCAAAGCTGCAAGAGATCCGCGTAATGGTATCGTACAGCCACAGGATCTCAGTGTAAGTCCACTTATCGCATATTGTCAACAATGGTATGTCACTTATACCGCCATGTGACAGGGACTCGGCGAGTACTTTATACAGGCCTCGGTGCCTTCTCCAGTGGTCAACGTCCTATGCGCAGAGCTGTCCATCGCGGATCTAACACCCATGGTCTACATCAAATGGCCAGGATGGAGCGGTACGGTACCTAATACCACTACTTGGCCGCACGGCTTTGATCTAACACTCGATCCTTCGCTGAGAAAGACAAATGTCGACGACTTATTTGGGTTTGATGATGTCGAAGTCCACCCCATCTTCCCAAAACTACCTGTCGCGTACAACACCATCTTTAACAACTCCATGGGTTACGGGCCACAAGCAGTCTATCTATTAGCTACGTCCGCTACCAGCACGTATACATTATGCTCCATCAGGACCGGTCTGACCCCCAATTGCTCGACCAAGTACCACTCCAGTGGGAGTGGGGGATCTTTGAATTCGACTTGCGAAGATCCAAACGACCGTTTCACGTATAGCAAGTCCGACCCAGATGCGCCTGTTGGTATGTGGAACGGAGATTGGACAAGTGTCGCTACAGATTGGGGAATGGCCTTGAGTTTGAACGCCGGCATCACCGACGGAAACGCCGCCAACGCCCGCCTCTTGACTCAGCTAATTCCAACAAAGACGTCGCTCGACACCTCCATGCCGTCAATCTCCGAGGCGCTTGCAGTTCTCGCGGGCAACACACTCCTCCTATCTTCGCTCGATTCTCCTTTCATACATCACTGGAACTACTCTTCCACCGTCAATACTCTAGAAGACCCGCAGTACCAAGCCTTCAACGCCAGTATCCAGACCGCAACATATCAATCAGGCGGAACCCAGCGTTGGCAGGGCATTTTCTACGTAGTTCTGCTGCTCGTCTTTGCAGTCAACGTCTGCTGTCTCGCATATTTCCTCATCAGCGGCGGCCTCGTGACCGACTTCATCGAGCCGCAGAACCTATTTTGCCTGTCCCTTCTCTCACCGCCAAACGACGTCTTGGAAGGCACCTGTGCGAGCGGACCGGACAAGGAGCATTACCGCACCAAGTGGAACATTAAGCTGGATAGAGAGCGGGAACACCTGTGGCTGGATGGCAGAAGCGGAAGTAGCGCGAAAAGGGGACTGATGCACAAGTACAAGAGAAGTAATACGTCGCAGCAGACTGACGAGTACGAGATGGAAGGGAGTCCTGTAGCGAGAATGTACGGCAAGGTGAGGCAGAAGAGGACAAGCATGCTCTGAAATTCTGGAATCTTCTCCACCTGGGTGCGGAATAGGTCTATCCACCCGATGGCTCTAGGCGAAAACCCATGACCGCAGAGTCCAAGCAACCGACCTTGGTATTCGGGGTCTTCATGCAGCAGAATCGAGACTTTAAAGACTTATCGAAAAATGACTGCACGAGGATGGATGTAGGCCATGATGAGAAAAGTGAGCTACCCCCTAGCGCAATGAAAATATCAAGGGTAGGTAGCCTTCAAAGATGTCCGTCTTGAAACCCATGTTTCTTGAATTCAGCTCTCTTGGTGAACAAAGTCTGGCTTTTCAAGTCGGTGGTATAACCATCGCCGCTGTTACTGCAGAGTATGAATTGTATCTTCCGAGCGTCATGATTGAAGCGTGATCAGGGTATATAATATCCTCCATCTTATGTTTCTCATTCTGTTGGTGTTTACACTATAAATCTGTTTCCATCATTACCGCTAATGTGTGACCCCTTCGCCGAGGAAGAATGGCTCAGAGATGTGACCGTTCTCCACCCTTCCAGACAACCATCTCTGCAAGACGTCATGCTCTTCTTACAATCTCTAGCCTTCCTACACATCGCCCTTTGAATGCACAGCATCAGCGCCGCCGCGCCACAATCCAGCCGTAGGCATATTAGACAATCCAACCATTAATTCGACAATTCTTCAACCGCTAATTCGACACACACGTATTCAAGCGCAGACAGTCCTCGAGTGTCCCAGATGGTGCACCACTAATCGGATGTCCAGCACCCCCCGCGAAATGCCACACGGTCGCCCCTTGCGAGGTAGTCCACCCGGCGGTCTCGTACATATTTTTCATCCTCCAAACGGCAGAGTTAAACCCCCTAAGGCAAAATCTCCATCAGCGAACCATGGCGATCGCACATCACAAAGGGGAGCAAAACATACGTCGCCGCAACGGTAAGCTGCCACAGAAACCAAGGCTCGACTCGAAACCGCGTCATGTCGATCGTCACACCCGGATCCGTACAGTTGTTGAAAGTGACATCGACAACGTGTTGCGCTTCGTCGGTGACGTTGGCTGCGCCGGCGTTCCACGCGAGCGAGCAGCTCACCGGTTTTGAGCCGGGCCATTGGCCTGCGATGGTGAAATTCCACGGTTCGGGGTTCGTGCCTTGGATGCCGCTCCAGGGCTGGCTGACGTCGGCGCTCAGGATGAGGTAGCTGGCTGGGGTGGGGATGGCCGAGGCGGGAGCGGGGGCGGCGGCGGGTACGATGGCGGTGAGGCAGGCGAGGAGTGCGAGGAGGGCTGTTGGGGGGAACATTGGGGTGGCAAAGATTTGTTCGGGGTATCGAAAGACAGTGGAAGTCAAACCATGTTCGAGCGTCGGGTGTTTGATTTTCCCAATCGTTCGAGGATGACGTTTCTCATATACAGGAGCACGCATGCCGCGCATCTTCAGGTACAATAATATGAGATTTCACGGATTGGGGTGACATGTTTGGGCCGGTGTCGAAAGTGTAGATCCTGGTTTCACCGTCCCTAGTGTTTGGCTCGTGCACTTAGTGCGACAGCCGCATGAGGATGTTGAAGTTTCGAATTCTTCTTGATGGGGAGGTCTCCACGTAGACTAGGCGGAGTTGGATCACTCCTGAATGGGAAATTCGATATCCACGCCAGTGCAGGTACCCGCTTCTTCTTATGCGAGCCGCTGCAACCTCGATTTGATTGGATGGTTTCACCCGCGTATGAGAGCAGCTATATTCGGAACTTTTCTTAGCCATAAGTTGTGGTCTTCTTTGTTTCCATGGCCTGGACCCTGACTTTCGGGCTGGTGACTGACTTCATGGCTTATTTCTGTGGTGGTCAGACCACGTACCGAGCCAAGGTCCTGAGAATATGTTGTATCAAAGCTGTCTACCTCATGAGTTGAGGAGATTGGACTCCGTTGTATCCGATACGCCACCGCTTGCTCCAAACAATGATCCCACAAGACAGAGTATGGACATTTCTATTGCGCTCACGAGGAAGGCCAGTGGGTATGTTGATAGTAATATTCAAAACGACGAGTTTGTAGGGTACCCCACTGCACTCGAGCTCGACGTATTGAAGTCTATAGTCCAAGTTCAGTTCGTACAAAAGCGAAACGTCCTGGTCGGCGGCTCAAAGAGGCTCCGGCGGATCAGCAGTGGCGCTGCGCTGACGAACGAGCGTAAGTTTCGAGGGTGTTTCCCGTGGACGACCAAAGTCTGTTTCTTCCCATTTGTTGGTTGTGATTTAGAAACAGAACGTTTCGAGCTCGTTCCCAACCTCCCGCCCATCCAGATGATGAGCATCGTGAGCCAGGGTTGTGTAGAAGGCGTCATAAAATGCATAGAAGCAGGTTGCAAAGATATATCTCAAAAGCCTCAGAAGGTCGCGGACTGTGCCATCTGGGATTTGCCCTGAGCAATATCAATTGAGAACCATGTAAGGAACAGAGCGGCCTCAAGAGCCAGGAAATCTGTCCCATCTGCTGGAGATAATGATGCCTAGCAACGGCTAAACCTACCTAGTTGAACCACCAATCAACTAAACCTATAGAAGCTAGTCTGCCCAGCTATCGAACCTTCCCTCTTTAGACTCGAGCCCTACTGTTGACTTGCATCCGGTGAATGGAAGCAGAGCTCTTAAAAGGTTGCCTCGTCCTGGACGCAAATATCGAAACGCGTTACTCTTATGACAAGGCGTAGCCAATTCGCCATCATTGTTGTTGTGGTTATCATTTGGTCACTCCAGATCATGGCGGCACTTGTTCGGGTTGCAACTTCAGCCGCATACTTCTTCACCCATGTCTTTGATGCCCACGTGCTGATAGACGAACAGAAAAGAAGTGTTTCATTGACCCATGTTGCATCTTTGGTGGTTAGTTGTAGAGAAATGATAATGGCTTCCGCCGATGGGCTCCTGGTCACAAATCTCTCCTCCGGGCACTTGAGGTACTGTTGTAGCGCAGGTCCATGGCCAATAAGTTGCTAAGCAACTATCAGAGCACATTGGACGAAGCTGCTCGAGAACACTTTACCAAGGAAGGAGCCTTCTACCTCGACATATGACCCGTGAGCGGCCTTTTTCTCATAGTGGTGTCGCCCCATATGGCAACACAGGTCCACGCCAACCCCGCCACGTCTATGCAGAGAGCAAAGCTCTTGCCTTCCTTCTTAGGCCCTATTCGCGGCGGCCCAAGCATGTTCGATTTGCCCCAGCAAAAGTGGAGACCGTGGCGTGCGATATTCAGCAAGTGTTTCAGCGCTGATCACGTTGTGTCACTCTTACCTGGCCTGTTTGACCATACCTGAGTCTACTGCGGTACACTACGAGCTCTCGCTCAACACCATACCATATTCTATCAAGAATCCATGACCTTACTATTCACTGTCAACATCATCGGAAGGACAATATCATGGGTTGTGTGCCAGGTTTCTCTCGCCGGGATCCAGTGTCTCATGTCATAAGAAAAGGCCCTTTAGGTGCTCAGAGAGGCCACGATACTTTAGCGGATTGCATATTGAGTCAGATTCGGTGCCATCAGGTCAACGCTAAGACAAACCCTTGGAATCACCCGAACGTTGCATCCTATGCTGTGAACTGGCTGAATGGTCGAAACTTGGACAAAGGTATTGGGAACGAGCTCGACAAGAGATGCGACGAGTACAAGCCCGAACCGGACGGGAGAAGGACCAACTCAGTCATCGACCTTAGTTTTGGACGCCTATTCCCCCAAGGACGCAAAATCAGGCCCGAAAAGCTCGACCCCGAATTGCGGGCATTGGCCGTCAGTCAGATTCACTTCTTTGTATTCGTATTCCACGACTCTACCAGTAGCACGATATGCTACATCCTCCATCTCTTGGCAACCAATCCCAACGCACTTATCAAAGTCCGCGTCGAGCACGACAGGTTTCTTGGTACGGACTTGTCCGGCAGTCCCCTTTATAATCAAAGAGCAGGCCCATCTCACCAACGATTTCACATACACATACACATACACATACACATACACTACCGCAGTCATCAAAGAAGCACCGCGCCTTGTCCCTGTATAAAGCGCCAACCGTGCAGGTAACCCAAGCGCCCACCTTCTCGACGATCAAGGCAACTGTTGCCTCATGAACGACCGTGCGGCGATCTTCATAATCCACTCAGAAAAGCATCGAGCACCAGCCGATAGGAATGGATGCGACGGGTCATTTCCAGAGCGTTGGCTCGCCGAGTGTACCGATGAGCTCCAATCAACCAAATGTGCCTTCCTGGCTTTTGAACCTAAGGTCTCGAAATCGTGTTATGGCGGGGCTATTGTGATGGCCGAACTGCCGGTGATAATGGCCTGCATAGTACTGCAATTCGACTTCACGCCCGGATACGAACGAGTAGGATCGGCTTCATGCTGGAGGCGGCCTGCGGCCCTACAGCGGCGAGCGGGGCATATCAGATCGAGGAAAGGCGCGCCTCATCCGATGGATCATTATACGTGCAGAGTCATTCTTCGAGGGAAACCGAAAAGTTTTCCGAGGCGTGGATGCGTCGTTGCTCTGAATGAATTAAACCCCCATATTTTCTTATATGCTGGCAGGAGATGTCAGCCAGAACGTCTTCCGCACGGACGCGAAAAGCCGTGTAGAAGACCTAGATCATCCTAGAACTTTGGAGCAAAAAGAGAAGCTACTCGAATCGGAATATTCCCTCCCTCGATCCTACCAAGCCATCAGCCAGCCGAATCCCACGTCAAATTAAAGACACTCTATAACCCAAAACGCCTCAGCCCTCACGAAAACGACAAGAGAACTAAACAGCAAGGGATAAACGCAAGACCGATCTCCTTCGCCACTACGACACGAGCCAACCACCACAAAAACCAACACTTCCTTAAAAAAGAACCCCCGCGCCTGACATCCCGCGTCGGAGTCAAACCCATCTCAACCAGCACCAGCACAGCAAATAACAAGGTCCTATATCACTAGCACACTTATATGTATCGTATCAATCATCCACACCTTCACCTGGAAAATAGCCCCGCGCAGTACAGTACCAATGACAGCGCTCACATATCTGACACCCGAACATGCAATCTGTCGAATTCCCCCTCAATAATATCCCAGAAAAAAAACAGCAAAGACTCATCTGAATAAAGAAGATGTTGACAAGCCCCGCGTTACCCGTGATGTGACTGAGAAGGAAGAGGAGGCTAAGGAGGTAGATGGATGGGAAAGGTAGTGGTTGGATTTGAGCACGAGCTCGCATTGTCATTAGGCTTGCTTGGATAGGCAGGTCTCGGACATGGTAGTCGTTTGTTCAGGGGTCAAAGGCATTCAGCTTGAGCTTGCTGAAGAATAAACATGTGGCTGCGTGAAATAATTCAAAGATGTGGAAGGATGACGGCTGGGAGATCTGGCGGTGGGGTTTTTGGGTGATTACTGTGATTTTATGTAAGGTTGCTATGATTTGGGTCTTTCATGCTGCGCTGCTGGCTTCAAGCTACTCGTTGGGTATCAGGGATACCGACAATCGAGATGCGTAAAGTAGAAGCGTGACTGATATGCATGAGCGGCAGATGTCTGGTTACAATCAATGTCCGGGCAATACTATGCTGGTGTGGCATACAAAACGCACCGAGTATCCCGTTCCCGATGGTCGAAAACATCTCTTGCTATGGCGTTGGGCGTCGACGAAAACTCCAAGCTGTGTCACTCGTCCCCATCCATCATACTCAAAGTATCCAGCTCCGTCCGAATCATCCGATCAAATTCTGCTTGCTCGATGCCACTACTTCGGGCTAGGCGAAATAAGCTCTTGATGCTCGTGCTGATATGATGCGTGACCGCTGACTCTGTCATCGATTGGGACTCGGCAGTCTCCTCGAGCTTTGAAATCGTCGACGATCGCGTCCTTGGCGATGATGCAGATGGCTGACTTATGCCGACATGGATAGCTTCGGAGGAAGAGCCGTTGGGAGGTCTAGACCGTTGAGACGGTTGATGCGTTGCCGATGTCACAGCGTTTCCCTTCAAAGTTGACTCTCCAAACGCTTGCCGATCTTCTGAGGGGTCATCATTGTCCATTTCCGGCTGGACTTGAGCGTAACGTGCGTAGTAGTCTGCTTCGGAGGTGCTCCTAGCTCGTCCGTTGGCCTCGAGAGTTGGGGTATGGTTTGGAGCAAACGCTGGAGACTTTGCTGAAGGTGTCCTTCCTGGGGTGTTATCGTATTGAGCCCAGTAGTCATCATCATCTTCCGTTGACCTTTCCGCGGTTAGGAACCCATTATTGGATCCTTGACTAACTGAGTGATCCTCGCCCTCAAGTAATGCATCATCCATCATGTTTGATTTGTATTTCTCGTCCGCATGACCAATATTCGGCAGCCAAGTATTCGTGGTACTGTCGGTACCACCCTCGACAGGCCTGACCTCTGATACGCGCCATCCACTCCCGCCACCCTCTTGGTCGCCTTCGCACCAAAGATATACGACCAATATGCCAAGATCTGGAACAATTATCCTCGCTTGTAGTGTCTCCTCGTCCAAGCGCCTGTACATGACGTCCTCCACATCACCAAAGTCAATCTCACCAGAGACGGGATGTAGTTCGAATGCATCGCTCTCGGAGACTATGTGCACTAACCTCTCAGCTGGTTCCGTCTCCCAGCAAAGAAGGGGCAGCCATGAATCTGTTGACGAAGATGCAGTGGCGGCGAGGAGTTGGACGCGTTGTCGAAGAATCGGGCTCAAGAGAGGTAGGAGGGCTGGGGGAGGTCGAGGAGAAGCGAAGGCCGTGGGTAGACATGCGAGGAGTGGTGGGAGAAGGTTCCGATAGTCAGGGGAAGGAAAGTATTGCACCATGTTGGAAGGGTACTCAAGACAAAAGCGTTACTGGTCTGACTGTAGTCTTCTTCCGTTGGGTAGAGAGGTAATGGGAAGGAGGGCGGCTGAATGCCGGGTCTCAGTTGGACAAGAATTTGGTAGCAACTGAGGGGGTTGCTGTCGTGTAAACATAAAATTTCCCAATCAAGTCCCCATCTGGATTTCGAAGTCGGTCCGATCCTTTGGATCCTCCTTACAGACTCCCTTCATCCGACGGGGGCTGTCCCCGGACGCCTTGAGAAGCGCCTTCCCGGTTGGCCCCACAGCAATGGCATGTAGGCTTCTCCGCTGCCCAAAGAAAGCCATCCACATGGACTGCATGCCAATCGAAGACTTGAGGCGTGGCAAGTAATGGGCATGGCAATTGTTTCATTGTTCCTTATCATTCCGCGATCACCCCTCGCCTATCTAATCTTGGCTCGCGGGGATACCCGGCGCTAAATCCAGGCTAGACTGAGAGGTATCATAAAGGTAACATTCATAACATATTCTCCATCCACCAGGCGCGCTTTCATCAAGGCCTACATGTCTCCCACTCCTCCCTCGCAGGGAGGAGCGAGGTTGGATTCAGATGAGGAAGGTATGACCAACCGAGCTTAATTATAGAAGCATTCTACATCCGAACACTCTCTCGTCTAAAGTCGACTGTATCAAAGTACAAGTATCCTTAGCAATTCTGTGACTGCGGTCAAAAGTAGAACCACATTATGTCAAGCGAATCCGATGCACTCGTCCCCGAAAGGCCCCGAGGAGCAGCAACACCAGACAGTGCCTACGGTGACGATGTTGATGAAAGGCTCAGATGCGAGAAGCGAGTCCGGTTGAAGGTCGACTTGAGACTCTGCACCATAGCAGGCTTACTCTGCAGTCTCAATCTGTTAGATAGTGGCATCATCTCAAGTGCATCGGTCACCAGCATGCAGAAAGACCTCGGACTAGATCAGGGAAACCGATATTCCCTCTCCATCCTGATCTTCACCGTCGCAAGTGTTTGCTTCCAACTACCGGCCGTGATCGCAGTGCGCCTTCTGGGACCCCGGATGTTCTTTGCCGCCGTTACCTTTGCTTTCGGCTTGGTCACACTTTGCACGGCATTCATTCATACTTGGAAGGAAATGATCATTATGCGTGTCCTTCTGGGTTCCTTCATGAGTGGAATATACCCAGGACTGTTCCTGCTCATCTCCACCTGGTACCGACGAGAAGAGCTCCAGCTTCGATTCGCTTTCTTGCAATGTGGGGAGGTAGTTATACTCGCCACTGGCGGCATCGTCAATTTCGGACTTAACAATCTTGATGGTCGGGGCGGCTTGAGAGGATGGCAGTGGATGTATGTCGTTCAAGGGCTGTGTGCCTGTATTATAGGCATAGCGACGTACTGGTGGATCGTGGACTTCCCGGAGCAGTCCGACAATAGCTTCTGTTTCTTGGACGAGGCAGAGGGAAAGCTGGCTGTCGCACGTATTCAGCGAGACCGCGGAGATGTATTGCCAACCCCGTTCTCGTGGTCCGAGATCTTGAAGCACTTCCTGGATCCAAAGGTCTACGGATTCGCTGCAACTTTCTTCCTGTTGAACCTTGTGTCTACAGCTCTCTCGTACTTTCTGCCAATAATGTAAGCTAAGGTATCACTGATTCTGACAGTATTAACATTGCGTTCAGCCTCCAAAGCGGTATGGGGTTTTCTACCAACAAAGCAATACTGCTATCGGCTCCGGTACACATATTGAACCGAAAAATGCTCCCAAATAACGCTGACCCCGATTTAGCCGTATTATTATGCCGTTATCCCAGTTTTAATTTCATCTCGCATTGGTGACAGTGAGCAAGGGCACCCTACACGGATAATTAGGATGCTGATGTAACAAAGAATATCAGCTGCGTGGTCCCGTCATTTCCTTCAACTCATTATGCCTGATTGCAGGCTTCGGCATGCTTGGATTTTCCAAGCAGGTCACAGTCAGATACATTGGGACATACCTTGCCACTGGGGCATATATCTCCAATTGGGCTGCTCTCAACAGCTATCAAGCCAGCAACATAACAGGGTAAGCCACAAATTACCGTCTCAAACCTATCATAGCTCATTAGCTTTTAGCCAGTGGAAACGTGTCGTGACAGCAGCTGCCATAACAGCATGCAATGGACTTGGCGGTGTTGCTGGTAGCTTCATAGTTCGTCAGAAAGAAGCGCCCCGCTACCTCACAGCAATTTGGGTGTCAATCGGGTAGACCATCACGCTGCTTCTGGAGGGTCAGAGGCTGACGGCAAGATTAGGTCGCACATCATCATCATAGCTATCGTTATAGCATTCTCAACGCACTTCTTCTATGCCAATCGGAAACAAAGTAAAGGGAAGAAAGTCATCGAGTGCACTGTAAGCATAGTCCACGGTGAACACAAAACTGAATTTGATGGGCTGATAGCCGCGACAGGAAGGGTTTCGATATACATATTGAGAGTTTGAAGACAACGTAGAACTGGACATTCCTTACACCATACTCAATGTGCATTTGAACAGCGGAGGAAAGTACCGAAATCGGGGAGAGGCTAGTACTCGCTGTATAAGCCTCGTAAGTAGAGCTCATGACGATAGCGTTCAGAGATGTGTGCCTGTAAAGCGAACCCCAACAGCCCACAAATGGGGGCGATATCAAGGATTAGAAAAGCAATACATTGATCTGCGTCGCCCTGGAATGTGCACCTTGAGATGGATGTATGCTCGAAGGACATGGGTTCATATAGAGGACGCGAATGAAATTGTTGTACTCGGACCTGCACCTGGCCTGTGTCACACCTCGCTCGCTAAAAGTGTATACGCTCGTAGTTCATGAAGCCTGGGGACTTCTGGGGAGTATCTCTCCCTTTGTGTCCGGGCCTGGTGAAATCTTCCAATTATCCCCCCCCCTGTTCGAGTTTGATGACTCGAAGTCTACGAAGTCATGGCAGTGGCATGGTCACGACGTGCCGGTTTCTTTCTGTCCGGCGTAATGGCTTAAGCCTATCATACCACGCTCATATGTTCGAATCATTGGTATGTGGACTAGGCCTGACCATGTTGATGGTGGTGTGGTCGGTGGATGAAGGTAAGCGAGGGTAAGCAGGGAGCGAGAAATTTTAGTTGACGGTCCTATCCTTATGATCTTGCTGTCGTGCACGTATATCCTGACTTGCAGTTTGGTCTGACCCCATGTTTACTAGCAGACGACTGTACCATCCCTTCTCGTGTTGGTGCAGATGATGATGGCTCGGAGGTAGCCACACAATGCCACTAACCAAGCAATAGCTCACTAAGGCCCTGTTGCTGCCGAGTCGAAAGGTTCAGCATCCACAGCGAGACAATAGCTTCCACGCCTCTGCACGATGGTCTTCCTTTCTATATGCACTGCGCTCTACGACTATGCTCCGCAAGGCGACAACGAGCTTGAGTTACATGAGGGGGAGATAGTCTATGTTCTTGAGAAAAGCTCTGAAGACGATTGGTGGAAGGCAAAGAAAAGGGCACCCAGCGAGGATGAGGAAGAGCCTGTGGGCCTGATCCCCAACAACTATGTCGAAGAGGTCAGTGATCTGATGCTGCCTTAATTTTAAACACAACACTCAGAACGCGTCCGCTCCTGGTGTCTAAATCTTAGGTGTACGAGGGAGGTGCTAACAGCTGTCGCGTAGGCCCATCCGACTCATTATGCAAAAGCACTATATGATTATGCTCGGCAGACTGACGAGGAGTTATCATTTTCGGAAGAGGCCATGCTCTCTGTCTATGATACCGAAGATCCAGAATGGACATTGGTGGGATTGGATGGTGAATACGGCTTTGCGCCTGCAAATTATATTGAAATTACAGGCAAAGCTGAGCAGACATCTCCACGAGCGGCACGTTCACCCCAGAGTCCGATGCAAGAATCAGAGCCGGAGCAGCCACCAGCCCAATCTGCCCGAGCTTCACCAGGTCCAGCAGCTGCGATTGCGGGCATAATGCATAAGAAGTCACCCTCTTCGGGCTCGCCGCCCGCTAATCTTGCACTACCACCTCGAAGACCTCAACTCACCCCAGAGGATTCCGATGAAGAAAAACCTGCTCCATCACTACCTCAGCGACCACCTTCTCAGCAACTCTCTCCACCTCCCACACAATACGCTTCGCCTCGAACGCCGGATTCTCCAGGGGTGACAGCCTCGTCACCGCATAATCGCGCTGTTAGTCAAAAGTATGACGGCGATCAGCCTCAGGCAAATGCTGGTGGATATCATCTGTACAACATCAACGAGGTGGTGTCTGCGATGGGTAAGAACAAGA
>JAABUL010002856.1_pt1 | contig 27363 bp, 28 predicted proteins | sample 5559151 | NCBI WGS metagenome assembly JAABUL01 (sample SAMN10711876, study PRJNA513368) | rock metagenome | isolation source: Antarctica rocks | place: Antarctica: Victoria Land, Pudding Butte sud | reverse complement strand
TGCTAGGGAAGACACCATGGGGACATTTGTGATCGCTTTGTGCTGACGTATGAGGCAGCTGGCCAGTACTAACTTCACGTCATGGGCGTGTACAGCAGCTGGATTAGCTTTCATGGCCTGGCTGACTGCTTCATTGAGGTAAGAGCCTGTTTCGAACAGGCTCTTGTCTTGTTCTGGTGTCACTTGCAGCCCTTTGAGGTAGATTGGCTGTTGTAAAGCCTGCTCCCCCTTTTCGGAGTGGGTTATACTGATTCCTGCATACCCATGTTGATGTGGATTTGGGAGTGCTCGTGCTATAGAGCAATCGTCTGCGTGCAACGATCGTGCAACTGTGTTTGGTGTGATGGCTCCATGACAGGCAAGCCTTGGAACCGGATGTGCGATCATGCCAGCTCTTGCGTAGCTTGGTTTCGCAATGTGAAAGAACCAGTCTGTGTGGCAGCAAGTGCCAGTTTCTGTGTATGCGGTCTGTGTGGCAGCAAGTGCCAGTTCTGTGATCGTTTCTGAGTGCACACTGGCCACTCTGACCTCATACAGCACGGTTGTTCCCGTCAAGGGCCGATACTGAGTGGGCGCGACAGTGGCATGCAAAGATGCTATGCAAAGAAGCAACGATAGAAGGCAAGAGGCAGGAGTTTGGCGCCATGCATGGAAAAACTGACCGTTTCTTTGCGGAAGACAGCCCAGCGACGCCATTGTTGCCGTGTGCTCTGCCAATCTAAAGCTACTCGGGTTCTTTCACGCAGCGCTGCAAGCTGGATCGATGTATTTTTCAGTCCGGTCGCAAGGTGACATATCTCCCTGCTAGCTCGTACTTGAATAGCTGTAGGGACATCACTCAACCAGTGCACCAATGACCTTTAAGCGATTTCTAAGAGAGCCTGTGTGCACACATACATGATGCCATTGAACGGTGAGCAAACAACAAGGCCTCTCACGGTCACTGCGCACCCATGATTCCTATCATCGAGTATGTGACACATAATTTCATGTCATGTTCATCAGGGCGTGCCTATGTATTGCCCTGCTTAAAACATTTTGCTGCACGCTTTGCACTGAAGATTTGCGCTAAAATGTGCAGTGAAATGAAATGCTGAGGTGTGCTGAGATATTCGCACAATGCTCAGCAAAGGTATGCAACCCTGCAGCGCTGAGGTCGCAAGTACAATGGCACTCTGCTGATATGGGTATAATCACTAACACAACCTCCAGTCTCAGCTTTACATGCGTTGTGCTTGCGCTCATGGCCGGCCGTCAGAACTGTCAGCCTTGACCTAACAGTCAGCAACAGACGCTGCGAAATTTGCTCAGAAGCTTTCAAGTCAGCAGCTTTACTTACCATAACTGTAGCCTCTGAGATGCATTTCAATGCATCGCGCAGCCTATAGTTAGCTAACACAACCCTGCATGACTGCATATTGTGCCACAATATCTCCACGATCCAGGCATGTTATCAGGCTCTGCAGATCAGTGCATCCTTGGGAATGTGTATCTGAGCTCCAATCTATCAAGGGAACGGCACGTCTTGTTGGTCAGCCGTCATTTAGCACATTGTTGCAGTTCTGAGGCCTGAGGGGCCAGTCGGGGGTGTTCCCCCTCATATGGGGGGATGAGTGCAGCCGCACGGGGAGAAGCGCAAAGAAGAAGCGGTTGAAACCCGGTTCAACTCAGATGGCGAGTTGCTGTGTCTGCAACCGTTGCAAGGAGGCGAGCAGTGGGCTGCAATGACGCGGTTTTCGAGTCTTAGCTTATGCATGGCCCTACACGTTTACATAGTTTTGGTAATAGCAGATGAGTCTGTGCTCCACTTCACTTTGCCCGGTCAAGTGCCTGAGACACGTACGGGTCCAGGAGAGACAGTGGTTGCGGACATCTTTATGAAGATGTTGGTGTCGCCGACAGGCAGGCGTTGGCGTGGGTTTGCTTTCTTTGCCAGTATAGAGCCTGTTTACCATACGTGGGGAGGAGACTTATCAATGCCGCCGGCCATCGTTGGATGGTCTCCACATGTGTACCTCAAGAGCCGCATCAGTGGCAAGGTTCATAATGCAACCGTCATTGATAACATGACGGGGTACGAATACAACGATAAGAGGGAGACGCGTTTGGCTATCCCAACAAGGTTTTACGGGACATTACCGGAAGAAGAGGAGTTGTATGAGCTACACATCGAAAGTTGGGATAGGTTTGGCCTGGTCTCCTCGAGTGATGCTACCTGGGAAGAGGACACAACACCGCAACAACACTGGATAGTGCTGCCTCCCGTCCGGAATGTACCCAATTTGAGGTCTGACCCTGTCATACTTGTTTCCCATAATATCGACTATCACAGTCAGCTGGGGTTTCGTGTCATGGCCTACATTTTGCCGCACCAGAGGCGCGACTTTCTACAAAATGCTCATCTGCAGACCTATATTGCAACTGCCGATCTCGAGATCATAATTTGGAATCAGGTCTCAGAATGCACACACTTCAGCTCTTGTCAACATGCTGTTCAGAATTCTCATGCAACCCTTCAAGCTTGGGGACAACAACGCTACCTTCTCTTCCTTGATGTTGACGAGTTTGTTGCCTTGCCTGACAGTGTCAGCCTAAACACTTTTGACGATCAATGCATGAGAAGCAACACCTCGGCGACTTTCCAGCGATTTGACTTGACATGCTCACAGTGTTCATCAGAACCGGGCCTCTGGTTTGGGCCTGACTCCAAGCTGACTCCTCACCCTTTGTCTCATTATGGTCAAGTTGTAGGGTCACATGCTTACACAGCTGGCAAAAGTATGGTTGACTCAAATCATGCTTTAGGTTTTGCTATTCATGGCGGGCACAGGCTGAATGGGAGTGCAACACAATTGCCGCACAGTTGTGGTCGGATTCTACACATCGTCAACATGTTTGGGATGCGGAAAAATAGCACAGGCTCGCAGCTGTCGCCCAGTGCATGGAAACGACCATTTCTATAGCATCAATATGTTTTTGGCAGCTTAAATCAAGTAGCATAAGGGTAGTTGACTGACACCATCAGCTCTGCAGCATGTGTTGACTTTCCTGCTTGTTTGGACCTGTGCAGTGTGACAAGCTTATACATGTCCTCAGCCTTTAGGTGATCCCTAGCGTGGGGTTCACATTGTTCTCCGTGCTTGAACCATAGGTGCCAGGGTTGAGCATTGTGTTTTATGTTGTCGTATCCTATGTACACATGTATCTTTGAGTGCCTGTCAGAACTCAGAAACCTTTCTTGTTCTGTTTTCTTCTCTGAGTGCCTGCCATGTCCTGTACATGCACATTATATTGATGTGAGTTTGCTGTGAAGCAGCCAGCTTGAAGCTGTTCCTCATGAGTACTAACAGGCTTGCTGATACTGTTCTGCAGTATTGTTGCTTTGTTGCTTTAGCTTCATTGAACTTCAAGAATCGTTCAAAGTAATCAGTTAATCAAGGGCATTCTTCCATGCAGACTTTATCACAGTACTGTTACTGTTTATGCTGACAGGATGACTATATACCTTGAATGTAGGTACAACACCTACAGGTCACCTGGGGCCTGAAGCTTGTACAGTCTCGCCATACTGTTTCTGAGCGTCTCATCTCTCACGCAAGCACCTTTATCATGATGATGCTATGTTGCATATGCGGCTCTGATTTGGATCAAAAGGATTACCAGTCTGTCTGCCCTCCACCTGAGTCCCTTTTGTGAGCTGCACATACAGCCTTGCAAAGACTTTGCATAAAGATGAAGCATTCACACAGCTGTGCAGAGTTGCACGCCAGAGTTGTATGCCTGAGCACTTGAGAGCCTGCCTGAACTAACAAGAATGCTCATGCAAAACCATCAATGCTTTAATCATGTGGCTCTTTTATTGGACACGACCTAGGACAAGCCTGTGACAAGACACAAGTGTTTGAATGCGCCACCACTACCTACCACACATCTTCTTGTTCAAACTCAAGCTTGTACTGGAGTTAAATGCCATTTGGGATGTACCATCAACCAAAAGAATCTTTCTATTCGCTTTTGTTCTGTAGATAAATTGTCAACATCCCAGAAGTCGCAAACGTGACAGGAGCCAAGCTTGCTTCAAATTTTGTGCCTGTATATATGAATGGATTTGCAAGTTGTACTTGAGGCAACACAAATCAAACGAAATATATGGACACTATGGGGCACACCTGACCAGTCCAAGTCAAGCTTGGCCTTGCTAGCCTTTGATAGATTACCAACCCTCACCAGGTCAGGCAGTTTTACAGACTTTGGCTTCAAGATATTGGTGCATGTGCACAGCGCTGTGCTAGCATGTGCCACAACTAGAGCAGTGCATTGCAACACAAGCTCATGAGATGTGCTTGCAAGCTTGTTATGTACAGTGGGGCTCATAAGTCCTGATCAGGACATTTGCATTGCGAGAGGGCAGGGTGCATTGCCATTCATTCCAGTGAGTCAGCATGGTCTTACATCTTGCATTATCATGTTTGAAAGCCAAAGCTTTCGACTTTGTTCAAAAATTGGGGATAGCCTTTGCTGAGCGCAAGGCCTGCTGGCACAGTCATGGACCCCGCTGTAGGGGCAGCGGTTGTGGCCGCCACAGGCACATTGGGCAAAAATACGTTCATTTTAGTGGAATTTAATTGACCCCTTTGCGTCAGACGACCGCTGATCACTGGCTGCTCATGTCACTTTCAGGCATCTAGCCGTGAATTGAATCAAAGCGCGGCACCACGGGTGTTGTATCTCGCATGTGCAGATGGGACATCACTCTTATGTGTCTAGTCTCTCTCCTGGCTTGTGGAGCTGACAATCAGGTTCGAACAACGCGCTGTTTCAACTGATGAGAACACAGCCAAAGTCAAAGCATGGCGGCTGACTTGCAGGCTCAAACCGGGAATGTGGAGTTCTCGTTCAACTCGCATCGGGGCTTTGAGCAACTCAACATCAGTTGCATCTTAGACCAGCTCGAGCACAATGGGGTCGACTTCATGCTGTCTAATGCCTCAGGTGAGCCTCCAGGGTTTTGTTCTGTGTGGCGTTGTGGCTTCGCGAGCGGCATATCGGGGCGAACGGCAAGTGCCAGCTTGTTTACTGTCATGCGGCACAACCGATCAGTTCCTCTCGCAAAGGCTGAGGAGTGAGCAGCAATGTGTTACAGGTGTGATGCCTGACGCCCCATGGATCGTGCTGTCAAGAATGGGCACTTTTCGGGGCTGCTCTGTGTTGCAACAGCAATTTGACAGCAAACACTGCAAGCTCAGTTCCATTGAGGCTATGGGTAAGCAGTCTTCCTTGCAGCACAGCCCCAATGCTACATCAGAACACAGCAAAGTCATATGGAAACATTGCTCCCGCATGTTTGCTGGTCGTTGCTCTGCACTCAATGCGCCCAAGCTGCCAAAGGTTGATGCAATCAGCAGCTTGTGCTTATATGTATTGGCATGCCTGAAGAAGTCAGTATGCAATGTAATGTTTACGCCATGTACATTGAGCTTCCAGCTATAAGCATGGTGTAGACTGACAGTCGTCAACATTGAGCTGAATCTGCCGATTTTCAGGGCTCTTGAACAAACGCAAAACTTGTTGGCTCTGTCTCCTGCAAGCTTCTGTCAATGCATGCACCTAGCCTGTCGGGCACATACAATGCTAGAGATTCTTTGCTCTCTTGCTCTCCATCAGGCATCACATACAGATACTGCCCACGTAAGTCAAGATTGACTTCCACAGTCAACATGCATGCTCCTCATGACCTTCGAGCCACTGGCCAAATGATAGATCAAGTAATATTTTGTTGAAATAAGCACTTTATCTGCATTCCTGATTACGGCCCAGGTTGCTGCACAACAGCGCAACTTCCTGCAGGATCTCGAGCACAGCTATTGTCTTATTGTGACAAGCACAGTGAGGTCACTGGCTGCAACAGGTTGACAGAGTTGCTTCCAGAAGGTGACCAGATCGAGTTACTTTTGGACTGCTCATCTGGAGGTACATTTGAACTTCAAAGAATTGCAGTCTCAATTGTGATACTCATTCAGACTCATTGGAAGCATGCATCCACAGCTGCTGTCTGTTTGTGTCGTCTTCATCAACGTTAAGGAGTGTTGGGTGCGGTGTCTTTGCACGTGGCACTGCATCCATATGGTAGTCCTTGCATGGTATTGTGTAGTCGAGTTCCTGATAGCGTGATGCCCTGCAGCTATCAACAGCTGTGCTCGAAGAAGTGTTCACAGGATCAGCCGGACGCTGCAGCAAAACGGCACTTTTGCACCGAACACAGCAGGAGGTCCCCTGGGTGCTGAAGCATCGCTGGCCGCGGCGCCCACGCCCATCATCTTCGCAACGGCGCAGGCATCCATGCCAATACCAGCACCTGTTATCTCCAGCGCGCAACCTCCTGTGGCACCTGTGGCAGCAATAGCGCCACCGGAGCCCGCCTCCGAGTCAGAGATGCCCCCATTACCTTCAGTGTCAAACCTGGCCGCGTTGGTGGCAGAGGCGACATCAGAAGGGGTTTATAATCAAACACCTCTTTCGAGCTCGAATGCTGCAACAGGTCCAGCTGCTCTGTCAGCTACACTTGGCAGTGCTGTGTATGTGGCGCCGAATTTCACCAGCAACGCTGACAAAGCCGAGCCGCAATGGTTTTTGGCTGGCGCTTCGCTCGGAACAGTCTTGCGCGCAGAGGCAATTCCTGGTCGGGTGTTTTACGACGCGGACGGTGTAACCGTGAAAGATCCGTTTGACGTCATGGAGTCTGCAGGGTTTAATGCTGTACGAGTTGAAACATTCATTGATTCATGCACAGGACCCAGTCCCCCATTCAACAATAGCGGAGACGTCCTGTTTCGGGAGCTTAATTATCTTCTGGACTCTGGGTGCATCGACACGCAGGTGAAAACGGCTCAGCTAGCTAAGTCTCGCAACATGAAAGTAATTCTGACGGTCAATCTCGGCATAGCAATCCCAACACCGTGGTTGCACTTCAACTACACACAGATGCTACAAGCAGTCGACGTCGAAGTGCGTCGCCAGATCACACCTTTTCTGCAAGCGGGCATCCAACCGGACATTGTGCTACTCGAAAACGAGGGAACCGCAGGTTTGCTATTCAGCATCACCCTTCCCAACGGGCAAAATTATTCGAGGGGTGCTGGCGACAACCCAACAGTGCCAGCAGCGCAGCTGTATCAGGAGACGTGCGGTTTGCTACCGTCAGGGTATTTCTCTGTATATCCACAACTAGCCGGTAAGTCTGCGACTTTTACCTTCAGCTTGTATGTACAACTGTAGAAGCTTCTCACACCGGGACGAGAATCTGCAGGGTACTACAAGCAGGAGATTTTGTCCATCAGCAGCGCACTCCAGCAGGTGATTTACAGCATTATCAAATTACACCACCTATTGCGATTGTCTTGTCCCTCAAGACATGGCTCTCTTGTGAGTCAAATCGTCTTGTACTGCAGGCTGGATTCAACGCCTCAGGCACCCGGTTTGGTTTGCATTCCCACGGCCAGTATGTTGACTTCAAACAGAGCATTGTATACAGCACTGACCCGTTGAACGAGGTTTCCGTTTCCTCTAATAACATCACCTGCAACTTTACTGGTGTCATTCCGAGCGACATCTTGACTCTGCGCGCATCTGATATGCTGGACATTATGGCCTTCAGCAGCTATCCCAATCCTGTTACCCCTGCGGTCCCCTTCACGACGTCCTCCATGCAGGCAACGTTCTCTCAACTGCGTACAACTTTGGGACTCATGAATCAAGTGGCTTCGCGATATGGTAGATTCAACAGCGGACCTTACACAGACCAGTACATCAAGCAAGGTTTAGCCATTGAGTATGCAAGCGCATTTAGCTATCCTAGTGAGGTTGAGTATCAGCAGCAACATACTCAACTATATTTTGATACTCTACAGGCATACCCCTGGTTTTTAGGAGCACTTTGGTTTGAGCCCACATACACTTACAACAACTGGGAGGGCGGGAAGGGCAGCTTGTATCACAAGTGGAATAGCTCAAATGCAGAGCAGACGCCGGAAGCTCCATACGCAATGTTGACTACCTGGGCAAGCTTTGCTCAGTCCCCGGTTCCATCAGGGTGACCCATAGTCCCTATCTTGCTGCAGCTCTTGATTGACACTACAGGGCACAAACTTTCCAACGGTTTGTATGCTTTGCATGTGGATATGGCAGATTTGTCTTGAAGCTTTGACTTTCAGCGACCTCACCACATACTTGCTTGCTGCACTGTGATCCCGTTGTTATGACGTCTTTGCTGCAAAGCAACAAAGCAGAATGAAGTGCCAAGCTGCGTACTCTTTGGTGCATAGAAGACAACCTCAAGAATGCAGCACGGTGTAAAGCTGCTGCAGTTTGTCAACCTTTCTCTGTAGCTGGTTGCGTACCAGTTGCTGTCATACTGAATAAGAATGTCAAAGCGATGTGTGAGGGTGTTGTGAGCGTTGTCCATCTGTGCTTCAGGCTGGCTCTGGGCTGCCGCCTTAGGCTCCCGTTGTAAACTTTTCTTTTCTTTTTTTGCTTCAGGCTGCTCACAACGAGTCTTTGTAAGGCATGATGCTCCACGAGCATCAATGTGTGGACATCAAGTCAAAATTGTGCAATCCTTAAAGGTCCCTGCCTGCCAAAATGCCCGCACTTGTGCACTGCAGCTGATCCGCTAAGCTTGTTCATGAGCTGCCTGAAATATTTGGAGCACCATCACTATGACAGTCTGCTTCCAGACTTGTTCATGTAGGCTTTGCGACACACATCTCAGAGTCTGCCAGAAAGTGTTCTGTCAACTGTGTACTCTAGAGCTAAAGCAGATCCAGCATTGCCCGTATGGGTACTCGAGCAGCAAACCCTGGTTTGATAAATAAAATGATAGGGTTGCGATAACATAAAAACATAAGTCATAAACAAATACTATTTGCAAGCCACACATAGTGTGACAGTGACATGCTCCAAACATATTTATAAGAACAATGAGTTGGTATCCTCAGCAGAGTTTAAGCAGAGAAGTAAACTAAATTGATCGTTGAGTCAGCAAGCATTCTGATGTGACACCAACATAGGTCAACATTCTATTCTGCAAAGCTTGATTTTGTACTCTGAAGCAGGGCGATATTGATGACTAGCTTAGCGTATACAGTGAGACAGCAATGGGATCAACTATACTATGATAGCCAATGTTGTCATCCACGTTCAGCACAAGTCCAGTAAAAGACAAGCTGCAAGCAGGGTACTGTTAAACACGGCTATGACTAATCTACGTCATTGTTGCACATTGGCTGAGGGTACCCTGATTTGAACTGAGCATTTCATATATGTGTCTATATAGCCTAAACACAAATGAAGGAGCATACGTGATGCTCTAAACTTGAACTGGCTTCAGCTCATGCTGATGCAGTGAAAGGGTTTGATACAACGAACTGACCCAGAGTTGCGGTGCTGATGGAAAGCAAAAATGTACACACTCTCCCTTGCGATGGTAGTTGTACAAAGGCTGTGTCTGCTTGCTGTCAGCAATAAGTGTGATATCTGCACCTTCCATGATAGGCAAAGTGACATTGTTCAGCCAATGTGTGAGTCCAGAATGCTGTGCTAGCATGGGCAGTGGAACACACGGATACTGCAGTACCTCCCTGCCGGAGAAGCCACCATCACTCGAGTTGAAATGGGTTGCAGACACATCTTTCCACATTGCAAAAGGCAATGTGTCCTTGTAGCCTTTCATGTAATGAGCAACAGCATAGGCATCAGGAGGCAGCATGCCATGTAGGCCAAAATTCAGCACCATTATATCTGAGGGTTTGGAGTTCTTTCTCATCCACGGCAGTACTTGCGTCAAAAACACATCCGGGTGGTCTGTCCGATCAAAGCACAGCCTGGTGCCTGCAACGATCAAGATTTTAGTTTCTTGCTCAAAGCTGTCAAGGATCTGTGTTTAAAAGCAGCTAGAGACCTTCAGGAAGACTTGTACAGGAGGGTGGATGCTCTTCTGTAGCGCTACGCCGCATCCTCATCGCTTCCCATGAACTGCCGTCCCAGAATTCGTACATAAAGCACTCGACGGCTTTCATAAAACCAAGCATCATAGAGTCACCGATAAACCACAGCGTGCGGCCCCGAATTACGTTCCACAGGTCGCAAGGAGTAAGCTGTAGTAGCGAACCTGCATTCTGTGCTATCAAACCAGTAATCAGCTGACTCTGCTGCTCAATGCTACAAGTCTCGACAGGACCGACAATAGAATAGTGCATGAGATCCCCTTGATTGACGAAGTATTCGCTGTGCGTCCTGTCCAAGGTAAAGTGGCAGAATTGCGAGTAAACCTCATTACTAAGACAGTTTGTGCAGTCCAGACCGTGCCCGCCAAGCAAGTAAGGCTATGCGCCAGCTTTGATTGCATCGCTCGGAAGAACAGGATAATGCCACTCGCAGTGACGAGCGAAGCTGTGAGGGTCGCATCTGATACCAAGGAGGTTGACAGCTATCACAGCTGCGAAAACGGCGTTGAACGGGGCATGACACATCTTGGCGACAAAAAAACAGAGTGTGCTTGCATGTTGTCAGCGACTCTGTCAGTCTGCGAAAGGGGCAAGAGCACGCGGCAGCACACCAGATTGCAGGGGCAACTACGAGCATGTGACTAATATGACTAAATCAGCTGAATCTCCCGCGACGCAGTACACCTGGCCGTTCTGACATATCATGACTACTTCTCTGCTACCAAAGATTGCTGAGTATGCTGCACCTTTGGCTGATGCTCTTGCCCGTTTTGTTACATGCCAGCTGAGAAGCCATAAACGGACTTTACCCCCAAGTCACTGTATGAATGCTTACAAAATTACAATCTGCAGTTTCAGGGAAGAGGGGTAGACCTTGTGGTCTGTGGAGACAAAAAATTGCCTGCAAATTTGGCCTGCCACTCTGCCCAGCCATCCACCCATAGTGGGAGATCTGAATGTATACATATGTCTGATATGGAGGTGGATGATCTGTGGTAGTAACCAGACTACATTCAGCCTAGGCAAAACTACAACAAATTTGGGGTCCCAGCAAAACTTGACGACAAGAGAACTGTTGGGTCTACGCAAAGGCAGGAGTCTGCTCGTTCTAAATGGGCGGACTCTAGGTGGTGACACTGGGAAGCCTACATCTGTTCCCAGGTTTTGTCATGGGCATAGTACTAGTGTCATTGACTATCGCATTGCATCTGCTCAAAGCATGTCTGCAATAGTGTCTTGGCAAGTGAATGAGGACACCAATGATTGCCACACAAACTATCAGTCAGTTGTACTGCACATGCTGTGTGGAGCACTGCATCAAAGTCAGCACATTGACGTTATGTCACCTGCAAGCACAATTACTAGAGTCAGAAATGATGCTCAGAATACTAGCACCATCTGACAAATAAGCCAACCATGCACTGTGTACCTTGTCTGTGGCAAGAGGTTGATATTGATGCATTGAGCACAGCATTGGCTGAGTATACAAAGTCTGCACCAGCACAGACCGCTGCTTGTGAGATCATATCAATTGCAAGCTTGCAGCAAGGTAAACCAACATGCCAGTCAGAGCCGTGGTATGGTCAGTCATGCAAAGATACATGTCAGTACAAGAACATGTATTGCAGTATCCACAAAGGACCGTAGAACAGATAAGAGTTGCACAAACCTGGTATAGCTCTGTGACTAGTAGGGCGAAGCAGATTGAGATGCGGCAATGAGCATATAAAGAAGTCCATTCAGGACTCAACAACTGTATGGGAGGTGTGCAAGACCAGAAAACGACACAACTGCCCTGTTTGCCTACCTGATCAGCAAGAAAGTTGTCTCTGACTGCAAGCATCCTTCTTCTCCAAATTTGCATCTTTGGAGTGTCATGATGAGTATAGGTACCTTGGCTTTGTGGCGTGAGCCACAAACTATGTGGCATATGACATTCACATCCTGGTGGCTGCTGCCATGCAGCGTCATGGCATCTGCTTTCACCTATCTGGTCTTGCACCATATGCAAGCTGCTACAATGTTTGACATTCTGATGTTACGTATTCTGAGCTATTCTTGTGAAGTAGGGGTAAAGGCTGAGCTAGTACTATTGCCTGAGGCAAACAATGCACAATTGTATGCCAAGGTATATACTGTGTAAGCATCAATAAAGTAATTACATGACCAGCTGAATTCTACAACCCACATACACCTAAGCTGCTGGCTCGGGTGCTTGATCCATGACTTCTTGCAGCGCATTGTTGTCAGTGATCTTGACTTTCCCGCTATATTTAGCTATATGCAACCTGTGAAAGTTTTTCTTCTAGCGTGTTCTCACTCAATGCCCAATCCAGAATGTCACCACCGAGCACCTGCACAATATACAATGGTACACACATGGCAATAGAAATAGGAAGAGAGGCAATTCTGAGGAGTGCATTATGATAACTTGATGAGGATTTGTCATTGTGTCAATGAGCCAATCATTAAATTGAGCCAATCATTGAATTGTATTTACCTTGTCAGCCACTGTAGGATCAGTGATGGTGATGTGCTTTGGGGTGGTGGTCAACCCTGCTGGAGTAAAAGTTGCTAAGCCGCTTCGTAACCCGCTCTGCCTCATTGCAAGTCTCATTCCCTGCATCGTTGACAATATGTTTTTATAATGTGACAGTTATTGACTTGATTGCATGTTATCATTCAGAAATGCAGTTGGCTATTGCATACCTACCATATTGTGGATAGGCGTCATCAGTGGTATTGGTCTCCTCAGCAAAAGGCATCGGGTAATCAAAGCGGCATCTGCCATCACGCATGCATGCTGCATTTGGAAGGTCCTTCCCGCACTGTTTGTGCAACATGTGCTTGCACACCAAGGCATACAACAAAGGATGCGTCTGTTTGTCAGGGAGCTGTGCAGAGACAATAGAGTCAAAGTCATCAAATCCACGCATATTGTCCTCAGCAGCAAAGGAGATCAAGATGTGAGCTTGCGGGAGGCCCCGCTTTTGGAACTTTATGACATGCAGCTTGGCTACAACGTTAATTAGCACGACTGAAGATCTGGCCTTCCCTCAGTTCTTTCAGCAGACTTTTCAGCTTGCCCTTGAAGACATGTGCCACCAAGTCAGGACGCACAGCTGCAGTCTGGCCTGGCAACAGGTAATCCACAATCTCCTTCCACTTTGGATTTGTGGTCATTGTCAAAAGATGTCAGGGTGCTTGACATGGCGCACAATTGCCATGACATCTTGTACCGCACACATCAAGCCATACTCAGTTGAAAACTGCATCATTTGCTGCACATGACTTTTTGTGCAACGATCCTGGGTTAGGGTTTAGGGTTAGGGTTTGGAAGTGTGTGCAAGGAGGTTGGGTAGGTTGGGGTTACACCAAGGAGGTGGGGGTAGCCAGTCATACCTGATAGTTTTGACCCACATTAACTGTGGTGACATTAAGTGGACTGCCTTTATGGGAAGCAGGCAGCACATGTGCCTGTACAGTGCGCTTGCCTAGCTGAATGAAGCACCAAAGAAATTGCAGTAGTGATGCTGTAATGAAGGAGAACGCTAGTAGTGCGACGCCACACGCTCTACACTAATCTAGCTCAATAAACTTCACAAGCCAAGGTAAAAGTGGACTGGCCGACACAGATTGTCTTGGTACAAAACAAGTCTTGAGATAACTGCCTAACACATTGGGTCGGTCAGTCGCCAGAAAAGCTGCTACTGAAGATGAAGCCTGATGAAAAACGTGGCTGTACTGCTGACGTGTGTGACTGTATGAGGGGCAGTCAAACAGCAAATAGCGTGTTCAACGGCGTCATCACAACTAAGTTTGTGCTTTAAAAAACAGCCGGCTTGACAATTTAGCATTGCTTCTTGGAAGAATAGCCGTCCTCACATGGTCAAAGCTCTTTCAGGCCACTCAAAAAATGATGTGCCCCGGTGTATCAACATGCTTATGACAAGTTTAACATGTTCCACAATATTTCACATGTTCCACAATATTTTGCAACCTGGCCCAAACTGTTTTGACTCCAGATCTGGCGCAAAAAAACCCCCTTGTGACAATCCAAGACGCGTCAGAACCGCCCCACAGTTGCCCGCAAATTTGGACCTACCACCCCGGACTGGCTGCAAAATGTGATGTGTAACAGATGCAATGATTATCTATGCATTCAGACCTTGCATCTGGTTGCCCAGGTGGCACCTGCTGTCACGCTAATTATCACAACTGATGTTGATGCATGCATCTGCACAAAGTTTGCACCTGATTTGGTCTGATGCATCTGCTCGTCAGTATGGATAGGTAATGACTAAGCTTCTGGCATGGTGTGGTCACCACCATTGCTAATTCCTTGCACTTCAGAATGGGGTGGCCTGTGCTTTGTACTGAGTGTCCTTACTTCCTTGCACAGCAACTCTTGTGCATATCCTCATTCCCCTTTGCCCTCAAAGGGGCCCTCCTTGACTGCGTAAGATGTTGCGTGAAACAACATATCTGTCCAAATATACTGTGTGGTGAGTGCGTACATGTACAAAGTCGACATGCACGCTGACACTACCAGATGCACATTGGTGTTCAGCATGTGTCATCATCAATCTGCTTGTTGCCTTGTATCAACATCATTTGTGAAGTACAGTGATAACAGCTGGGCTGCAGCTGGTATTGTTCCCCGAGGAGCAGGCGATTCAATGCCAGCTGCTTGTTGAGTAATAACAGGAAGAGCCTTGCCTGCTGCATGCTTGACACCACATCTCTGCGCCTTACTGCTCTTCTTGAAGGCTGGCTTTCCTGGAGCTGCATCACGGGCTTGCTGCTGTGTCTGTTGCAGCAACCAATTCTCGTCCTTGAAGCTGAAACGTGACATAGCAAGACTACATTGCATGATTGCAGCCATGTCAAGCATAGCAGCAGGGGCAGGCCACAATACTTTGTCTTTCCCTAGAGCTGCTGCAAAAGCCAGCTTTGCAGCCTTCAGCGCAAGACTGACAGTTGCAAGGGTGATTCACGACCTAAACATGCCTGGCCAGCTGCAGATGAAGAGCCTGGGCCCATCCCAGGATGTTGTCTAAATGGACTGCTGCCACAAGTTTTGGCCAAGATATGGTCTGCTCACTAACGTTGCCAGCATTTTGTGGGAGTCTTATGACACATGATGGTTCACAGTAACCATGCATGCATGTCCAGACGACAACATCATGAGGGCAGGCCGGGTCATGTGGGTGGAGTCGTAATGCCTGGCTAGGACGTTTGGGACGTATGACCAATGAAAGACACTTAAGAAGCTGTTTTGAGCTTTTGTTCTGTAAGGTTGGGGTGTCCCTGTCATTGCTGCTGTTGCTGGCGCTGTCACTGGTATGTTGACCACCAAATCTGGAGCTCATACGTTGAGCTACTGAAAGCTGTATGTACGTGACCCTAGGGCAAGACATGTGTTGAATGCAAGAACAATGTAAGCACCATAGATATGCAGTTCCTTGCCATCAGCAGCTTGCTGCTCATTTTGACTTGTGGCTCTTGTTGCAAGATGTCTTCGTTGATGCTCTTGAGTTCAAGACAAAGACGTCAGTACTCTGGCAAAACTGCATGCACAGCAGTCAAAGTAAAGTAGCATAATGCGTAAAGCACAAAATACTTAAATTTGAGGTGATAGGCCAAACATTAGCAGAAGCTCTACGCTAAGACAGTGCTGCTGTCAAGAATATTGCTTTCAGCACAGACAGCCTCAGCTGCCACATCAGCTACAGCAGGGGCTAGTGCTGCACGAGCAGACACAGAAAAAGCGAGGGCTACTGCTACAGGAACAGACTATACTTGATGGGCAAGCATCAGATCAACTTGTGACGGAGCAAAGAGCGTCATGTTTAGTAGCATGAGTGCTTTTACGGTTAGGGCAATATGGCCTAGTGTCCTTGAGGTTGCATGTATTTGCATGGGGCTGACTAGGCTCTAGGCTGCTGCGTAGGACCTTACCGTTGGAACCTAAACTCACATGTTCTTCACTACCTGTTTATGGCTTTTTACTGTTGTATGCCTGATTTGGGGTTGTCGTATTACCCTGTGACTGACTCAGGGAGGGTTTACATAGCCCTTGTGGTAGTCATGCTTATTCAGCAGGGTTGTTGCTTAGCTTACTAAGCCCTGGCATTTGGGGCTTCATGCCAGAGTAGGGAGTCTAGCCCTGCCTTATTACGTATACTGTTGCCATTGACATTGACAGCAACTAACACAACACAACCCATCCCACAATCCATCCCTCAATCCATCCCTCACAAATACACAGATGCAAAATGGTTGTGTTGCTTGTGCGCTATGCTCCATCGTAGGGCATAGTGGTTCAGCGTCACAGGCTTAAGAGCCGCCAGCATGAATGACTGAAGGGCATGCACAAAGAGGTACTTCACATGGTGATTGTGCTGTGGTAACTCAGCAGGACATTATGCTTCATCTCTACATGCAGAAAGAGGCAGTGTGCTCCTGCTTTGCAGTAATTTCACAAGGACACTGCCTTTGAGGTCTTCCAGGAAGCAAAAGGCTACAGCCGCATTGTCGTCATTCAAGCACACAAAGGTCTTTTGCAGAGCAAAGGCGCTGCATGTTGAGAGGTAAACGATAGAGCAGAGAGGTGGAAGGTGCACGTGCATGGGTAGCATGTCATGGCTCTTTAGGCCAGGCTTTGCCTAGTGGCCTGCCATGCTTGCCCCAGCCTCTGGTCTGCTCAGGCGTGACTTCCTGGTATGTAATGCCCTTTGTTGGCCCTCTGATAGCAGAAAGATGACTGGCAGATCTTGATAGCATTCTTTTGGCAAGCCTAATCAGCTGGAGCAAACCATCACACAGAAACCAGAACCAAGTAAGCAGCTGGCTAAGACCGTACACTATAAGCTGCTGCAGCACCCTCTAGCTATTGGTCTGTTCAACCCAGGCTTCCGTCCAAATTGCAAACGGTCACTGGCCTCAGGCCAGAACAAAGAAAAGAAGAAAAGAGAATCTTACGCCGTTAGACGTGATCACGATCATGATAACAGGAACGCGCCATACGGCCCGTAGTATGTCACGGTTTAGACTAGAGAGAAATAGGCAGAAGTGGAAGTCTGCAGACCTCGCTCAACGGTCAGCAGTCATTTATCGTCCAACCACCAGGACAACCAGGCCAGCACAACATTGTTAGTGTTGTCAGCTACCTGCCATCTGTTCACATGGCACACTGTGTTGTCAGGAGTCACGGCTTGCTAGCAGCTGCACAAGCCCAGTCAGGATTCAGGCTTGACCAAGGCAAGACTTGGTGATTGCAGAGCAGCGGCTGCGCTGCGTACCATGACTGTACGCTGTATTACTCGCTCTCTTGTCCAAATGGTTCTTCCCGTCAATGCCTTTGCGGCGGACCGGGCCCACGTCCGGATGAACAGGAAAGCTGAGACATGAACGCAGCGCAACGTCCCGCTCAGTCGCGCTGATGCTGCGGTTGACCCTTCTTGGCAGCAACCACTGCCTTTGCCTCCAAGCCGCGCCTGCCGAGAACGCTGCCGAAACAAGAAGGGTTCATACCCCTGCAGCAGGGGGAAATGTCCGTACGGCCCTGCAATGGACGCGGCGAGAACAATGTAGCAAGGTAACTGGGCATGTGGCCTGCGCAACACAGCACACGATGCAGCAGTCAATCTTGCTGATACGTTGCATTTGTCTTGTTCAGCTTGTGCTGGTGACCGCACAGCAAGCACTCCGAGTATATGTGTATGAGCTACCAAGAAACTTGACGCAGAACGTGTTAGCGGCACACTATCAGCAGCAATGGTTGAGTGGTGCCTACGAGTATGAGGCAGACCTCTGGATTTACGACAAGATGGTGAACGGGCCATGGCGGGTCAAGGACCCAGCAGCAGCCAACCTGTTTTACATACCAGTCTTGCCAACGCGTTTTCTGCATCAGAGCCTGTCGGCGACAACCGGTTGGCAGGAGGCGCTCCAGCTTTCTGGGCAGTACTTACAAGAAGCGCTGGAGCACGTACAAATTCAGCCATTCTGGTCTCGCAACAACGGCCGGGACCACTTCGTGACGATGACTGCAGACTCCGCCAGGTGTACACACCTTCGCTGGCTGCCAAGAAGTCTTTGGGGCGAGCTAAGCGTCATCATGCACTTAGGAGACCTAGTCATGCGGGAGGAAGGCATACCATGCTTTGATCCGGATGTTGACGTGCTGTTGCCAGCTTACAACCCTTTGGAACAGGAGCCTTTAGCAGACGTGTACTCCCAGGAACGCAATGTGACCGTCTTATACCGGTTTGGTGTTTCAGGACCGACCGCATCGCATCCGTACCACACCCGCCTCATCCGTCCTGAACTTCGCAAGCACTTCGAAGCCTCACCCTTGCCTGGTGCAGACTGGTCTGCCAGCAGCATCAGCGACACATTGGTGGACATGGCCCACTCCATATTTTGTGTCTGTCCTCCGGGTGTTGTAGCTCACACATCAAGATTTTGGAGAGCTTTGCGTCGTGGATGCATTCCTGTTACCTTTTTCAGAGCCTACCAGCTGCCATTTTCTGACATGATAGACTATTCAAGTGCCACGGTCAACATACAGCCAGACAACATTCATACCTTGCACATTGTTCTAGCAGGGATTCTGCACGACAAAGACAGGTTACATGCCTTGCAGCAGCAGGTGCAAATTCTGCAACAGATGCTTGTCTGGGAGTATGAAAGTGGGATATCCCAATTACTGCAGGATGAGCTATTAAAGCGAATTTCTGTCCTGTAGCAGAACAGAGTATGGTGTGCTGCAACATTAGCATACACATGTTTTGATCGCTCAAGACACTGTTGTGTTGTGCTCTTGTACTGTATCATTAGCTGTGTTGAATGGTCAAATAGTAAATTTGGTAAATGCGTGCTTGCTTCCGTGCTTGCTTGCATCTCTGTACGCATGTGTAAGCTAAATCCAGTTTGAGCTCTGCTTTGACAAATTAAATTGAAGGCCATGCTGTTGTGACGCAACTTAATTGCAATGCCATGATGGGTTGGTAGTGGCGCTACATTGATGCTCAGATTCAGTAGTGTAGCATTCTGCAGACTACCTTTTCAATGACACTTAGATATATGTTTGTAGCATGGATTTTCAAGACATTTGGCAGCATTTGTCTCGCAGCCTTATGACTCTTCTTTGGCTGCAGGCAACCTAGGAAACTCTGCTCAGCCACCACCATGGTACGACTTGATGCGTGATACGAATCAAGTAACTAGATGTTACCAGACAATTTACTGCATTCCTGTGAGCTTTGGGGGATGCATCTGCTGACTGCATGTGATGATATTATCTTTAATGAGGAAGGTTTGAGCCTGGACACTCTGCTGCAATGGAAAAAGCTGTGCTGCACATCAAGCTTGTCAATCTCTGTTACTGTCAGTGTGTGAGGACATTGCCATGGCCTTCATACTCCAGAGCAAGATGCTGCCAGTGTTGCTTGTAGTTGAGTTTCACAAACTTTAGTGTTGAAGACCTTAGTGCCGCTGTGGCAGATCTATGATTGACACTGCTGTGCAAGCTATTTTCCCTGAGGGTTTGACAGCAAAGTGCACATTTGTTGGAAGTTGTGTGCTTCAGCTTGATTGTCAATACTGTCAGTATGAGTACATGTACCCATGGTAGTATGGTAGTTGCATGGTTGTATGGTAACCAAATTTCTCCTTGCCACAGCCGTCATGTACAAGGGCGAGGCATGATGTCATGCTAACATGATCGATCTTGCCAACAGTAACATTTTTTCCTCTTCCTAATCGTAGAGGTCTTGGTATCGTTAGAAAAGAAAGATAAGAAACAGAAAATCCTACGCCGTTAGGCGTGATAACGGGAACGCGCCACACGGCTTGAACTCAGCCCGAGGCAGTCAAGCCCATAAGATTTCGAACATTCTAGATCTGCACTCTGCCTGCAGGTGCTTGATCAACCGGCAAGGTCGACTGTAGTTCTGAAGTATGTCACCGGTTTGACGAGAGAAAAATAGGCAGAAGTCAAAGTCTTCAGACCTTGGGTGCAAACGTTTGAACCCGAAACGTTTCGCTCACTAGCCAGCAGTATTTTAACGAGACTCTTGGTAACGTTCTGAGCCAGATTGTCTGCAGTGGATGTGGGTAATAATACTGTAACGCTTTCCAGCTCATGATGAGCTAGGTCCGTGCAGGACAAGTCTTGTCTCTCCAGAGCAGCCTGTCTTGTGCATCCCTGTATGGCCTACTAATACGACAGTTTTGACGGTCACTTAATGCAACATCATTGAAACTAGACCTAGGGCGCCCAGATGGACGAAGCCCCTTAACTTCACCAAACAAAAGCTTATGGGGCAATCTATCATTAGGCATCCTGAATTCATGACCTAGCCACCTGAGTCTTTTGCCTTGCAGCTGAGACTCCACAGATAAGGTGTTGCACCTACTCAATATGACAACATTTGGCTCATGATCACGTAAGGATATGCCACAGATGCGTCGCAAGCAGGTCATCTGGAAAACAGCCAAAGGGCTAATGGGTTGTTTCAACCGCCCATGTTTCTCCAGAGTACAGCAGAACTGACATGACAATGCATTGAAAGAATTGCACTTCAACAGACAGGGTCAAAGCCCTAGAGGACCAGATGTTGGCCCGTCTGGGTTGCTGGAAGGCACTATTTGCAGCAGTTACCTGGTGTGTGATCTCAGCGTCTAAGGTGCAGTCAGAGGTGAAAAGAAAAGAAAAAAGAGAGAAAAAAAGTTTACGCTTTTCAGCGGTCATAGCGGGAGCCTCCTAAGGCGGCAGCCCGGAGCTATGACCATAGGCCATAGCCCAAAGGGGAAGGAAAATCCCTAAACCAGGCCTATTTTGTCTGGTTTTGTGTGTCTTCTCCCTCTCTAGTACTCTCCTAGATGTAAGGATCTTGTGAAATGTCAAAACAGAGTATTCATACAATTTGGACATAACTTTGCTTGCAGGTCCATGCTCTATGCCAATCTTTGCTAGAGCGTAAGAGGTAGTGTGATAATGTGAACCAGATTGTCCTATGATTATAGGCAGTGTGGTAACATTGTATCCGTAGTCCTGGAGAGCTCCCTCCAATGCTTTGTTCTTTGCTTCCTTTTCTTGCAGTTTTTCCTCATATCTTGTATCAGGGCAAGATCCTCCTTCCACAATCTTTATGCTCCTTGGAGCTCCATTAGGCATTACCGGTGATAGGGCTGTCAGTCTGGATCCAGAATTGTCATCATGGCGCAGGCATTGCTGTTGTTCCGCCATTGTCATTTCTACTATCATCACGTCCCGCCTCATCTTGCTGCGCGTGTCTGCTGCTTGAAAACACTGCCCAAGTACTTAAAGTGGGACACCACTTCTAGTTGATCCCCACGCAGCGTGATGACTGAATCTGCAGCTTGAGCTGCAGCATTTCTGCCGACATCCAGTACTTTAGTCTTCTTTGTACTGATTGTAAGTCCCCCAACGCAGAAATGTGGCATCCATGGTAATGACAGCTTCCCTGAGCTTCTCAGCGGTGTCACATGCCAAGAAAATGTCATCAGCATACAGCAAAATCCACATCAGCACCTCCTCTGTGGGACTCTTGCAGTGCATGAGTTGGCCCTTTATCTTGTAGCAGATGGTGACGCCAAGCCGCTGCAGCTGTGGTAGTAGCTGGCAAATGACTGAATCAAGACAGACATTGAACAAGGGTGGAGCAAGCACACATCCTTGCTTGAATCCAACACTTGTGCCAACTGGGACAGAGTCAACTTGGCTGCGGATGACTGCTGAGTGATGCGCATGGAGGTCCCTGATGAGAGCGACAAGCTTTTGGGGTGCACCCCTGCTGAGCAAGATCTGCCAGGCCATCTCCCTGTCCACTGAGTCAAAGGCTTTGGTCAGGTCCAGCATACAAATTCGGAGAGTCTGGCCTTTGTCCCAAGCCCCATTGCACAAAAGGCGCAAGCTAAACAGAGCATCAACAGTGCTCCTGCTTGGTCTGAAGCCACATTGCTCGTCAAGAAGGTTGTCTGCCAGCCATTGTGAAAGACGTGCACTCAAAACGTTGGCATAGGCTTTCCCAGCTATGCTCTGCAGGGCAATGGTGCGATAGTAACTGCACAGAGAAGCATCTCCCTTCTTAGAAATGGGTAGCAGAATATCTTGCTTGAAGTCCTGGGGAGCTTGCTCTGTGCGCCAAATGCCAAGGATGACTCTGTATAGCGCGGAATGCACAGAGTCACCCCCATACTTCAGCTTCACCTTCACCTCTGGCAAGATGTTGCAGACCCCCGGGGATTTGTTGTTCTTGAGGCGTTTGATGGCTGTGACAACCGCAGGCTTGCTTGAGCAAAGTTCTGGACTCCAAACTTTCTCCTGTCTCAGCAGTAACAGCGCCCTGCTTCAAGGCTTGAGAAAGTCAAGTGGGGAAACAAGACTGCTCCCAAGGATGCGTGACCGTCCATTGATTGTCTGTTGCAGCTGCTCCCTTGTTGCCAACTGTCGACATCAGCGTGGAAAGCCACTCAAACACAGAAGCCTTGAATGGCCGCACAGATGGGAGCTTATAATTGTCCCCTCAGAGTTGGTATGCTATGCCAAGCTCATACCTACAAAGGGCAACCCAGATGAGCCCCTGCTCTCATCGCAATTGGATCAACAGTTAACTGATGCCATGAGCATGATGCTGTCTTGTGCAGTGTTGTCGAATGTGGCCTTCAACAATGTCAACCTGATCAAATTTGCAATACCAATGCTCTCATTCCTGATAGAGGAGTCCACCAGATATGGCCATTTCATGCAACCTCAGCAATCTGCTAGGCTGCAAGCTAGCATCATGGTTCGAGGCCTGGCATGAGCGAAAAGTAACATCAGAACTAGATATGATGTCGGACCTGGACAAGCTCTAGAGGAATCTTAAGGCTTTTGGGACCCACTTAGGACGGTTATACGACAGTTGGGTGTTCATAGTGTCTTGCGGCTGCTCACCCAGTCACTTGTTACAATCAGGCCTTTCTGCAACTTGATCTGTAGAGGAACCGGAGTCAATTGGATGTTTCCGGTAGACGCATCATACCAATTTTGCTGTTTACTGAGTCATGGTAGTACTTGCCTCTGGGAATATTTAAGGATTGTGCTCAGGCTGGCAGTGCCACTACGGAGGATAGATGCTTCCTTTTCTTCTCTCTTCTCTTTTCTCTTTTTTTCTAGATGCTCCTTTGGTAAGGTCATATGAGTTACTAGGCTGATTGTCACAGCTTGCGACCTAGTGCAATGTTGATGATTGTTGAACACATGCAGCTGCCATGCAACCTCATGCAATGAAGTTGGTCATCACCCTGCAAAGTTGGTCGCTGAGTAAGAAGATGTCAAGCATTGCTCAGCGGCCTCACAAGCTGTGTTGGCATTGCTGCATGATGTTGGGAGACATTGTGGCATCAATACCTGCTTCAATGAATCAGCAGTATGTTCAACACGGTCACATGAACAGACATGCAACAAGACATCCCACATAAACAGCAATTGCTACAAGGAAGCCGCTCAAGTCCTAGAAGCAACTGCATTTCTGCCCTGCAACAGGAGCACTTGTACAAGTCAGTAGACGTCACCACTATTGAGTACTCGCAGTAGGACTTTTGTATGCACAGTCTCAAGGTACAGAAAGTTCATCTGTCTATTGACGCATACGTTGATCGCGTCACAGTGTTGCCTAACAAGCTGAAAAGCTACAGCACATTTGCACAAACCTAGCTACCAATAGGAAGGAAATGTCACCGCCAGTTCCACAGGGTGTCAACTCCTTCTCTGCAACCCATTGAGCTGATGTCTATACTACGAGTGGCATTCAGACTGTGAAATTGCCTGGCAACCTCTTTCCAAAACTGAAAGACTGGCTGACAGTTTTCTTCATTCACGTCTAACAAGCAGTCACCGCTATCCCTTGCCATTCGGAAAAGAAGGTTGTCCAAAACAGCAGCATGCCATTTGAAGTGATGCACTTTAGTCCAATGAGACCATTGCTTTGCACGCCAGCCTTTGCCATCATTTGTGCCTGAGAACTCATATCTGTCAGCATACCTAGAATAAGGAGTCAAATCGTACAAATTCCTGAGTGTTCTTTGCTTGTATCTCTTCATGACAAGTTCGCAAGGGATTCCAGTGCACTCATTACTGAAGTAAGCATGAGCCAGGTAGGGCTCTACTATGTGATGATGACCAGCCCCAGTCCTGAGGTATGCTTTGGCCAAAGTGACCTTTGCTGGCAAACCCTTTGCTATGTTTGAAACCAACGGACACACAAGGGGAAATTGTGCCCAAATGTCAGTTGAGTTGTCAATGTGTTTCAACACCCCATCACGCGCAACATGATCTAGCATTTCACCAATGGAAAAAGTTGCCCCTTCTGCATTCATGGCTGTGACAGCGTCGTCTACACTGCCACTCACACCAAAAGTAAAGAACTCATCCATGTCTGCGACCACCACCCAGTCTTCAATGTCCATGGGCATCATGGAAAGACCTGATACCATTGCCTGATCTTGCAGATCTGGGGTGTAAGGTTGTGCAATTATCCTGATGTGAGCTCCGACAGCTTCAAAAAGTTGACGGGCTTTAAAAAGTCCCGCGTCTGAAAGAGCTGGGTCGTGAAGCAAGTCTACGTAGATACGGCTATAGATGACACCCATGTTGCTGTAGTGCTCAAGGAAATGTGGTATAACATTTGGGCCGTCGTAGTCTGTGGTGATGAGTGAATACAACCAGACAACCTCCGCTGTAAAGTCCCTGCTCACAGTTGGTGCTGTGCCTGTGCTGAAGTCATCGTTCATGTAGCCAGGCTGAAGCAACTTGGTAGCTATGTCGTCTTCTTTGGCGACATTGGCGTCAGCACGAATGATCTGAGCATGCGACAGACACCTGGCAGTATCGGCTGCAGCACGCTGGAGGTCTTGACGACCAGCAAAGAACCCCACTATCAGCATGAGCGACGTGGACATCAGAAGCACACACACTCGCTTGGCAGTCCGGGCCTTCATAACGACCGTTACTTGATGGTATATAGTGTTTAGACAATTAGCGCTAGCTTTTCAGCAGCCGGGACAATCTTCGCGTCACGAAACAGCGCAGGGGTAAATGCGTTGTCAACACAGTCATGAGTCCAGGAATCAGTCATCATTAGGTATGACATGATAGCAATCCCCTCCCAACGGGGTCTTCAGCAGCTGAGCCCTCTACCACCCCAGCCCCCCCTTTGCAACAACACTTCTGCGCAGACTGCAACACCTTCAAAGCCTCGCACACACTGCAGTGGCCACACTCAAGAAGCTTCTAGTTGTGCTTAGTTGACTGATGCCTCATGCAATTTGCCATCTGAGTTTACTACATGTGCCCATGCATGCCGCATAAGAGGTCTAAGCCACAATCACACACGCAAGTATCGATGTCAGCTCTGCTGCTCTTGCCTGGCAGTCATATGTAAGCAGTCCAGCTAGCTCCGGGCTGCCGCCTTAGGAGGCTCCCGTTATGATCGCTGAAAAGCGTAAACTTCTTTTCTTTTCTTAAGCAGTCCAGCCCTATCAAATGTTGCAAAACTGTGTAAGGAAGCTTGCAGGCATTACAATTGATGACCGCCATGGATGCTAGAAGCACACCTGCGCTATCTGACTAGATCTAGACATGCTAATGTGACCTTACGTATCGCCCCCGCCAGGGCCCTTTTTAGATATGCAGGTTTTGGATCCTTGTGTGCAATACCCTACTAGCCTAAAGACCATGGTCAGGTAATCCCACTGAATCCTTGTGTGCAATACCCTACTAGCTCCGGGCTGCCGCCTTAGGAGGCTCCCGTTATGATCGCTGAAAAGCGTAAACTCTCCTTTTTTCCTTTGCAATACCCTGTTAACACTGTTTACCAGAGTTGCCGCATACGTCAATTTTGCGATGCGGATACTCAAAAATACTGCGTGTTATCGCGATCGGGCACAACGCCAATGCGCGCATCAATACGCAACCCTATCGATACGTTTTACACCGTAAGACCGGTAACATACGGCAACAGGCGTAAACGGCTGCGTGGAAGGCACGGTACAAGCAATTTCGGCATTAGCGGCCCGCTGCGCGTCAGTACGACCCAAAACAAACATGAGCGCAACCTCTAAGCTCGGTGCCGAGTGGACTCAAGTTAAGATTAAGCATCCGCCACTCAACGCTTACGATGCCAAACGTGGTGACCCAAAAGTAGAGTGCTTACACTGTGGGCACACTGTTCGAAGCGGTGCAAGCCGCATTCGATCTGGCACAAAGGATGGTGTCTCAGCATGTGATTCAGTCTCTGAGGAGGATAAGCTAAAGCTTGGGGAAACTGCACAAAAGAAATTTGAGCAGCAACTTAAGAAAAGAAAGGCATACTTGGACACTCTGACTCACCCCAACTCTGATTCGTCAGCAAAGTATACTGACAACAGCAGTAAATTCAACTCTACCACATCAACTTTTGGAAAGTTGACAGAACTTCAGCAGATGCCAGTGTTGCCAGATTCTTCTATGCCAGTGGGCTGCCCTTCAATGCAGCACGCATTTCACAGAGTCATGGTTGATCAGCTGACAGGGATGAGACCTGGCAATAAGCCTCACCCGTATCAGGGATCAACTGCTGGATCGGGAAATATTTTGCATTCCGGGGACGGGATGTGCCCGATTTGACCTCCGGGGACGGCTGCGGGAAATAATTTGAACTGCATGTATCTGTCATGTACGACGATGATGGTGCACACCTGGAATTTTTTGGACACAGGTGTGTGGGGAGGCGGCGTTTGCCTGGTATAGAAGTCTAATAAATACAGCTCATGCACAGTGCTGAAAGCAGATTGTCAATAGCAAGCAATTAAGCATTCAAATATGAAATCTATCAAATCAGCAAAAAGAGGGTGGCTTAAACAGGTTGCGCATACAGGTTCCCTAACATGTATCCAGGCCATGAGCAACAAAAAATGCTGCTCACACACTTAATTGCATACTCAACATGTCTATCTCAAAAAAAACACTAAACATAGGACACACAAGAACACAAAAATGTACAACATCACACTTGCATGGCACACATTGTATGCAAAAGAATACCAGACACACAAGAACACAATAATCTACAACTGCAGACTTGCATGGTTTGGCCTTCTTGAACGTGGCTGCTTTGCCAACAATGTTTCCAGAATTTGCTGTCTCCCTGGCAGCTTGGAATAGGCATCCCACACACTTTTGTGAAGCGCTGTCCAGCCAGCAAACTGAGGTGGGGGTGGTGTGTTGTCATGCATGGGGTTCTTCAACACTTTCTTGAAAGCAGCACCATAGCAACATGGGTTATGATTGACTAGACTTTTCTTGCTGACT
>JAABUL010002855.1_pt1 | contig 27385 bp, 16 predicted proteins | sample 5559151 | NCBI WGS metagenome assembly JAABUL01 (sample SAMN10711876, study PRJNA513368) | rock metagenome | isolation source: Antarctica rocks | place: Antarctica: Victoria Land, Pudding Butte sud | reverse complement strand
AAAGAAATAAAAAATAAGGTTTTAACTAGCGGCGATCCTCCGTTAGGATCTGAACTTCAAAAAAATCTTAACTTTTAGCCTTTAATATCTTATTAACCGTAAGATCAAATGAGCTAAAAATAGAATGAGTTTAAAACCCTAATTTTTCTCTCTAGAACGTGCTATTTTTCTTTTAATTATAATAGGAAATGAAGGGTATTCGATTTAGAAAACGAATTTCAAATCGAATGCCCTTAAAATTTTAGTAGCGTTTAAATCGAATGCCGTCGCATTCGATTTAGCGCTGTAAGATAGAACTTCTTTTATATTTACTTTTATATTTACTCTTTCTATTAGTTCTTTAACTTGCCTTAAGAAACTTAATTACTTATTAATAACTATTAATTCAAATACTAATTATTAACTACTTAAAATTATATTTACTTAAATATTTTTTATTTATATAATTTAAAAATATTATTAGATTAATAGAATATATTAATAACTCTTACTAATAGAAGACTAATTAAATAACCTCTTTTAATTAAGACTAACTTTATAATATACTACTAAGTACTACTAATTTCTAACTCTTATTTTAAGAATAAATTAACTAAGTATCTCTTTAATCTAAATATACTAAGACTAGCTTAACCTCTACTTCGGATACTCTAATATATAGGAAAATTACTTTCTAAATTTATATAATTATAATCTTCTTAATATTAAGCTCTTTATTTTATAGTTAAAGTTTATATATAAAGAACCTTAAGATTATCTACTTTTATATAGCTTTCTAGTATATCTATTTAAGATTTAGACTCCTAATATTATAATTCTTAAATTATATAAGTCTAGGTTAAGAGTAGATATAGAAAGTATTACTTAATACTATTAATTTCTATCTCGTATTTAAAGAAAGTAGTAACTAAGTAATCCTTTAATTTAAATATATTAAGACTAGCTTTAGTCCTAGTTTTTATACTCTATTTTATAGGAAAAATACCTACTTAGTTTAACTTATCTAAATATCCCTAATATTAAGGTCTCTACTTTATTATTAAAGTTTACTTATAAAGAACCTTAAGATTATCTACTCTAATATAACTTTCTAATACTTATATCTATTAATTAGACCTCGAATACTATAGTTCTAGAAGTATAGGAGTCTAGATTAAGAGTAATAATATAAACTACTACTAATTAGAAAAGATTCTATGAGATTATCTCTTAATTAATAGAAGATATCTTAGAATATGAAGATAATAGTAATATAATCTATTAACTCCTAACGCCTATATATTAAAACCCGCCTAAATAACCTTTCTTTCTTTTAATATCCGTAATATCTCCTTCGCTACTAAACTAAACTCCTCGAATAGTTGATTCATTTTAAGTCATCCCTTTTCTATCTTTCTTCCTAGGTAAATAGCCTCTCCTAGGCTTCCTCTTTTAACTCTCTCTTCTTGAAGTCTCTCTATATACCCGGATAGGAAATCCGGAATAGATAGACTTATAAGAAAGGTAGAAATAAGAAGTTCCGGGAATAGATACTCCTTATACTCCTTATCTCTTACGTATCCTCCTTATAACTTAGCTTCCTATTTTCTATAGTATTCTAGATGTAAAAAATAACTAAAATAAGCTATATAAAGGATAATAGACTTACTACCCCGAAGAAAATTCTGAAAACAGAAGAAATTATTCTGAAAACCCTAGCTTTCCTCCTAAGTATACTCTAATAGAGTATACTTCAAGTCTTCGCTAGGATAATATACTAAATACTAAGGATATATATCGAAATTAGTATAGATATAGTTTCTTATATCTTCGAGGTTAAGGGCTTCCTATTAAATTTTCTTTTGTTTTTTAATAGTAATTAATAAAATCGCGGTCTTTTTTATCTAGATCTTATTAAGGTCTATAAAAAATTAGTTTTCTATTTAAAAAGAATATAGAATAGATAATATACTAATTAGCTCTAGGCTAGGACTTAATATCATATCTTCTAGATTTTTATTTTTATTGCTTTCTAAGTTATAGAGGTTCTCGCTAGTATTTTTACTAAGGCTAAAGCTTTAAATATCTATAAATAATTAGAAAAGTATAAATAAAATTTTAAGAGATCTATTCTTATCATCTTCTAGGTAAAAATTATAAGGAATCGCTAGTAAAGTATATTTCTCCTCCGGTTTTCTATTAAGATAGCTATTAAAAATAGCTAGGCGATAGGTATTTAAGATATAATATTAAATAATATTATTCTTTAAGATTTCGATTTTACTAGACTAAGACCCTAGTTAAGTTAAAAATAAAGTAGAAGTTAAAAAAGGAGGAAGTAATAGAATAACCTTACTTTTCTTTCTATTTCTACCCGCTTAGCCTATTTCCTAAGCGTAATCATATAAATGATAAGATAGATTAAGATAAAAAATAACTTGAATATTTAAAATATTAATCCTATAGCTTTAGACCTTCTAGGCCTAGCCTTAAGGGCGGTTAAAGATTTCTTTAGATCTATTAAAAAGTAGTTATAACCGAGGATAGAATAGAAGAATTACTAGTATATAATTCCTGATTTTTAAAAGGTTTTTATTAACGCGTTCTTTAAAACCTAACCTTTCCCCCTAGGATTTATTTAATTATATAATTTCTTAAGGTATTTTTATATACCTAATATATTTCTAGTAATATAAGGATAGTCTTAGTACGCTAGCCTATCTTAATAAAGAGCTAGATTGAAAAAGAAGTAGGAAAAGGAATCTGAAATTAAGACCTCTTTTTATTTAGTAATATTCTAGACTAAATAAGGATATTTAGTTATCTTTGAAAAGATATTTTTATATTCTTTAAGTAGAAGTTAATATAGTTTTTAATAGAAGTAATAATTAATTCTAGAAGATAGAACGCTAGTCTTATAATCCTTATAAACCAAGAAGCTAATATCTTCTAATATACTAATAAATTCTATAATATTTAATAGAGAAAGGTTAATTTACTATCTAGTTTTTAAGCCTAGATTAAAAGGTTAATATTTCATTGAATAATAAAGAGAAGAAGTAAAAGAAAGATAAAGAGATATTTGAATAATTACTCTAGGCGCTAAGGGCGGTAAGATTAAGATTTAATATAACCTATTATTAATCCTATATCTTAGTATAATATACGGAATATTAGTATAAATCCTTACTTGTATTACTTTATATACTTACTTAATACTATATTTTAATAAGGTTAATAGATATTATAATTTAATAAGATCTTTATAATATACTTTTAATACTAGGCTTTCTATATATATAAGAAAATTAAGGTTTATAGTATATCTTCTAGTATAAATAATTAAATTCATACGTATCTTCTTCGTATATATAAAGTAGTTATAAACTCCTTTAAATAAAGCTATATAGTTAATTATATAGCTAAAATACAGAAAATATAAGGATAGTAGTAATAATTAATTAAGAACTAATTATTAAGAAGAGAAAGTATTAAGTTATATAGATACGAGTTCTAGTACTTATACTTTAATACGCTAATTAATTATATCTTAATAGCGAAGTACGCTATTATAGTATACTACTATTAAAAAGAGAGTTTTTAGTAAGTACTATTACTTTTAGTTCTATATATATATATAGGTCTAAAAATAGATATCTAAGTATAAATATAGTTATATAATAGTAAAGTTACTTAGTAATAGAAGGATATTCTCGTGTATTTATTATATTACTACGAACTTCCGTATTATTCCTTAAAGTATATAGATAACTTAAAGTATTACTAAACTAATTATATTAAAGAGCTATACTAGAAGTATCTTAGAATAAGTTATTAGGCTAAGATAGCTACTTTACCTTAAAAGATATAATAGTAAGTATATATAAGAACTTATCTTATTAATAACTTTAGTAATACTAGGTTAATTCAAGTAATTTTTAAATAATTAGAAAGGCCTTAATCTTAGCTTTAGAACGTAGTCCTATTTATGAGATAATATAAAGGTTTACTTTAAGAGTAAAGGTTCGCGTTTTAGCGCTAGAAAGGCCTTTAAGATTTTAAATATCAAGGATCTCTAATCTTAGAAAATATTAATAACTTTACTATACTAGGCCTGATTAGGAAGCTAGTAAGCGCATTTTTAAGCGCTAAACGCGCGCTTTTCAATAATATTAAAATTTTATAAATTAGACTAGGTTTATAGTATATCCGATTTGACTTTATAATTCTAAATTAGACTTAACTAAAACTTAGTACGCCGTAAATTAGATACGGGCGTATCTAATTTATCTTTATAAGATAGACTATATATAGCTATTAAAGAGATAGAGGAAGTTAGGTTAATCTATCTCTAGGATTACAGGGTCCTTATATATAAAGATTATAGCTATTATCTTATTAGAAAGAGCTTTCAACGTTATCTCTAGTCCTATTATGTAGTTAAAGGTAAGCTTATTCATTATATTATAGATAAAGTAGATACGCTTAATCTTCTCGATCTATTATCGATATCTTTACCGCCTATTAGTAGTCCTTTAATCTTAGAGCTCTCCGTGTATTTTTTCTACCGCTATATATTAGTTAACTATAGTAGCGAGCTAGCTACATGTAGTTAGCTTAAAGAGATTGTTATGAAGTACTAGTTTAAAGGTTATAAAGTCGATCTTTAAAAGGCTATTAAACCTATTAACTCTATAATTAAGCTTATTAGTATATAGTCTTTCTTTCCTTATCCTTTACTTTAGTAGTTTCGGGTGTAAATGAATTAACAGGTATCTTAAACCTCGCCTTAACTAGGAGACTCTTTATAATAAAGCTTTTAGTAAGCCTTAGACGTGATTAAGGAGTAATAGTAAGCTTAATTTAAGATAATCCCTTTATAGGAGCTTTACTAGAGTTAAACGCCTTCCTAGCTTATTACTACTAGTATTATACTATTTCTAGAGCGGCTATAGCTTAAGAAGACTAAACTATATATACTACGTATATCGCCTATTATACTTAGTATATAATGATCTTATCCTTATATATAGTTATACTTTAGGATTAGATTATATCTAGTAGCTCTTAACTACTTTCCTTTATCCTACAGCTAACTCTATTATCCTGTAGGTCGCGGAGGGAAGGGGATAGATTAATACGTATAATAAGTAGTCTTTTATTATCTCCTCTAGCTACGGCTGATTATACGCCCTAGTAGTAGTACTTAAATACTCGACCGCGTACTACTATAATAGCTTAATAGCTTTAAGCCGGACCGTATATAATCTAAGCCATTTATCGGCGTTTAGCTAATAGTATCAATAGAGAGGTATACTAAGAGATAGAGTTAGCTTATCCTCCTCCTCCTTCGTATCTAGTAATCTGATAACAAGAGCCTTACGGAGTACCTCCTCTATCTAGATAATACTCTGTAGTCTAAAGTCGACGACGTTATTAATACTCTTCAGGTGATAGTAAAGGCTAATATAGATAATATACCTTTAGAAGACTATATACGTAGTAGCGAACATTATACGTTACTACTACGGCTGTATATAAAGACCTTAGTACACGTAGTTAGCGCACTCTCGACTTACTTAGTTAGATAGACTCGCCGGTAAGATCCCTTCTCCTTAACGGTAATAGCATATAGCTCCTTGTATACGCTGAACTAATATGGAGCCTAGAAAGCCGCCAGCGAATTCCGGCCATTTCTTAGTACTATAATCTACTGCATGCACCTCCTCCTACTAACCCTAGCTCCTCCACCCCTTAGCGCTTAAAGCCTAAGGGTATTCTCTTAGGTACATAGAAGTACGCTGGACTACCTGTAGGTACTCCTGCGAATACTATATACGGATCTTGAGATAAGAAGAATCGCATTAATTATCGCGTTATTAAAGTTAATAGTAGTAGTACTATAATTCTTAGGGGCTACTACGACGTTAAAAAGACTTTATATAGTTATAAGAATATTAACTATCTCCCGTAATTTACGGGTATATTTAAGGGGGAGGTGGACTCCTATATTATACTACTCTTGATAGCGATAAATACTAGTACACGTAGCCGCTCGGTCTTACCCGTAGCTACGGCCGCTATACGGCGTACTAAGAGAGCGAGATAGACTACTAGTAGTACTTTTACTAGGACTAAAGGGGGATTTTTAAATTAGGATAGGCGCTTTTTTATAGCTAAGGATAGGAGTACGTATAACAGTCTAGTATAAAATAAGATAGGGAGATAAGGAGAGTACCGTATATAGGTAGTCTTAAGGACTAATTCTTAAGTATATATTAATATCGTAATATAGCTTATATATAATAAAGATTTTAAATAGTAATAAGAACCTCTAATATATAACTTCGAACCCCTATTAAAGAGCTCCTTAGACTCGTATATAGTTTCTAGGCTACGACCGGCTAATAAATAACTAAGTATGAACTATATATAATATAAGTACCGTGATTAACCTAACTATATCATATAAGAACTGAATACTAGTTAGAATATTCTATTATAAGCCCTCTAGGACTATATACAAGTATATAATATAGGTTTTTATAGATCTAGAAAAGTCTTAGTAATCTACGACTATAGCTTTTATAACTATATACGAATAGAATGATATTATAACTTAATAATTACTAAATAAAAATCCAAGGATATAGATAGAATTAATAGCCCTTAATCTTAGAATAAATATTTATTTTTAAGTCAATTATTATATTATCTCTATAGCTATATATAAGTATATAAACCTTAAGAAGTCTATTCGTATAGATTTTATATATAGTTAGACTTTACTAAGTAAGCTCTACTAATTAAATCTATAAAGCTCTTTATTATTATTTCTATATATAAGGATATATTATTTTATATATTACTTTTATTAATATTATATTAATATTACTATCTAATAGCTATATATTTTACTTTACTTTTAAGATCCTACTTATTTATAATAATATATTAATCTATTATATCTTTATATAATCTAATACTATAAAGTTACTCTATTATATAATCCTAATTATATAGGATAAAGTACTTATATAAAATAAGAATAATTTTATCATAGTTAATATAATACTATATAATATTTATAAGAGTAATAACCTATTTAGTAGGCTTCTAGTAATTATAAAAGATAACTTTATATAAATAACTCCTATTATTTAGAAAGGGAATTAAGTTATATAGGTTAATATTAGCCTTTATAGCTCCTAGATCTAGCTGAAGCTAAATATACTCTAGTTATATTAGAATATATAGCTTTATACTAGATCTAATAACTAGATGTTTATAAGGTAGATAGGTTAAATATTATATAATATATTATTAGATAGGATAGTAGCTCTTCCCCTTAAGGTTAAAAACTAGGATATAGATAGATATATCTTTATAGAATATATCTTCTTAATTACCTCCCTTATATAGTAGTTATCACTACTAGATTTCTTTAAAAGTATAGTTATACTATTCCTACGAAATAAATCTATTATAATATTAAATAATAAGATTCTAATATATTTATATAGAATTATATAGTACCTTTTATTAGCTAATAAGTTATTATCTAATAGTAATAAAGATAGACTTAACTTAGAATTCCTATAATTCTTAAAGTTATCTAGATTCTCTTCTTCTTAATTATACTTAAAGGTTAGGATCCTAATTATATTATTATAGAACTTATATTTAAATAAGAGTATATATAATAGTACGCGCCTAATTATTATATATCTATCTTAATAGTATATTTAAGGTTAAATCCTGAATAGAAAGTAGAATAAAGGGATATACTTAATTCCTTGAATTAAATTAATTAATAAGGAAGGTAACTTCCCTTTCCTTTTTATATATAAGTAATTTCCGGTTTAGCTCTATTTTATAATAACTATTAATAAGTTATAAGACTAGTTACTTTTTACTATTAGAATAGATTTACTTTTATTATATTTTAATTATAATTAGCTCTATATTATACTATCTTATATATAAGATATATAAAGACTTTTAATCCTCTTACTAATATATATAAAGGGGCGTATAGATAATATTATATATTTAGAAGTCCTTTTAAATAATATATAATTTAGACTTATTTATTTAATTATTTAATTAATTATTTAATTATTTATTATTATTTAACTTAATAACTTAGTAATTATTTAACTATTTAACTATTTAACTATTTAATTTAATAATTAAATAACTATTTAATTATTTAATTTAATTACTAAATAATTATTTAATTATTTATCTATTTATCTATTTATCTATTTATCTATTTATCTATTTATAATAGTAATTATAAATACTTTATCTTAAAACTTTATTAGTATTTTCTAGATTTATATATACCTATATAAGGTTATAAGGACTAGGAGTAAGATATTTCATTTATATTCTAGAGTTATATAGTTATTTATAGATCTTAAAGACTTATATAACTCTTAATAGATTATATATCCTTATATAACTACTATATAACTATTATATAACTATTATATAACTATTATATAATTACTATATAGCCCTTATATACCTACTTATTACCTTTATTTCTATCTACCTAATTCTCTAGATTTATAAAGACTTTATATAAAGTTATAAGACTAGTATATACCTTTATAAGGCCCGCGTATACCTTCTTAATAATCTTAAATAGTTTTATATTATTTAATTTAAAGAGGTCTATAACCTTATACTTCTTAATAAAAGCTATATAAGTTAGTATATATTATTAGAAGTAGTATAGATCTATATATATTATTAATCTTAGATATAATAGTCTTTACACGGGTATACGCGAGCTTAATAGATTCTATATAAATTAGTATTAACTATTTAAGACCGGTACTAATCTATATTAATTAGGTATAAAGGAGTATAATTTAATTTTATTTCTACTAGCTAAATAGTTATTATACGTACTATTATACTACTTAGATAAGGTTTTATAAGAAGTAAAAGGCCTATTCTCTTTATTATAGCTCTTATATACCTTTATACTAAAATATAAGGTATTTATATAAGAGTATATAATAATAGCTTCTAATATATAATTACGCTAAAAGTTTTATATAGCTTTAATAATAACTTATATATATAATTATATATTTTTTTACTAACTAGATTACTAACTTTCTTATCTATTTTAAATTATATATTCTAATAAATAGGTTTATACGCGATTTTATAGGTAAATATAAGGTATTTCTTACTTTTATATAACTTTTCAGCTGTAATTAGTTATATATACTTAGTTTAATTCTTTTTTATACTTATATCTAGTACTCCTTTATTTATACTAATATCTTATCTAGATCCTTTACCTTCTAAATTAGACGCTATTACTTATATAGTTATACGTAAATATCATAAATTTTTTATAATAATTTTATAATAATTATATAAGGAAGATATAGGTTAGTATATATATTATATAAAGATATACTTATAAGTAACTCTATTATATATAAGTACTTAGGAAAGTAGGAGTATATAAGGATAGAAAAGAGGATATCTAAATTTATATAAATAATTTATATAAGTTTATAAAAATTATCTATATAAGATTTATATATATATACCTTAGAAATATATATTTTATTAAAATTATTTTAATAATAGAAAGATTACAGGCTTAGCGTATTATATTAAATCTAATTAGAATTCTTTATATATAAGCTATATAATTCTATATTAGCTTATATTACTATTTATAAATCTTTACAAGGATAACTAATCTTATACTAAGATAGTAATCCCTTTGTTTTAGGTACCTAACCTAAGTATTTAATTAATTCTAAAAGTTAGAGTTAAAATCTAACTTAATAGTTAGTTTATATATTAAAGTACTTATATAAATAATTATTATAAAATATATTAAATAATTTAGATTTATAAAAGATAAATATTAATAATACTTATATATTAAAATCTAAATTAGAGAAATTATAATAAAATAGAGTATACTTAATACTTTATAATAAAATAAGAATAAAAGTAATTTCCTAATTAAGATAAAAAGTAATATAAATATAAAATAATATTATAAAATAAAATAATATATATACTTATATATTAAATATTAAAAGTATATATATTAAAAGAATATTATTAAATTCCTTCTTAAATAAGAAAAAGAATAATCCTTTATATTAAGGGAAAATATAAAGAGATTAATATCCTAATCCTTATAATATAATATCTATATATTATAAATTATAAATTATATATAAATATTCTAATAAAAGTTAATAGTTAATAAATTATTATAATAATAAATTTTAAAGTTAATAAGAATTTTATTTCTTAAAATTAAAAATAATTAATAGACTTATTTATTTAAAGGAAACTTAATCCTTATAATTTATATTAATAATTAAGGAAATATACTTATTATCCTTTATAATTTAATAATATTATAAGGAGATTACCTTTAATATAATTAAGAAAATTATTTATTATATTATTTTAAATATATCTTAATTAAAGAAATAAAATTTAATAATAAATTAAAATAGAAGAGTATTTAAGTTTAAATAATTTAATAATATTATTAATATTTACTCCTTATATTAATAATAAATAATAATAAATAAAAGATAGAATTAAAAATTAATTAAAATATAATTAACTTTAATCTTAATTAAAGATAACCTTTAAATTAAAGGATTTAATTTAATATATTAATAAGGATTAATTAAGTTAATAAATTAAAGTTAAAAGAGAAATTAATAAACTTTCTAATATCTCTTAATAATATTAAAAATTAAAGTAATTATATAAAAAAAAGGCTTTATTAAAATATTAATCTTAAAATTATAAGATCTTATTTAAATTAAGTAAAAAGTTAATATTTAAATGAATTTATATATTTTTAAAAAAGGAATTTTTAATATTATATAAATATATTAAAAAGAATTTTAAAAAGGGATTTATTTAAGAATTTAAATTATTAATAAGATATTTAATCCTCTTTATATTAAAGAAGAATAAAAAATTAAGATTATATATTAATTATTAAAAGTTAAACAAAATTCTAATTAAGAATAAATATCCTTTATTAAATATTAATAAATTATAAGATAAATTTAAGAAAGTAAAGGTATTTATTAAATTAAACCTTTAAAAAGCTTATAATTTAATTTAAATAAAGGATTATAAAGAATAAAAAATAATATTTTAGATATATTATAATTATTATAAGTATTTAATAATATTATTTAAATTTATTAATATATTAATAATTTATTAAATATTAATTAATAATATTTTATAAATATATTTTAAATAAAATAATTATTATATACTTTAATAATATATTAATTTACTTTAAAGATAAAGATATTTATATTTAATATATATAAGAGGTTTTATTATATCTTATTTATATTAAATTATATCTTAACTTAAATAAATATAAGTTTTATAAGAAATTAATAAAACTTCTAGGATTTATAATTAATATAAAAGGTATTTAAATAAATCGTAAAAAGATTAAGATAATACTTAAATAACTTATATAATATAATATTAAAAATATCTAGAATTTCTTAAAATTTATAAATTATAATTATAAATTTATAAAAAAAAATTATAAATTTATAAAAGATTATTTTAAAAAAGTAATCCTACTTATAAATATTATTAAGAAAGATATTAAATTTAAATAAGATTTTAATTAAAAGAAAGTATTTAAATAATAAAAATAATTTTATATAAATTTATTAATATTTTATACCTTTTAAGCTAATTAATTAATTTAGATTAAAATAGATATCTTAAATCTTATACTTAAAGCCTATTTATATTAAATAATAAATAAAAAGTTATACTTAATTATCTACTATTTTAAGAAAATAATAAGAGTTAAATAAAATTATATAATATATAATAAAGAATTACTTATAATAATATATATACTTTAATATTAAAAAGTATATATAAAAACTTATTTTAAATTAACTATTTTTATAAATAATAAGAATCTTATTAACTTTATAATATTAAAGGAATTAAATTAATAATAAGTTTATTAGATAAAAAATATTAGAATAATATAAATTTAAAATAATATATATACTTAAAAAGGATAACAATTAAGTAGATATCCTAAATAAATAAGAAGATTATATAAAAGATTAATCTTAAGATAAAAAGATTAATCTTAAGATAAAAAGATAGTAAATTATTTATATTAATAAGATCTTTAATAATAATTATATATATTTAATCTTCTAAAATTTTAAATTATCTTTAAAAGAGATATAAGATTAATAATTTAATAAAGATATTAAGAAGTTAATAATTAAATATAAAGCTCTTTAAATATAAAAATAAAGTTTACTTATTAAGATTATATATTAAAGAAGTTATAAGAGATTATTATAATAATTTATTATAAAAGTATTCTAGAATTATAAAGATATTAAAACTCCTAAGAAGGATATATATTATATTAGGATTATATATATATATTAAGAAATATATTAAGAAATATATAACTTATTAATAAAACAAGGTAATATATTATATAAAATATAAGTAAATATAAATTATCCTAATACTTAAATTATTATAAAAGAATATTATAATAGATATTATAATTAAGCTATTAAAGTTAGAAGATCCTATTATAAAAAAAGTTTATAACTTAATTATAATTATTATTAATAAATTAATAAAATATATTATTATAATATTATTTAAAGAAATTTATAATATAAAATAATTAAGTTTTATTCTTATTAATAGATTAATTAGAGCTTAAATATATTATTATAATATATTATATAACTTCTTTATAAATTAGCTTATTTATTAATTCTTTAAATATATTTAATCTTAAAGTTTATTCTCTTATACTTATATAAGTTATAAGTAATCTTATATTATATTCTTTATAATTTAATTATAATATTTTATTAATTATAATTATTAGTAGTTAGATTACTATCCTTAATAAGATTTAAAGTAATTGAAATATAAGGATATTATATAATAATATAATTATAAAGTAGCTTAAATAATATATATATTAAAATCTTTATTTTATAAGTATTAAGATTAATTATTAACTTCCCTTTCTCTAGGAATTCCCTTATCTATATACTAGGAAAAGGGGTAATACTATATTATTATAATATTATAATATAGCTTAGACGCTATTTTATTAGCTAGTCCTTATAAGTATCTAGAATTAATCTAAAAACTTAGTAATTCCTTAGTAAATTAGATTAAACTAATTTAAATTACTAAGATATTAAATATTTAAATAATATAAGTTATAAAAATTTAGGAAAAATTTAATATAATTTTTTAATCTAAATTTTTATTATTACTTTAAGTTATCTTATACTTTATTTCTTCTTAATTCTTAAAGAAATATATTACCTTTTTATATTACCTAAAAAAATTATTGAAAAAATTAATTAAATAATTAAAAATAGTAGTTAAATATAAAGTAAATTTAGTATTAAAAATTATAAATAGTAATCTTAATAGTTTAAGTTAGATTACTTAAGTTAATACTTAATTTCTACCTTAAATTTAACTTAAATACTTAGTCCTACCTTTAAGATTTAACTTAAATACTTAGTCTTATATTTAGGAATTAAATTATTAAGACTTAAGTTAGATATTAAACTTAAGTTTTAAGTACTAACTTAATATAGTTAGTTTAATAAAGAAGAATTTATTTTAAGACTAAGATAATTATCTTAGATATTAAAGATAATAGCTAATCTAAGAAAGGATTTATATAGTACTAGTTAGCTTTTCTCTTAGATTTAAGGTATAATATCTAATATTTAATATTATCTTTCTTAAGGAAGATTCTTAATATTATCTTTTCTAACGTAGTCTAGAATAATAAGGAGAGAAGAGGTAAAGGTAGATTATTTATAAATAAGGCTTTTAAAGTAGCTAATTTAAATAAGTATACTAATTTAATATATAAGTATTATAAGAGAATTACTAAATAGTTTATTATAAGAGAGATTTAAATAAAGATTCTTAATATTATTTCTATTACTTTATATAATACTTAGCTACTAATAATATAATAGTATATAGTAGCTTATTTAGATTAGTATACTATATAATTATATAGAATTAGCGCTTAGTAGCTAATAAGGTTAATACTTAGTAATCTAATTAACTATCTAGTATTACTACTATTATTAAGGATCTATTATATTATAATATAATTATATATTAATTAACTATTTATATAGATGAAATTTATAAATATAGATATATTTATAGGATTTATAAGGTCTATTAGATAAGGCTTAGTATTCCTAAGAATGAATATTAAAATATAATATACCTAGTAAATCTATACTTATAATAACTTTTTTAAGCTAGAATTACTTCTTCTTTATATTCTTTATAATATTACTTTACTATCTATTAAGATTAATTATAAGCCTCTTTTATATAAAAAACATCCTTATTTATATACTAGAGAAAGAGATAGTATTATATAATACTTATATAATATATTTATCTTATATAATAGTATAATTATAACTTTTACTTAAGTACTTAAGATAGGTAAGGAATACTTATTAAGAATAATTAATATATCCTAATACTAGATATTAGTATAATAAGTATAAGTACCTTAACTTCTAATAGTTATAATACTTTAAATACCTTGTAGGGGCGTTATTACCTAGATTTATTATAGTCTCAAAATCTTTCATTGATGATATTTGTCGCTTTATCAACCTATCGTAAGTACTTTTCTGACTGGTTTTACTGCTTGCCAATTGGCAATGCTCTGAAAGCCCTCGGAGGGCGTTGTCAGCCAAGGACTGTGGATCGCAGGACTATATGACATCTGTACTCTTTGTGCAACATCGCCAATCCATTCAATACACATGAGCTTTACGCCATACGAGTACCTCTCGGGACGTGTCCATTTTGATCTGTCGTTGGTATTGTGGTGCTGCCATCCGTTCTCATACCATTCAACGCCAACGACTATGAACTCCAGTTAATCAGGACGAGAGGCTCGCGCGGACTCGGCTAGCGGAAGGTGACCAAGACAGAGGCCAGGATCATGAGGCGACCACATGGCGAACGAGTTTGGGTTTTCGGGATCGTCATTGATTCGATCTACACGTAGATTTGCAGAGGTGGTTTCGATTGTTATCAAGGGGATATTAGGCCCGTTATTTTCTGTGGCTCTTGGTTCAAAGAACGCCGCTGCCTTTGTGCCATCAGAATCATCTTTCAGATAAAACTTCTCATCACATATCACTTGGAATCGAAGCATCTCATACGAAGCAGCTGTATCCCAACCGGCCCAACTCCAGCTTGGGAAGTCGCTTCGACGACGACCAGGTGCGTCCGGCTTTATTGACATCCAACACAGTGCCCTAGGGAAGATTGCTATCGGTAGCCCGAAATGAAGCGCTGTTTCCTCTCCTCGGGACGCACGGCGTTCTTGGTCGACCTTGAGTATTCCAGTGCAAGCGTTCAGTACATCGCCGTCGAAGGTAAGCCTCCGCCGAGTGAGTGAACGGACTATATCTTCAAATTTTGGGAAGCCATCAACCCGATCGAAGTCATGCTGCGTTACTGATGTATAGGGCGATCGTATGTCTGGAAAGTTGATGAGTCTCGCCTTACCAGGGAATTCGCATACAGCATCTTCATAAAAGTAGGATGTCTTGCACTGAAAGTAAACCTGAGACTCTGCGAAGATCAGGCGACGATGAGAGAGCGCACGTTCCTGCAAGGTCCACGCCCGACTCTCCCACGTTGAGATCTGGGCGTCATAGCCAGGAGACGGCATAGATGCCATAAGCTGGCGACCCCGAATCACTTCCATGTGCTGTGTCGCCTTTCTGGACCCTTTGCGTGCGCCAAGCAAGCCGTCATCCGCATGAGATCCTGATGCAGCAATAATCGTTAACAGCGCGCCAGCGTAGATATCCCCCATGTTCTCGATCTCAGCTTTCCGGATGCTCGCGTCGTCTTGTTTAATGCATACACTATCAACCCAGAGGTAACTCTGACCAAGCATACCGCAGACAAAGATGGCATCTTTGATCGTTTGTGCCACACCTGTGGTCTCATCGAATAGTGCACCCTCGACGATCAATGTATCGAGAGTCTTCGTAGTGAGTTGTAGCTGCGGATTGGGACCCCACACGTAGCTCAAGCAGACATATGACGCGTGTGGCGGGGTTGGAACAATGCAGCCACGGTGAACATCGATCACTCTGGAAGGAAACGTCTTCACTCCCGAATCAAGCGACGATTTCGGTGGTGTGCATTGTGGATCATGATAAACGCTGCAGGTCCAGAACCAGTGTTTCAACATATCATAGTCCACTTGATCCTCTGACATCCATCGCCCTCGACCTACTGAGGCATGTACACGGTCCAGGATCTTCAATTCTTCCGCATTGAAACGCTCGGGGTCGCTGAACAGATTCTTCTCTCCGTCTAAGGAGTGCTGTCTCATGACGCCAGCGATATCACTATTCGCACCAGTCGTACAATCAGGATCCGCTGCCACTAATTGAATACAGGCAGCATGAGTCATCATCACGTCTTTCTCATCCGGGAACAAGGGATTACACGGCAAGCCATCCTTGATTGTAATCTCGATATCCTCAGTATCTCGTTGAATGCGAAGCCAGATTCTCTTCTCGACCCGGGAAGGCCATCGGTCTGGTGGGTCCGGGGGCCCAGAGAGGACCCATGCGTAAACATTATAATGGAGCCATACGGCGCGATCTTCAATGGCTTGCCATATCTCAGCTTTTACCATGGCATGGTAAGTAAGCCTGCAGAATGCGCACATCTGGTTGTCCCGGATATGAACGAGGGACCGTGGAGAGGTGGTACCCATACCCCAACCACTGGCCTTCACGTTGTGCCACGAGCCACCAAATATCTGTTCCCAGGGAATCTCATTGCATTTGGCGCAGAGCTCTTTGTCCCACATATCAGGATTCCAATAGCCATCTGGCGGACGGTATCCTGAGACCATCGACATTCTGCTATGCGCGTGAGGTAGCTAGAAAGCGAAGCGAAAGTGGAGGATCTGCCAGAGGGGAAAGGCTTGGCGCTCCAAGTATAATTGCAGGCTAATTATGTTCCTACGGTCTCACTGGGTATTACGCTTATTCGGCATAAAGGGTAAATGGACAAAGATGCCATAAATCTGACATATCCGTGAAGAGGAGCTCTTTGAGTATCGCTGACAATACTACCACACTCTAAGCTAGGAGTCTGAGCGATTTCCGCTCATAAATTCACCAGAAATGACGTGGAGCTTGGAATTTCTCTGTCATTAGAGATGAAAATTTGTTACAGCAGAACATGAATAATGAAAAGGGGCCCATAGCTTTTGATGGCCGGAAGCTAATAGGCCGTGTAAACCCTTCAACCTGCCTTGGGCGAAGACTATGGGACGCTCAAACACCTCCCCTCAAGCACGATCCTCCTGAGTCCCGCCGTCTCATTCCTCTTTCGAGTTTTCGACTCACGCGAACCACATCGCAACGCCCAGAATAGCGAACGTGGCGCCCTCAAAACCTACCAACTTGTTCCACGGCTCGCCCAAAGTCCAGAAGAACACCATCGCCACGGCACGAGCCACGAGCGAGAACCAGTACACCTTCCAATTGTCCTGCATGGCTCCCAGAAAATCGTAGCCGTTGATGAGGACGAGGAGGAAGGCTAAGTGAGACAAGATATCAGCCTTTGGTGTTACTGACAGAGGAGGGATGTAGAGAGGATTGAAAGTGCTCGATCTATGACTGCGGTGAGATCTTGCATAGGACCAAGGCTTACCAATGAGCTGTGCTGCGGCCGGACTCGAAATCTGGAACTCGGCCATGAAAGCGGAGGGATTGTAGAGGTTTGGGGTTTGCATGATGATCGTGAGCGCTGCCATGACCGAGAGGGCCCAGCCGGGTGGGGACAGATGTGGTACCATCTTCTTTTGCTTCGAGTCACTGGGGGTTTGGGAGTGGTGTTGAGCTGTGCCTTTTGCTAGAGTGAAGGAATGCAAAGGGATTGATGACGGGAATGATGTTTGTTTCGGATATTGTCGGCGCTGCGGTGCCCCACACTTGCTTCTCTGCGATTGGCTCGGTCGGACTAGAGGACCTGAAGGCTTCCATGCAACGCCGCAGGAGCTGAGGGTAGGCCTATGCAAAGAGGGTTGCATCGTTCGTATGCAAAGTTACGCATAGCTGTGACACCTGCTTACAGTAATATTGGTTTTTAATTCTAATGTCCATCATTTCCGTCTACTTGTCTTCAACTTATCAGTCTTCCAGTACATACATCGCATCTGTTTACTTGTAGCCATGAGCGAATTGAGCCGCGACGGATTGACGGTGTGTTTTGAAAATACTGTTTGGGTGCTCCACGCTGATGATTGACGCGGTGGTAGGTCCTTACCTGGGTGTTCACAGGTGCCGGTATCATCTTGACCGCTGGTCGATATGCCATCCGACTCAAGACCATCAAAAGCTTCAAAGCAGACGACTATATCCATGGAGTCGCATTGGTCGTTCTTGTTGCATTTGTGTCTACGTACACAGCCATGTTTCCTCTCAATTATTCCGTCGAATTTTGGATAGCAGGTTTGGGAGAGCAACCCTCGGAGTCGGACTTGAGGAAGTATTTCCACTTGGAGGTTGCCGTTTCGCTGCTCTTTTGGGTTGTTATATATCTCGTCAAACTCGTCTTTCTCCTCTTTTACCGCTTCCTATTTGGAGTTTCCAAGGTTTTTATGCGGGTCTGGTGGATTGTGTGTGCGTTCACGGTGGTGACTTTCCTGATCAACTTCATCTCTGTCTTTTGGGCCTGCGAAGCCCCTCGCTATTTGTTCATTCTGGGTAGCCTCATCTTTACTAAATGCCGAGTCGAGCGGAGAAGGAGCTGATGATTTTCAGATAAATGCTTGTCTCAGCGAGCGCTGAATATCAACGCTAAGACCACATCCATGTGGTGTGGGCTCAATGTCGCCTCCGATTTGAGTAGTAAGTGACACATCGTATTCCAGAACATGTATGCTGATCGAAACAGTAATCATATTGCCTCTGTGGATGTTGCGAGGGCTACAGATGTCGATGAGCCGGAAGATTGGGTTGGCCGCAATCTTTTTGATTGCCATTACTGATGTGGCTTTCGACATCGCTCGAACTGTCTACACCGTCAATGGGGGTGCCGTTGCATTAGACACAATCTGGGATATCCTCGAACCGACGATTGCAGTGATCGTGTCTTCATTGCCGACCTACAAAGCATTACTAGGTATGGCCAAGGAAAAGAAAAACACTTCGTATCAAAATCATCTAGGTCATAGTGGAGGTGCTACCTGGCACAGTAGCCACAGTCATGGCACTGATGCATCGAACGGTGTCGAGCTCAGCATACACTCTGTGCAGGTTCCGAAGGAGACCTGGACGAGCTTGCCTCCGGATCGCTCCACATATGCAACGGACCTTGTGTGATGACCCTGTGTACGGAATTAGAGGAACATTGGGCCACAAGAGTAGACACTAGTGGTTTGCGAAGCCAAGGACATCAAATTCTGGAAGAAATGGTCATGAGCTTCGAGGAGCTGAGCATCTGATTTGTAGTTGGATTATATAATCTTTGCAATATTAGGACGTATGGTTGAGCGGAACGCTCGTCAGCATGATGAATGCCACAACAACGCCATCGAGACGATATTGACCAGATAGTAATTATTGAGCAGATATTCGGCGTCTCAACTGTCAAAGTGGCACCTTCACCAAAGCTGACCGGGCTGTGTGAAAGTCCACGCAAGACGTAGCCTTGCGAAGTGCCATGGTAAATCTAGTTTCTGTGTGTGTACTGCATTTGCTAAGGCGCACCGTTTCGAAGTAGATTACTGTGAAACGAAGCCTGACTGATTGAGGGCGGTGTGAGCTGCTTATCTTGACCAGGTGCGTAGGCCATGCCGGATAGGATTCATGCTTGCGAGATCATGATTTCCTATGCGGCCCAGTAAAGAGCGTTCCAGAGTATGTAAATGCACGCGCTCGGCCGCAGGTGTACAGCCGTTAAAGGATGTCAAAATGGTCCCATGGTGTGTTGCAGCCGCTCCCGATCGGGGAAGCCGTAGTAATGTGCCGTATTCCCTTGCGACACGACATACATGCATGCATAGCGTTCATTTCGACCCAAATTCTGTGATAGCGGGGAAAGCAATTGGGGGGATATCAGCATCGGTATTGGCTCCTTGCTTTGCCGCTGATGGAAGTGGTAGGCTCGCGAGTGTATCCATGTGACCCACGAGACACAACTCATGCGCATGCTGGAGAGGAATCAGACACTGCATAAGATCGTCCAAAACATTGACATTTGAGGGTTGATCTCCGCGCTGCGCCTTCGCGGTCCGACGGCTCCGGGACAAATCAGCCACTAGGAAGCGTTTCCCGCCGCTCCATCGGGGGGGGCCGGCCCTCGGAGAGCTTGCCCGCATGAGGAAACCTCTCCACAAGCAAATGGGGACAAGTCGCGCTCCAATTGGAGAGTTGAAGACAAATATAGGGGCCACCGTCTATCAGGAATCATTGGAGAGTCTCCTTCCATCGGCAAAGGTGTGCGACGATACTTTGGTGAGGACCGTGGATGTGCCAAGTTATTGATTTTCGGTCAACCTCTGATTGCCTTTGTTTGCCTTGTATTTTTTGAAACATACAATACGTCTGCTAGTGACCTCATATCTTTCGTTGAAGGCTCCACAGTTTCACAGCATCATGCGACTGTCAAACACGTCCGGACCTTGGCATCCATCATGCATTGACTCATTTCCCTCCATCTGAGAATAGCTTCCATTGGATGTTACACTTCCCAAAAATCGATACAAGTCATGACTGATGATGATGTGGAAAGGCAGGACAGAGATCCGCTTCAGAAACCAGCTCCCATTGCTTCGGCAAGTTTATCAGTCCATGATGTAGAGCGCCACTAATTAATACCGTAGATACTATCTATCAAAGATGGATGGATGCAGGCTGCGGGCCTGTTCGCAGCTGTGGGGGCAGGGACTGTGGGTAGAGATCTTCGTTGTGCCCATCCTCAGCTAATCTTTGGTAGGCCCGTCCCTTCATGACGCTAGTTTTCGGGAAACTTGTGAATGAATTCAACCGAAGCGACCCTACTCAAGCTGACAAACTCAAACCTGTGGTGAACAAATACGCGTATCAAGACCTGTGCCATCCAAATGAGTATCTGTCTGACCCTCCTTAGTGTCTACTTCGTTTATCTTTTCCTCGGACAATACCTAGTAAGCCCGTCCAAGAATGTTGGGTTCATGCAGTAGATGCTCATTTCGAATCGTCATTTTCAGCTTGTCTACATCTATGCGCTTCTGCTGAGTATCGTTTCATCACGTGTAACGTGCAAGCTCCGACAAGCATACTTTAATGCTATCGTCAGGCAGCCCTTACCATATTTTGAGACTTGTGCGCCAGGAGCTGTGGTTTCAGATCTTTCCCAGAATGCATCGACAATCGAAAATGGAATCTCTGAGGCGACTTTAGGTATCGCGATCCAGGCAGTTTCCACCGTCGTGGCATCGGCCATCATAGCCTTCACCCAAAGCTGGAGACTCACCTTAGTCATGTCTACTACCATCATCGCTCTATTTGGGTGCTTGTTTATAGTAGGCAAATGGAAAGACATAATCGAGCACCGGATCAACGATGCTAGCAAGGAAGCCGCCGAATTTGCAGAGGAAGTCTTGTCTAGCATGGCCATTGTGACTGCGTATGGGGCAACGGGCAGGATGAGTCGCAGATATGCCACCTTCTTGACAAAGCTAGAGCATATAATGGTGAGCAGTGCTCCCTTATCCGGTTTGGACTACGCTGCAAGCTATTTCATCTTACTCTGTGCCTACTCCCTCTCTTTCTGGTATGGGGTCCATCTTCTCTCTCAACAGAGAATTGATACCGGCGGCAAAGTGGTTATGTAAGAACCCTATTCAATAGGGTGGTGAACGAAGAACTAACGCCCACGAAGAGTCATCCTGTGCGTCAATCAAGCCACCAATGCGCTACAAAGGCTCATTCCGTCGTGGAATGCCCTATCAAAGGCTAAAATGGCATTGAGGGAGCTCCAGAAGGTCATTGCACTCAAGCCTGCAGGGTACAGAAGTGGAAAAGGCCTCAGTGAATGTCGTGGAAAGCTTGAATTCGAAGGCATCTCTTTCGCTTATCCTTCCAGGCCCGACTTGAAGGTGTTCAATGGCTTCAACCTCGTCTTAGAACCTGGCAAGACTACAGCCATCGTCGGACCCAGCGGCAGTGGGAAGAGTAGTATCGTCAATCTCATCGAAAGATGGTATGAGCCAGAATGCGGTAGATTAGTGCTTGACGGTGAGTCAATCACAGAGCTAGATGTGTTCTGCTATCGTTCTAAAATCGGACTGGTACAGCAAGTGAGTCCATTCCAATCGTTACTGAGATGGAGTTTAGATCTAAAATCTGTCTTTAGGATCCAGCTCTTTTCAATGACTCCTTGTTTCAGAACGTAGCCAGTGGCTTGCCTCTAGAATTTCGCAAAAGCTTGTCCCCGAACGAGATCTCCGACCTTGTGCGTAAGGCTTGTGTAGATGCGGATGTCGATGAATTCGCTCAATCTTTGCCAAGCGGCTATCAAACTCGCGTGGGGGAGAGGTCCAGCTTCTTGAGTGGTGGACAACGCCAACGAGTTGCGATTGCTCGAGCACTGATTAATTGTCCGGAAATTCTCCTCTTGGACGAAGCGACCTCAGCATTAGATCCAAACGCCGAAAGAGTAGTGCAGACGGCACTTGATAAAGTATCTCACGGACGGACAACACTTGTCATCGCTCACAAGCTTGCGACGATTCAAAAAGCCGACAAGATTGTACTTTTGAAAGACGGTAAGATCATCGAAGAGGGAGATCATTCAACTCTTCTAGGCATCAATAGTCATTACGCAAAGATGTTCAATCGCCAGAAACTTTATTTTCCTGTTACCCTCAATCCGGGAGACTCAATTGAAGACGAAAAAGAACCATCATCTGTCGAGACTGGAAACCCAGCATCCAGCGAATCCGAAGATGTGCTCGCATCCGATGGAATAGGACCCCCAGCACCAGAGTCTCATGATACCCAGATATCCTTCGTGTCATGCTTGACCATACTATTCAGAGAGCAGCAAAAGATGCGTAACCTATTTCTGATCGGCTGTGCTGCATGTGTGGTAGCTGGAGCAGTGTACCCTGGGCAAGCCGTTGTGTTCGCAAAGTCAGTCTCCGTTCTTAGTCAGGATCGTGGAGATCTGGTACGGAACGGCACGTTCTGGGCTCTTCTCTGGTTCATCCTTGCCCTTGGTGCTTGCCTGGCGTTCCTAGTCTTTGGAACAATATTCACTATTGTCGGTGCCACTATTATGCGAGCCTATCGACATGAGTATTTTCTTTCCATGTTGGAACAAGATATGCTATTCTTCGCAGCAACGTCAAGCTCTTCAGCTGCATTAACGGCCCGTTTGCTCTCTCATACGCAACAGCTTGAGAGCCTGGTTTCAAAGACAATAGGGTCTATGGTACTTGTTCTCGTCAACGTGATTTCGTCCTGTGTGTTGTCCATTGCAATCACCTGGAAATTGGCCCTAGTTGCGATCTTTGGCGTTTTCCCACTGATCAGCCTGGCTGGATTTCTCCAGGTGAACTTGAGTTCCAAGAACCATAGCAAAAATAGCCGTCATTACGAAGAAGCTCTACGGTTTGCTTCAGAGTGTGTTGCTTGTATTCGTACTGTATCCTCGTTGACAATGGAAGCTGAGGTTTGCGGCAAATTCGAAGCAACATTGAAGGTCCTCATCTCCAAGGGGTACCGTAATACAATGCTCACCATGCTGCTGTTTGCCCTATCTCAAAGTGCCAACCTGCTAGGTAAGGCTATTGAAAATCGAGCTCGTCCACGGTGAGACTGAATCAACTTGATAGGATCGGCTCTATGCTTCTGGTATGGCGGTGGACTTGTGGCATCCGGAGAAATTGATTCATTTCAGTTCTTCGTCGTATTCATCGCCACCGTCGCGAGTGGCGATGCCGCTGGCTCTTTTTTTGCGAATAGCAAGAGTGAGTCTAAGCAGTTCTAGGCAAAGCAGCGTCTGATATGCAAATTAGGTATCGCCACTGCCCACTCAGCCGCCAGTCACATCTTCAGCCTTCGAGATCGTAGAGTCGCGGCAAATCTAAGCCACTCAGAAGCCAAATACACCCCTCTCACCATCAGCAGCCTCGAGTTCCGAGATGTGTCCTTCGCCTATTCAAATCGGCATCAATCTTCCGTTTTACAACACCTCAACTTCAGTGTCCATCGCGGGCAGAATATTGCAATTGTGGGTGCTTCCGGATCTGGAAAATCGACAATCACTGCCTTGCTTGAGCGTTTCTACGATGTTGATAGCGGATTAGTTTTGGTTAATGGCAATCCGATACAGTCTCTGAACCTTGGTCTATATCGTGACATGATATCGCCCGTCTCTCAAGAGACGGTTCTCTATCGGGGAACTATCGAGGAAAACGTTCTCCTCGGCTTCGAAGAAGATTCACAAGTATCTCACGACGATGTAATTCAGGCTTGTCAAGACGCCAATATCCACGACTTTATTCTCACCTTACCGGAAGGCTACAATACTACTTGCGGAATTAGAGGAATGTCTCTAAGTGGCGGCCAAAGACAACGTCTTGCCATCGCTCGTGCTTTGATTCGTAACTCCCCAGTCCTCCTGCTTGATGAGGCAACTAGTGCTCTCGACACCGAAAGTGAGCACCTTGTCCAGGAAGCTCTAAGGAAAGCAATGAAGGGAAGATTGGCAATCACTATTGCTCATCGCCTGTCGACCATAAGGAGTGCTGATTGCATATATGTTCTATCAAAGGGGAGTTTCCAGGAATGGGGGAGTCACAATGTTTTACTGCAGAAGAGGGGGCTTTACTACGATATGTGTGAAGCGCAACAGATGGAAGGCACGGCTCCGGAGGCAAACGTCGTCATATAGAGTTCTGAAACAATCATATATTATAAGCTATAGGCCGCTCACAGAGTCTGCCAATCCTCTCATTCAGTCGCCAAAGGATCGAAAGGTGGCTCATCAAATTCGACAACAGGCTCGTTTGGTCGAGTGAAGTAGTTGTGCTGAAGCAAAGAACCATCAATTCGACGCTGTATTGTCCACTGCTTTGCTGCATCGAAGTTCCTGCACTTGTGCTGTACGTTGAAGTTCGGATGGGGTTGGTAATGGTTGTTGATCCAATTATATGTAATGAGAGTCATGTCGGCGTCGCACATGAATTTCTGGCGCAACAGGTCTGCGCAGTGATCTATACTCTTTGTGAGAAGACAGATTTGAGTACGTCTATGACGTGAGGCCGTACCAATGTGTTCATGAAACTCTTTAGGGTTCTCGAGAGACCAATTGTGCGCCTCTGTATAATAATCTGGATAGGTTTGCTCCCACAACATTTTCTGCACTTGAAGCTTAGCGCTCGCTTTCCGATCAACTGTTTATTTGCCTCAAAGTGCCCTTACCACGCAATGTATCTGATGCACGAACTCAGGGAGAGCCATGAAACCGCCACCGAGTTTTGGAGGTACTTTCACAGCGTGCTTTGATGCATTAAGCTTGTGAAATTCTTCCTCTGAGATGCTGATTGCGCCCACTATCATAGACTCAGCGTCGATTCCCCAACCCAACTATGCCGATTCACTCACTATTTTCGATTTCACTCCATTTGGCATCCACTTCTGGAGTAACGGGGCCTTTATACGGAGATGGCAGGCCGAACGAACCCCGAAAGCGAACAGACTGGTACTCATCGTTCAGAGCCAGGAGTCCCGGAGCTTCAATGTTGGTCAGTCAAGCGCTCTCGTTGTCAAGAACCAAGGCTTACAGTATTCGGAAAGTTTGCTGATGCAGCTTCTTCCGCTCGAGCGTGTCATGTCCAGCGAGACTATGAAAAACAAAGTTGAGGCAGAGAGAAAAATGACGTGTAACAACCATGGAAGTGCTGCGCCGTATGATCTTGGCCATCGAGAGCGTCGCTCGCTTTCATAGAGTTGATCTGAAGACGGGATAGAGCTCGTGTCGCCGAGGAAGGCTTCATTTACCTCGGATTGCTCAATGGGCAGATATGCAGTGCTCTTCTCTGATTGCATCTTTGTGCCGTAGAAATATATGTGTGGAAAGCTCTTATACGCTGTTCTTGCGGAGATGGGTATGGACAAGTCCTAAGCCACCATCTCTCTACTCTCCTGTATGGTTTGTATCGAAACACTAGATTACGGACCAGCTAAGATCCATGTACATCACTGACGTCAATGGCACTGGTCCTCTGAAACAATTACGACATTCTACATGCGAGCAACCATCAGCCTTCCTCTGAATGCCGGGATAGAATGGAGTGCGGCTTATCAAACCCAAAGAGGAAGGAGGCAATTCGCAGCATGCAAGCTTGACGTTGTCTCGTATAGATACAGGTGCGGCTGTATGCAAGGGTCTTACAGCCGTCATCATGCAACGCAAGGCCAACGGTCAGACTTCAGATCTTGCTGGAAATGACCAACAACTGCCTCGTGTCGAACGGTCATTCGTAAGACTTCTTTGTTGGAGGAGCCTTGCATCGGAGTATTTACTATGGGGAACGATATCCATTGACATGTCGTCACCGAGTGGGGCCTGATAGAGGAAGTTTGCGTGTCGTAAGACAAATAGCTGCATATTCACTTCGTGATGTTGCTTGCTATTGGCCTGCATTTTGTGAGTGAGCATATGCGCTGACAGGGTCAGTGTGAGTACGATGGTCAATGAGCACAAATCAATGTGTTGAACCAATAAGAAAACCATCTGGACATCCTCCCAAAGATAAGGGTATGGCGAGGCTGAGCATCTTTTCAGCATAAATAAGCTGACGAAGTCGTCCAGGTGTGCCGCCTCTCCTAGAATCTACCAGTAGGCTCTGTTATACCAAGACTTTGCATCCAAAAGTAATCAGGAACGTCCGGCGGCTTCCATTGCACCCCTATACCATCGAGGATGCATATCACAGCCCTAGTACTCATGTTCGTCGGCCTTTGGGCAACCGCTGGCTGTGCACCTCTGAATGCTGGTATGATTGCCTCTTCTTAGTTGGGCTCCTGTGTTGGAGCTAAGGCACGAAGAATTGCAGCATCTGGGCACCTGGTTGAAAGATCTCATACCAACTCGGCCGTGAAAAGGAACGGAGAGAGCATCCTGAGATACGGAAATGAGGGGCTCAGAAAGCGCGAGGTCGACAATGGTGCAATTGTCAACAAAGTCGTGAAATACACCGATGACAAGATCGCGAAGCGCGAGGATGACAATGGTCCAGTCGTCAATC
>JAABUL010002854.1_pt1 | contig 27397 bp, 30 predicted proteins | sample 5559151 | NCBI WGS metagenome assembly JAABUL01 (sample SAMN10711876, study PRJNA513368) | rock metagenome | isolation source: Antarctica rocks | place: Antarctica: Victoria Land, Pudding Butte sud | reverse complement strand
CCCCGCATACGCTGGCGGTCTTGCGGCACATCTGTGCTGCGGTGACGGCCTCTGCCCCGATGTCCGATGTCGCCTCGCAGTGATCTCTGCACCACCTGAAAGGACACTGACCTTTGAAGTCCCGTAGTTCTACCCCAACGATTCCACTTACACTCATGCCCGCGCCGCTACCGTTGCCAAAAGAGTTGTACCTCGAAAGCACCACCCGCTGTAACGAGAATTGCGAGCACTGTGCCCGCACCCACCTGAGCCGGGAGCGGGACCGCGACCTGTCATTGGCGGAAGTGCGACAGATCGCGGATCAGTTTCCGGTGCTGGAGCGAGTGGTGCTGCACGGCCTCGGTGAGCCGCTGATGAATCGCGAACTCCCGGCCATCATTACCTACCTCCGCGCCCGAGGCACCCACGTGCTCTTCAACTCTAACGGGCTCCTGTTGAACGAGCAACGCGGACGCGCCCTGATCGAGGCCGACCTGAATGAACTCCGTATCTCCCTTGATGGAGCGAACCCCCGCACCTACGCCTATATCCGGGGAGTGAACGAAAAGGCGCTGCCGCGGATTATCAAAAACCTGGCCTCCTTCGCCAAACTCAAGCGGAGCCTGGGCGCGGAGCGGCCGCGAACCTCCCTATGGTTTACCGCCATGCGGGAAAACTTTGAAGAGCTGCCCGACCTGGTGGATCTTGCCGTGCAGGCGGAAATCCCGGAAGTGCACGTGCAGCGTTTTACCTATTTCGGTAAGGGACTGGCGACCGAAGACCAGACGCTCTACGGGCGCGCTCAAGAGCATGAGCTTGCTCTGCTCCGCGACGTCGAAGAGCGCTGCGCGGCACGCGGTATCGCCTTCACCGCAGCCGGGACCACTACTCCGGAGGCCTACTTGCAGGGAGGTCCCGCCGATGTGGCGCGGCCCTGGGCGGCCTGTCGCCGTCCGTACACCCTGGCCTATATCACCGCGCACGGCAACGTGTTTACCTGCTGCCTGGCGCCCTTTAACCCTGGTCCGGCCAGCGAAAAAGTGCTGGGAAATGTCTTTGAGGAACCGTTCGAGGAGATCTGGAACGGCAAGCGCTACCAAAGTTTTCGGGGAGCCTTTGAGAGCGATACGCCACGAGCACAGTGTGCCGGCTGTGGCAGCGCCTGGAGCCTTTGAGATGCAGGTTTCCCTGGACCCTCGGGCAGACGTGCTACCAGTGCGCTGGTCCCCACCGGGCCTGGAGGCGCGCATCATTGACCCGGATAATGACCAGATGCTCGACCGTGTCTTTCGCTTGCGCGCGGAGGTCTTCGCCCGAGAGCTCGGTTGGGTGGAATACCCCGCCGACGGGCGAGAGCGCGACCGGGCTGACGCTCACGCGCTGCACTTCGGCCTATTTGCTGGCGAGGACGATCGCGCCCCGTTGGCGGCTTACGCCCGGGTCCTGGTTCCGCCGGTGCCCCTGATGCTCCAGCGTGAGTTCGTGCGGCTGCTCGACGGCCAGGCTCTGGACCACGATCCAGGCGATTCCTTCGAGGTGTCTCGCTTTGCGGTGCATCCGGAGTGGCGCGGCTGGCGCGATCACGCGCACCACTCGGCATTCGATTACATGGGTCGCGCGGTGGTGCTCTGGGCGCGGCGAACGAGGAAGTCTCTCTGTCTGAGCGTCTGCGAGGACCGGCACGTCGCGGCGCTCTGCCGGCGCTGGCTGGCCTTCGAGCGCTTTGGTCGGGTGGTCGAGTACCAACCGGGGGTACGGGCCTGTGCGGTGCGCGTTGACCTGGAGCGCGCCGCCGATCGCATGTATACCGAGCGATCGCGAGACTTTTCCTGGTACACCCACACCCCTGTTCCCTCCTTGCCGGCGGACGAGCACCGAACCCACAAGGAATATAGATCATGAAGCGACGATGGAATTTTGATGTAACCTGGCTCGTTGCGGCGCTGGTCGCCGGCTTTATCGCTTCGACAGTGGGCATCGCGGCCATGATCGCCCTGCGTTTTCTAGACGGCTCTACCACAATCCCGGAGTTGGTGGGGGAGCGCATTCTTCCTCATGTCTCGTACACCGTCCTGCTGTACCTTCTGCATACCTTTGGCAAGGTGCATGGCACGGGCATGTCTCTTCTGGGCCAGTGGGCCACGGGAACGGTAGTGGTCGGCATCCTCTATGCGTTGATCGTGCGCAAACTGGGAGTGACCAGCGGCCGTACCTGGCTACCCGAATCGCGCGCCTGGTTGGCGGCTGCTGGCATCTGGCTGGTCAGCTGGGTGCTGACTGTCATCGTCTTTTGGCCTGCCCTGCCGGCAAATCTCTATGGCTACCCAGAAGCGCAAGGACGGATCATCACAATCCTCAACCTCGGCCTGGTGCTCGGAATCTTTTCCGTCGTGCTAGCCATGGCGTATAACGCCGTACTGCGGCCATGGTCCGCCGCCTCGACCGAAAGCGGCGGGACGGCGCGCCCGGGGACGATTACCCGTCGGGGTACTCTGATACAGTCTGGGACGGCGGCGGTGGCGGTGCTACTGTTTGGCGGCGGAGTAGTGGATATCCTCATCCGGTACTTCCTGTCTCGCTCGGCGTCCTACGATGGCATGGGTACCTTCGCCAAAAACGCGCCGTTGACGGCGATCACTCCCACCGACCAGTTCTATGTGGTGACCAAAAACGTGCTGGATCCTAGCCCGGTGCTGGAGCACTGGGGGCTCGATGTCGGTGGCCTGATAAACAATCCTGGTCAGTACGGAAGCCTGGCGGCAATCCAACGCTTGCCCAACGTGATTCGCCCGGTGACTCTGGATTGTATTTCCAATAGCCTGACCAGCAATCTCATCAGCACGGCGGTCTGGCGTGGGGTGCTGCTGGAAGATGTCCTCAAGGATCGTGGCGGCGTCAAGACCGGCGCGAATCGCATTGTGTTGCACGGGGCGGACGGGTACACCTCGAGCCTGCCACTCGATACGGTGCTCGCTCACAAAAGCTTGCTGGTCTGGGAAATGAACGGAAGGCCGCTTCCGCCCCACCATGGTTATCCCCTGCGGGCATTGATCCCGGGCTACTACGGGGAAAAGAGCATGAAATGGATCGTGGGTATCGAGCTTCTCGACCACGTTTTTCAGGACTTCTACGAAGGCCAGGGCTGGAGCAGCAAGCCCTCCGAAACCTTTAGCCGGATCGATCTGCCAAAATCCGGCAGCACGATTCATCGGTCGGGCACCACGTTGCATGGCATCGCCTTTGCCGGGATTCGTGGGATAAAGGCTGTGGAGGTCAGTACCGACGGAGGCAAGACGTGGTCGCGGGCGACCGTCACGCCTCCGCTCTCCGCACAGACCTGGGTGCTGTGGTCCTGGCGCTGGCGGATGCCATCTGCCGGTACACACACCCTCACGGTGCGTGCGGTGGATGGAACCGGAGCCACGCAGACCTCGGCGGTTCGAGCACCGGCGCCGGATGGCGTGACCGGCTGGCACAAGGTTCCCGTGCACGTGGCCTAGTAGGTGAGGGACGGGCGGGCATACGGGCACGCGATTCTGCGCCTAGTAAATCAACGCGACCGCGTCACGTCCACGCTCTCCCCGCACGAGAGGGGTGTTGCGCCGGCGAACGGCTGGGAGGAGCCGTCGAGCCGAGGGAGCGAGAAGCACCGGCAGCCTGTCCGCGCCCTGGCTCCCTGGATGGTTGCCGGTGTGGCGGGGGGACTTCTGTTCCTGGTCTCCTGGCTTCGCTACCTCACCTTTCACAGCGCGGCCTACGATCTGGCTTTCTTTGATCAGATCGTGTGGAATGGCGCTCGGGGACATGGGCTCAGTTCCAGCTTTCTGCCGTACCCGTTTCTCGGTCAGCACTTCGAGCCTGCCCTCTTTCTCTTTATTCCCCTGTATTGGCTGCACGCCTCGCCCTTGTGGCTCCTCGGAGCGCAGGATGCGGCACTCGCCGCTGCCATCGTCCCGCTCTACTGGCTCTCCCGCTACTGGCTGGCCGGGAGGTGGGCACCCTGGGTGGCCATCACCGCCTACGTGCTTCAGCTGTCGGTTGCCCGGGCGGTGGGGTTCGACTTCCACACCGAGACTCTGGCGATCCCCTTTGTCTTTCTGGCCCTGCTCCTCCTGGTACGGGATCGCACTTGGTTTCTGGCAGGGTGCGCGGTGGTCCCGATGCTCTGCAAGGAGGACGGCGCCTTGGTTACTCTCGGCATTGGGCTGTTTGCCGTCATGCTGGGACACCGGCGCGCGGGCCTACTTCTGATGGCGGGCTCCCTCGCCATCGGCACCTTCATTACCCTGGTCGTTATGCCGCACCTGCGCGGCGGTGCGCCCGGCGATCTGGTCGAGCGGTACACCTACCTCGGTCATACCTCCGGTCAGATCCTCTGGCACCTCTTTACCCAACCTGGACTGTGGCTCAGACATCTCGTCGCGGCACCCGCGGCACCGGCGATGCTCGTCGCCCTGCTTGCCCTGGGTCTACTCCCGTTCTTTCGCCCCTGCGCGCTCCTCGCCGCCCTACCGGCACTGGTCATTTCTCTGCTATCCTCATTTCCGTACACCGCCGGTCTGCGCCTGCAGTATGGGATTTCGGCCACCCCCCTGCTGGTGGCAGCGGCCCTCCTTGGGTGGCAGAAATTGTCTAGCGATCGCCGGCTCCCGCAGGGGTACGGACGACCACTAGGCGGCGCTGCGTTGCTCATCGGCGCGCTCGCCACCTGGCTGGCATTCGCTCCCTTGCCCGGTGGTCACGGTCCGGATCAAGCGGGGCTGGTGGGGTTTGGTCGGGTGGCGGCGGTCGAGAGAGTGCTACGGCGGGTCCCGCCGCAAGCACCGGTGGCGGCGACCGATTCAGTTCTCACCCATCTCGCCGAGCGGCCGGTGATGTTTCTGCTTCCCTCCGGCCGAAACGCGCCCTGGCTGGTGATTGACGCGGAGGGAGATGTCAGCACGGAGAGTTTGGGCGCCGGTTACGCTAGCGCAATCACCGCGCTCAGCGCCCGCGGCTACTGCCTGGAGGCGCGAGAGGCCGGGGTGAGTCTCTGGTATCGCAGCAGCCGACCAAACCGTTGCTAGGATCGCGCTCAACCGGCCACCAAGCGCACAATCGAGCCGCTCGCGAAGTCCAGCACCAGCAGTCCGCGCTGCTGATCCGGGAGCACGTCAATCGGACGCTCTAACCCGATAAGGAATCGGGTTGCCGTGCCCACCATCCGGCCGCCCCGCGGGTGTAGGGTCACGCGGTCGATTTGCGCCGGCGTTCCGTCAAAGAGCGCGACGTACAGCACGTCTCGATAGCCGGCCGGAAAGTCTGCCCGACCGTACCAGGTGAGTCCGGTCGGGGTAGAGTGCGGCGGGAAGGTTATGATCGGACTTTCGGTGGTCGCACAGTAGCTCGCCGTGCCATGGAAATTTCTGGCCGGCAGACGGTCCCCATAGCAGCGGGGCCAACCGTAGTTCCCCCGGCGCTTAATCAGATCAATCTCCTCCGGCGGAGGGTTGCCATTGACATAATCTTGCCCGATATCGGTGGTGAAGATGTCTCCGTTGCGGGAATCGAGGGCATGGGCGTAGGCATTTTTGAACCCAGTGGCCAGGGTCCGCACCCGGCCACTGGACGAGAGGGTGAGCAACCGGCCAGCGCCGCTTTCCCCTACCAGTCCGGATGCCTCGAAGAGGATGGTGCCTGCCGCGGTCAGGTCGAGCTGTCCCTCCGACCGTCCATTGAAGGGCAGCCGGCGGACGATCGTCGCGGGAGCCGTGACCCCCCCACCATCCTTCAGCCGGGCACGCAGGATGTCACGCCCCGCCTGGATATACAGTTCCCTGCCCAACCACACCAATCCGGTGGGCTTTTCGAGATGCGACAGCACGATGGTCGACCCACCGCGCGGATCGAGCACCACGACCTGGCCGTTGCCAGCGTTCTCGCCGCCATGCAGCTGGGTCACATAGAGCCGGTGGTCGGGGCCGTATGCCAGGGACGTTGGCTCATGCAATCCGGACGCGACCAGCTGAACGTGGAATCCCCGCGGCACCTTCAGCTGCGCGACGGCTGGAGCCGAGTGCAATGCCGTGCTACCGCAGGCCGCCAGCGCCCCGCAGGCCAGCAGAAACCCAGTACACCGGCGGGCGATCCGCCAGCTTTCCCTTATGGGCCGGCCCACGCCACGGATTTCCGGCTGCCATTTCTCTGGCAGTTGCAGGAGAGGTCTTCGGCTTCGTCGACCGCTAATGTATTCGGTCTCGCTTCCTTGCCTGGAAGAGTGCAAACCTGCGGGGATCAAGCTCCCAAAACCGCCTGAACCCACAGGTAGCTCCGCTCGGTCCGCTGCACGGTGAACGAGGTCAAGGCCGTCGCCCCCGCTGTGCCGTACTGTAACTATGCCGATACATGGTCGAACCATGATCTCACTCTTCTCCCTGTATCGCACGCTTCCGCAGTGCTGGTACGCCCTGAGGTGGCTCACAATTGCGTCTTCAATTGATGCAGGGGATACATATACTCCCGCATAAAGGTGGGGAAGGCTAGCATGGTGTCATCCAGCACGGATATTGGTACGCGCGCTCGGATGGCGAGAGTCGCGAATTGAATCCACTCACTCGCCAACGGACCAACCGCCCACGCTCCGACCAGCACCTGCTCCTTCCGATCGGCGAAAACGCATAACTGCCCTGTGTAGTCCTGACCGTAGGTGACCGTACGCGAGGTCTGTTCCAGCTGTAATGATTTCCATGCCCTCTGGAGCCTTGCTACTCTCAGCGATTCCAACTGCTGCGATCTCGGGGTCGGTGTAGGCGATTCGAGGGATGGCACGATAGTCCGCCAATCGAGAGTGTCCCATGATATCGTAGGCGCCACTCTGCGCTTGATAATCGGCCACGTGCGTGAATCCGGCACCCACCACGTCGCCCACTGCCCAGACACCTTCGGCAGCTCGGCACTGGTTATCTATCTGGATTCCCTGCTTTCCTATCTGGGCGCCCACGCAATCTAGACCGAGGTGCTCGGTGACCGGGGTTCGTCCTGTCGCCACCAGCACCGCCTCCCCGGTCACGATCTGGACGTTATCCAGCGTGAGGATCCGCTGACCGTTGCGCTGCTCGATCTTGGTGGCCCTGCAGCCCAGTTGCAGCACGATCCCCTGCTCTGCAAACTGATCCTGGAGGTAGCGCGCGGCGTCCGGGTTTTCCTGATCCAGCAGATGATCGCTCTTCTCGACCAGTGTGACCTCGGCGCCGTAGTTGCGCACCATTTGGCCTAGCTCGCAACCAATGGCTCCGCCGCCAATGACTACGATGCTCCCTGGTATCTCCTTCGGCTCCGTTGCTTCACGATTGGTCCAGAACCCGGCCTCCAGTAAGCCGTCGATCGGCGGAATACTGGCCACCGATCCCGTTGCCACGATGAGATGACGGCCATGCAAGTTCTGACCGGACACCTGCACAGCACCCGATCCCACAATCTGCGCCTTTCCGCGATGGAAGACGACACCCGCCTTCTCCAGGTGTTCAACCTGTGGTTCGTCGCGGTACTCCTGCACGATCGTGTCTCGAGATCGAGCAATGTCGCGCCACTGCAGCGTTGGCTGTCCGACGCCTGCGGTATGACTAGCTTCCCACGCCACGGTCCCGGGCCGAGTGATTGAGCGCGGCCGTCGTCGTGATCGCAATCTCAGGAAGGTTCGTGACGAACGCGAGGAGAATAAGTCCGCCGAGGGCCTGTCCGAGTCCGAAACGATCCGAAAGGATATCAGTCGTATTCGAAAGCTGGATCCCCGATATCCAGATGATCGAGCCGGCAACGACAAAGCTTCCAACGAGGACCACCAGGGGTAGCGAACTTAGCACAGAAAATCCATCTCACTGCACGTGGGCTCGCAAGACAAAGAGGTACTCGTTCTGTTAGAGTGCCCAGACCTGCGGCGCACGGCAATCGCGCAAGTCGTATGCCACGATATGTTTTGCAGAGCGCCCGGAGGATCACTGCATCGGAGCCCTCGTGGTTTGGTCAAGAATTCTTGCGCCATGTCTGTGGTAGGCACGAATAGTGGGACAGCCGTGTCCTCAACACAATCATTTACTTCAGTGCAAGCGCAACGTGTCATATCTCGACTGCAGAATATCGGCGACGGGAGCTTCTCCCTTGTGGCGCGCCCACACCTGCACACCGTTGAGGTCACGTTAAGGGCTTTGGTGAGTCGCGCTTCGAAAGCGCGGCTTGTGCGATCCGTTCAAGTTGCTGCTCGAGCAACATACGGTCATGGTCGGTGCGCGTATCGTCGAGTGCCGGCTCGGCTATCGAATCTGCGACTTCTCTCAAGAGCGCTATGTACCGGTCGTCTCCCTGTCGGGCAGCCGTAGATACAAGGGTGGCCATCGTCCCTAGAACGGCCTCGGCGACGCGTGCATTGGTCGACGCCACTCGCCCTATCTCGACTAACACTTCGACGTAATCGCGCATGGTGCGCTGCTGTCCGACCAGGATTGTCTCCCCATCCGGTCGCTGCTTCACTTTGGCAGAGAGATCGCGTTGCACCAGGTCATTGAGGATCGCGCACAGGTAGCTGATGCAAGTGATGGCCGTGGTCGGATCGTTGATTCCGGGCGAGAGGGCTTTCAGGGCGATGTCCGCGAGTTGGCGCACCGCGAATCCCAGGTCCTGGGTGATGTCGCGCTGGTCTCGCACTGCGATGCGACGCCGCATCGCGTCTACACATGCCTCGTCGACAGCGCCTCCTGGCCAGACCTCCACTATGTCGTCCTCCGGTAGGACAAAATCGCCTTGACAGACTGTCAGGTGGAGGCGCACCTCGCACCGCTCGGCGTCGGCGCACAAACCATCGAAGTCAATCGACTGCACGTAGCCGGGGCGGAGCGGTGAGATCATACGTGGCTCTTCGACTGCACGCCAGGAGTGCACGAGCTCTGTGGCGTCCGCGTCCGAGTCGCGGGACGCGTCGGTCGCTTGGGGCAGACGGTGGATGGCACGTAATGCATCATGGGTGATGCGGGCCGTGATCGTGGAGACTTGAATGGATTGAGTCATGTGATGAATGAAGATCAGTAGGAGCGCCAAGCCCAGGAAGCTGAGGCCGATGCCCACTGAAACAGCGAGGGCAGGCACAAAGCCGTGACCAACCTGAGGCGCGTCGCGCACAGCGGTGAGCACGAGCAGGCAGTAGGCGAAGATGCCCACGAATACGCCGGCCACGACTTGAAACACCCGATCGGATAGGAATCCCCGCAGCGCGCGTGGCGTGAACTGGCTCGAAGCGAGTTGCAGCGTTGTGATGGTGAGGGTGAAGACAAGCGCCGCGACGGTGATAAGGGATCCGGCGATGGTGGACAGGATACTGCGCGCCGCCGAAGGACTGCCGCCGAAGAGCAGCGGCACCGTGACGTCGCCGACTCCGCGGTCAAGGCGATAGTCCGCCTGGATGCAGAGGATGGCCAGCGCCGGTCCGATCAGTGCGACGAGGCCCGGGATAAACCAGAAGCCGTCGACCAAATCGTGCCATTGTTCCGTGAAACCTTCGCGCCGCAAAGCTACACTTCGCGCTCTAGGAGCTTCTCACACATGTCCATTTTCACTCGCGCTGTGATGTGTTCCCGAGGCAGATCGTGGGCAATATCAAGGTATATGCAGCAACACCGTGCTGCGCCCACCGCCCGGGTGTCATCCTAGCCAACACGTCGACCGAGGTCTTGCCGTCGCTCGCGACTGCATCTTCAGTGCAGATACATCGTCCACAGACGAAGAGAATGTTGGCACCGCCTCTACACCTCAGGCCCGTGCGCATACTTCTGGGCGGCTTCTTCGGCGATGCACGTCAGCCTGACACCCCCGTTTCGGTCCGCAGACAATACTGCCTCTGCAGGAATGTAGAAATGGGTGGATCCAATACCAAGGAACCCGCCGCGATCCACTTCGAAATAGAAACTGGGACGCGAACGGGGCCCGGCCGATGGATCGTTCACCAACTCGGTGACGACACCAATTTTCTGACCGTCGCTCCCTACTACGGGCTTTCCGAGAGTCAAATCGCCAACGCTAAATGTTTCAGGCATCTATCCGCTCGTGCTCTGACGTGTGGGTCACTTGATCAAGTAACTCGTGCGCCACTAAACACCGTCTCTCGATGATCGTCACCCTGCAACACAATGGTATCACTGGATCTCCAACTTGTCTCCGCGTCCAGTTGCGTTCGTGTTTCCTCGCGCGAGCTACCGCACTTCTCCTGTGTTTCGTCCGCTCCAGACGTGTCTAGCAGAGTCGTTATCCAACGATTCGTTCATGACATTATTCGGAGGTGGCGTATAGACGGACTGTCGGCCAGTGATCCTGGAATGCTTGTGTTGCTCCCGACCAGCAAAGCGTGGGCATGGCAACCCATGTGATGGGCACTACTCTGACGACCGAACCGGACACGAGGCAAGACCGGGCATACCTCCGGCAAAGGTTGTGCGCTTCTCGCATCGCTCACGTGGGTGGGTCGAGAGATGAGGAGACGATGAGGCATGGTCCTTGCCTCATAAGAGAGGCACATGAGTTCCGAGGATGGCCTGTGAACGCTTCTACCGTACGCCAAGAAGCCTGGGCGCGCGCCCGTGCCGCATTACGCCGGGTCGTTGTGGTCCTGGTACCGCTCGTGTCTCTGGTGGCCGGGTTGGTGGTACTGAGTTCGATGTACGCGCCAGACAACGTGCTCCGAGCGCTCCGGCACGCGAAAGTCGTCCTCGTTGTATTGGCCTTCCTACTGGGAGCAGGCATTGAAGCGCTGAAGGCAGAACGTGCCACTCTCATGCTGTCCCAGTGCCGAGCGATCCGCTTTGAGGAGACTTTCGGAATCCAAGTTGTGAGCCACGGTTTCGGGCATTTGGTTCCACTGGCCCCCACGACTATGGGGTTGCGCTGCCTCCTCACGTATGGGCTCAAGCGGATTCCGATGCTCTTTTCTGCTGGCGTGTTTCTTACTGCAAGCGTGCTCGATAGTTCTGCGCTATTGCCTCTGCTGATGTACCTCCTGGTTGCGGTCAGCTTACCTGTCTGGCAGCGAATCCTATTGAGTGGCGTACTCGTCCAGACCGGCATTTTTCTGCTGGTTCCACTTCTTGGAGGATGGTTACAATCTCTCCTGGCTCGCGTCGCTTGCAGCGACAGAGTGACAGGATTCGTCCGGCGCACGGCGGCCATCATCGAATGCGCCGTGAATGGGATGGCGGCGATGCTGAGCGGCGGTTGGAAGAAGACCGTGCTTCTGGTCTGCCTCACCATTTTCATGGCAGCGCTTGGAGTGCTTCGCCTCGAGTTGCTGTTGCAGGCATTTGGCCTGCAGGTTTCGTGGAATCAACTGTGCTTGTTGATGATCTTTAGCTCGCTCGTTGGCAATCTTTCCATCCCTATCCCGGGAGCTGGTACGTGGGCAACTGCAAAAGCGCTCGCGGTAGTTGGGGGTTGCGGGATCGGGAATCGGCGGGTATATCCTTGTTATCCGAGCGATATCGTCGATTGAAACGCCCCTCATGGCACTTTTCGTTTTGCTGTGGTGGAGCATCCCAAGAAGCCCGTCCTCCATCCACTTGAAAGACATCCGCGAGCTTCGGGAGTTGCCACTGTTTTCATCGACGCAGTCGCCACCGGTCTCGCAGCCACACGACTCTCTCCCGACCTCCAGGACCCACGACGGCGGTTGACAGTCCAACGGACGAGTGACCGAATGAACACTACCACTTCTCGTCGCCTCAGCCGTGGTTGCCGTTTTCCTCCTTGACCGCTGGGCTATGGCCTGAGTGACGCTGGCGGACGCTGCTCGATCGACCCATATGCCTCAAAGTCGCCATGGCATCGGATGAGCTACTCATGAAACCAGCTGTGCCTACTCTCGTCGGCTATCCGGGCGTACAGCCGCTCTTTGATCACGTCAACAGGTATAGGGATGCTCACTGTAGCGTTATGAGGCGCCTTCGGCAGCACCTTGCCGCCGATTGGGCGGGGCATGCCCAGGACTAACTCCCGGCTGGGATAGGGCAAGAGAACCGAGAAGCCGCCAAAAAGCCCCAGGGCCGTCAGTAAGGCGTAGACATCCCGCAAATACACAAACAGGTCGATCTCGAACAGGTGATCGAGAGCCAGTTCCCCTGTGGGTCCCGTGCTCCGTGCGATGCTTTCTGTAAGCTTGATCACCGAGACTCTACCCGGTCAGCTGTCATGATGAAAGTGCAGCCACAGGGTTTCGAGGGACGTGCTCGTGGCAGTACAGAATCAGTTGCAGTGAGGCTCCGCTGACGCGCAGACAACTGCTGAGCGTGGGTTTGAACTTGGGAGGTTTATCTTCATGGCTCTGAAGCGACCGCCAATCGCTCCAATCGCAAACCGGGTCGAGGTCATTGTTTCCGGCGACCCCGCAGGACACTCCCTCCGGCATCACCAGTTGCCTTTCATTCGGACCATTGCCCTCTCTGTCGGTATTCAAGGTCCCGTAGCAGGAATCATCGTCGGTCCTGCCGTACTGGCCGGTATCGTCGGCGGGTCTGGCGCCCTCGCCTACCTCCTCGGGTTGATCGCCATGGCCTTTGTCGCGTACGCGTTTGTTATTTTCTCGCGGTCGTTCAACTCGGCAAGCTCCGTCTACGCGTTTAACGGCGCTGCTCTCGGCCCCACATACGGGTTCCTTTCCGCGTGGATTCTTTTGCTCGTGTACATCTCGTTTGCCGGCGGCGTCTATGCGAGCACGGCCGATATCGCGCAAACCTTACTGGCCTCCTTCGGTGTCCACCTCGGGTGGGTATGGATCGCAGTGGCCGGGTTTGTCGTGACGATGCTGTTCGCCTACAGGTCCATCCGTCTGTCCACTATTGTCATCTTCATGTGTGAAGGGATCGCGGTGCTGTTGTTAACGGTCGTGGGTGTGGTGGTGCTCGTGCGAGGTGGGTATCATCACCATGCCTTCTCGGCCGCCCCATTCGGTCTGCATGGGATCAGCCTCGGTGTTCTGGGACTCGGGGTGGTCAATGCGTTCAGTGCATTCAGTGGCTTCGAAGGCGCCGCGACCCTCGGTGAGGAATCGACGCGAACGACGCGGACAATTCCGGCAGCCATCACCTGGTCGTTGATTGGCTCGGCCACGATCTACATCGGTTTTACCTGGATCGCTAACAACGCCTTTCCCAGTACCGCGGCACTGGCACATTCATCGGCTCCGTTTGTCCAGCTAGCGAACACCTATATCGGCACGGCGATGGGTACGGTCGTCAACGTGGCGGGCGTAATCAGCGCGTTCGGCGCTCAACTCGCCTGCATCAACGCCGCGAACCGACTTGTGTTTGCGCTCGGGCGCGAGACTGGAGGGCCGCAGTCGCGAATTGGCGCCTTCCTGACCAGGACCGATCCGCGCCGGGGCTCCCCGGTGGGCGCACTCGCGGTCACCGGCGGGGTCAGCCTCGCGGCCGTTCTCGCCTTCAGTTGGGAGAAAACAGCAATCGACGCGCTAATCATCATTCTGGAGTACGGTGCTTACCTGATGATCGTGGCGTACCTTCTGACAGTTGTCGGCGCCCTTGTCTGGGTGTGGCGCACCGAGCGCCGGGCCGTACCCCTCGGGGTGTTGTCGATCGGCATCGTGGTGCTCGCCTATGTGCTGTACGACACTTTCAATCCGTTCCCGGCGCCTCCGTTTAACTGGGTCGTACTCGCCGACGTCCTGAGCATCATCCTGGGCCTTGTGATCGCTGTCGTACCTAGCATGCGGTCTCGACTCGCCGGCTCCCGCTTGCTCCAAGCAACTCAATTGGCACCGATCAGTATTGTGGAAGAGGCGTAGCTATCGCAGGAGTTGTGCTCCGGTCCAGATACGCTGTATCGCGGTAATCGCCACGGCAGTTGAAAACGTCCACGCAATCACGGCTGTGGCGTTAGGTAAGAGGCAGAATAGGGCGTAGACCACGACCGTCTCGAATCCCTCCGCCAGGCCTCCGGTCAGCCGGACGGATCGCTCGTCCCGATCGTTCTGGCGTCGCCGCTCAAGTAACGAGGAGAGCGTGAGGAGGGCCGTCCCAGACACGTAGTACGTGAATAGCAGCACGACGCACGATACACGAGCATTCGGTACGGCAATGGCAAGTCCCAGGACAAAGCCGCCGTACACGGAGAAGTCCGAGACCACATCCAGATACGCGCCTCGATCTGTCTGCCCGATAGCTCGCGCCACAGGCCCATCCAGCCCGTCCAGCAGCCGGTTCAGGAGCCAGAGCGCCAGGGCAGCGGGCCAGAGCCGGAGAGTGACCGCGACGCAGGCGCCAGCGCCCGCCAACCACGCTACGACTGTCACCACCCCCGGGGTGACCCCTCGAGACGCCAGGCCTTGCCCGGCAAGGGTGAGATGGGGCCCTACCACGCGGCGCAGCCTGGTATCAAACATGTTACTCGGAGGCTGCACGTCGGGTAGGCGGCCTGCGTGCGGCTAGCGGCAACTCGAGGCTGAGCCGAAGGTTCTCAGCTGGGTCAAGGACCGCGTGCTGTACACAGGCCGGCACGATTCGGCCGGTCTCCGGATGTGCCATGCCGTACGAGCACGCCTGAAGGCGCTCCTGCGTCTCCCTGATCCTCGGATCAGGGCTCATCTCTCCATGTTCCAGCAAGTCCCACGCGGGCTTCACATCCGCAGCATGCATGAAGCGATGCATGACGAAGGTCATCGGAACGATTCGCTGCCGGAGCAAGACGGTGGGACCACCTATTCTTCGGAGCGTCCGACGAATCCAGCCGATGCCGAGCGGCAGCACGTCGGGATGAGCAATGGTGACGCGAATCAACCGCGGGAGGAGCAGATGGAGCGGCGCCTTCCAATAGACGCCGCCGAAATAATCGAGGAACGCGTCCCGAACGGCAAGGTCCCGCGGGTCGGTGTCATCCACGACGCTGTGCCAGCGGTCGCCCGCGTAGAAGCCGAATGCCGAACGGTTGCAGCGCTCATCGCCGAGCTGAAAGAGATGGAAGGGAAGCCGAGCTCCCGCACCCTCCTCGATCCGCTCCCACACGCGGTCCGGATCGAGCGCCCGGTAATCAGCGTTCCATCGCCGCTCGTCACCCACGTATGCCGCCGGCTGAAACGAGAACATACCGAAGCCAAGAGATCGACAGCGCCGGATTACCCCCGGGATCTGGTCGACGTTGGCCGGCGTGACGGTCATGTTATGCGCCAGGAAGAAGCGGACGCCGTGCTCTTTCCGCAGCCGGCGGAACATGCCGGCACATTTACGGCGATGTGGATCGAGCGCCTCCTCGCTGTCGGTTCGCGCAATGCCACGCCGACCAACCATGGTTGTATCAATATGGAGGGCGAAGGAGAGGCGACGAAACCGTGGCCGGCCATCCGGTCCGAGTGCGAGCCGACGCAAATAGTCGTATTCGAAGTCCCCATGGGTGAAGCTCATTGGCTCGCGTCCGTGGCTGCGCATGACGCCCAGCGCTTCAGCATGATCGTCCGGATCAAGCAGGCTCACTTCCCCACCGATCAACTGTGCATGGGCATGCGGGGCACGGGTTCGCTGGAAGAACGCCATCTGCTCGCCGACCCGGGCGATCGTGTGTGGTCCGTCGATCCGCACCCGGTTGGCCTCACGTGAGTGGTAGCACGGTTTACAGGCGAAGTTGCACTTTGGAAAGACCCCGTGCGTTCCCTCACAGCCGATCCCCATACGACCAAGCGTCTGGGATGGGGTCTTCACGTGGTCGGGAAGCTCGGTCCAGCGGCGTTCCAAGGCAACACGCATCCTCGGATCGACCGGCTGCGTGGCGTGCCACACTCGCCTCGCCCACCAGACGACTGTCCTGAGGTGCCGGCTGAAAGCATACCTCTCGAGCAGCGAGCCGTCTCTCTTACCGCTCGACCGAGGACGTCTGCCTCCTGCTGGGGCTCCAAGTGCTGCGGTCTGCAAATCGATCTCCCTCTTGCATTCCGGCTCTGAAGCCGCACCCTCCGCCGTGTGCATGAAGCATAGCCTCGCTATGGCTTGTCTCAACTCTAGCAATGCATCGGGCCCATGGCCGGTAATCGCGACCACAAAACCGCTCTTTGACCCATCTAACGGGTCTTGCGTAGAACGATGAATCCAAGATGTGAGCCAGCTCAACCTAAACTTCCTATCCTTGACCGGAGAGCCGTCCGTCCGTCTCACTGTAGAGTAGAAAGCTGTGCTTGGTCGGGCGCGGCAGTGCAGGTAAGGCTGGCCGCTGAGGAAGATTTCGGTGCGCGGCAGACGAGCGTACCCAACCCCGCGAACCGGCCGTGTTCCGGACACCGTTTGCGCATGTACACCTTGTTGTTTCGCAGCAGGATGTGTGCATCGATCGCGCGCCGGCACTCGGGACAAATGCTGCGGGTCAGTTCGTAGAACACGTAATCAGCATCGTGTTTCGCTTCCGCTGTTCTAGTCTTGCGCTCGATAACCTCAGTCACGCGGGCTCCTTTGCGTCGATCAGCACGATCATATACTGCGAGTATACGATCAGCGGGCGGCTATTTTTTCCTTCCTGTGACGGGTCGTCCGTGGGGTGTCACCCGGAATAGCACCGTTCACGGTGCAGACAAGGTCGAGTGATTGCATAACTGAGACCAACGAATACAACAGCAGAACGATGGCGGCCGTGGCGAGTGGGAGCCAGAAGCGGTTGAGCGTTTCGTTGAAGCCCAAGATAGTGGTTCCGGAAAACCCCAGCAGCGACAGAAGCGCGGGCACCAGAACCGGGGCGCAGCAAGTCATGGATGCGGTGCCGAGGAGCGCACCTATGGCTGTACCGCCGGTCTGCGCTGTACTCGCGGCCGCGAGTCGTGCCGCATAGGCCAGCAGAGGAACGAGGAGACCGAATAACAACGCTATGATGAGTCCAGCCGCGAGGAACTGCAGCTGTACGAAGATCGCGATCCCGTGGCTGCCAATGACGAGTACCTGACTGGACCAGAGGTAGAAGACCGCCATTGTCACGAAGGCGGAGAACGCCAATAGAGCGTTCCAAGGGCTGCGATAGACGAGCCGGAGAGGGCTCATGTCCGCAGGCGCGAGACAATTTGTCGGATTGTTGGGCGGTCGCACACGGAATGCGGACGCATCCGGTCGGTATGACAAATGAAGGCAGTGATCGAGTTTGCCTCGGCATTAATGGCAGGAACGAACGAACTCGACGAGTCTCCTTGCTGGAGGGCGTGCTGCACCGTGCCGAACGATTTCCCCGCAATCAGGCTGAGATCATACCCGTCACCGAGCAGTCCGTAGCCGCCGACCAGAACCAGCGGAATGCCGCCACTGGGATCGTACTGCGTGAAGAGTGACTGTTCTTCGGCGGACAAGGTGTCCAACGGCTGATGAGCGCGGTCTTCCACATCCCTGTGCACAAACGTGACATATCGACTGTTGTACGTCGCGTGGTGCAGATCAAACGTGGGAATGGTTCCGTCGTCGTTGGCGCTACTCGTCACATTGGAAAAAGTCCCGAATTGGGTCAGAGCCTTGACGATGGCCCAGCGCTGACCGGCGCAGTGTGGACAGTATTGGGCTCCAATGAAGAGGAGTTCCGGCTTGCCGCTAGCGTAAAGCGGCGGCCCGACATGGTTAAAGGCACTTGCCGGTGGTGAGGCGATATCTGAAGTTGGGGCGCCCAGACCGGCGGCAACCGCACTTTGGCTGACCCCAGAGGCATTTCCATGGAGCGCGAAAGCCACGGCAGTTACAAGAGCGGCGATCGCCAGAACGCTCCCACCGATCCGAGCTGCGATTCTCTTACGGTCTGTTGCCCGCTGTGCCTTCTGCCGAGCGATCTGCTTTTCTCGATTTAGCGCTTGCTGCTGGAGCTTGCGACTCTGTTTATCCCTTTGTGTGTCTACCCTGCGGGACGCATTCTGCGCCGTGTTTTTCATCAGATATACCCTCTCGTCGCTCCATAACACCTACGTGGAAGTCGGCTCGGCGTCAGCCGGCAATTGGCTCAAGAACAACATCATCAACAGAGTGGCTTCCTACGGACGCTCTCACATTTCGATGCAACTCCTGGCACGCGCACGTTGAGCATGCGGCATCACCCGACCGACGTTCGGTAATCGAGATTACATGTTCCGCAAGAGCAGTGGCCTACTCGATGGGAGCCGACCTGCTACGGTAGACGTGTAATGAGAGGACTACCACTCTTTCGATCCATCACCGCACTGCTTCTGCTTGTGGGAACGCTCGCTGGCGGGTATTTGTTGTTCCGTCCAGTGAAGCCGGTGAGTACCGGCATGGCACCGGATTTTCGTCTAGCCACTACGACCGGACTTCAGACCGCGCTCTCCGACTATCGCGGTCACCCGGTGCTGCTTAACTTCTTTGCCACATGGTGCACCACCTGCAAAGGAGAACTCCCAGTGATTGCGCGCGCCCGACTGAAGCATCCAGATCTGGTCGCGCTGCTGATCGATGAGCGCGAGTCGGCAGCACAGGTGCGTGCCTTTCTGCGCGGCCTTAACGTCTCGGAGCCTGCACTGCTCGATGTGGATGGTGTCGTGGCTGCACGATATTCAATTTCAGCGCAACCCGTGTCGGTGTGGATTGCTCCTTCCGGGCATATACGTGCGGTCTCACGCGGACCGGTTGATGCTTGGATCATCGACTCGCGGTATAGCGAACTCACATCTACCACGTAACCCGGAGTATTCATGACATATCATCGTCAACTATCCGCCATGCTGCTGATCGTGTCGGCGTGTCTTGCACCCGCACTCGCTGCCTACGCCACACCCACGCATTCGCATGCTGCCCTGATTACATTTGTGCGCGCGGACAACGTCTGGATTGCAGCCGCTGATGGAACCGGAGCACGGGAGATAACGCGGGACGGCACGGGCACACGTGTCATCAATGGACGCCAGGTCACCTACGCGTATCTCACCTGGTCCCCGGTCAGTCGCCGTCTGTTGGTAGCGCGCTTTGAATCGAATAACCCTGTAGGCGGAACGTACCGACAGGGCTGGAGCATTCAAATCTGGACACCCAGCGCCACCACACTGGTGCCGGTTGCCAAGGGAATAAATTCAGAGGATTTCATCCCGCAGTGGTCACGCGATGGTCGGACCGTATCATACATCGCACATAGCTCTTACAATGACAAAACCCTTACCTTCCAGAACACGGTCAAGACAGTCGATCTGTCAGGAAGAATCGCGCCGCTGGTTCAATTCGGGGCACGCGAAGGGTGCCTTGACAGTAGTACGGATCCCTCAGAGTTGACGTTCTGGAATTTGGTTGGCCCAGGCGGCGTCCGGCAGACTTTCATCTGGTCGAGTGCCGCTCGATTCTTGGTGTATTCCACCGAGTGCATTCACACCGGTTTGCAATTTCGCAGCCTCGTAACGAATCAGACGCGCGCCGCGGGCCGTTTAATGACCGAGGCGGCACTCGCTCCCAGCGGGGCACGCCTCGTGGGTGTAGACGGCGGTCACTTGCTGGTGGCCAACGCTGACGGAACGGCTCGACACAATTTTCCCAACACAACCGGCGCCAGAGTTCCTATATGGTCGCCGGATGGTCGATCCGTGTACTACGTGACACGCCATACACGTAGTACGCTCCGCTACCGGGACCATGTCGGCAATCTCTTCGAGATTGAAGTTAATCGTGCCTCGATAAATCGGCTCGATGTGGCGTCCGGCGCGGTTGCGACGATCCTCGCGCTACCAGTCCACGCTTTCGCCAACCTGGCGATGTCGTCGGACGGTCGCTGGCTGTACGCCACAGAGATCACGAACAGTGATTGGCTTTATCAGCACCTGGTCCACAGTCCGGTCGTGACCAATGACCTGCTGACTCGCTATGGGCCACGCACGCACGTGCTCCGTGTGCCAAGCGGAGGAGGGCCGATCCGCACGGTGGCACGGGATAGCGGCCAGATCGCAGTGTCTGGGACGGGCACGTAAGCAACTCGTATCGCTCGACAGTCAGCCACATTTCAGGTTGGTTGGATGGCGTAGGTTGCTGAACCGGGAGACACGTTTACATGCAGGAGGAGCCACGTCTACCCGGAGGAGTACGCCTCACGATCGAGTATCTGCTCGGCCACCTCCATCAGATCCATTCCAACAATATCTGGTGTCTCGAATAGTGGATTAGGAACCATTCCGGGGCGAGCGACGAATGCCGCCGCACATCCTACACGCATGGCGCCGGCGACATCCCAGTCATGCGCCGCCACGAGCATCATTCCACCGACATCGATACCCAGGCACTTTGCTGCCATCCGGTACGGTTCCGGTGCCGGTTTCAAACGCTGAACCGTGTCGGCCGATAGAACCTGTTCAAAGTAGTCGCGCAGTCCGGCATTGGTGATTTGCGCCTCGGCAACCTCGGCCGTAGAGTTTGTAAGCGCCGCCAGACGCAAACCTGCGGAGCGCAGTCGTTCGAGTCCATTCTGCGCATCACGGTGTGGTGGTAGCTCCCGCATGGCGCCTAAGATGGTCTGTCGATCATCGTCCGAGAGCTCGATGCCTTGTCGCGATGCGATCATGGTCAGGGCCACTGCGCCGATGCTACCAAAGTCGGTGTAGTCGTTCAGCACGGACGTAACCAGGGCGGATTGCAGTAGCTGAGAGAACCAGAGGCGGCGCACTCCGGCATCACCGAAGATGCGTTCGAAATGGGGATCCAGGGCCGCCAGGTCCAGCAGCGTTTCGTTAACGTCAAAGACGCACACGGGAGGTATCGGCATAGCCATTCCTTTCTGAGTTCCATTCGTCGCTTCTACTCGTGTCTCTCAACGTCCGTCGGGCTGATGTCTTCCCTCCGGTCCACAGTGGCACGGCCCGACGGAAAGAGTAAGCCCATCGCCTGCTGGACGCCCATGGACATCGTGGGGTAGGCGTGAATAGCCTGCGCCAAGCGCCCGCTGAACGTTCGCGCCTGCATGGACACCACGAACTCGTGGACCAGTTCTCCGGCGAGCGGGCCGACCAGATGTGCGCCCAGCACTTCGCCGCCTCCCAGTGTATAGCCGATTACAGGCTTCTTTCCCACGATGACCTTGATCAATCCCTGAGTCTGACGCTCGATGACCGCCCGATCAATTGCCGTGAACGGGAGCGTGACAATGTGGATGTTGTCGCCGTGCTGTCCACGGGCCTCCTCCTCAGTCAGTCCGACGTGCGCGATTTCGGGATCGGTGAAGATGACCCAGGGAACGACGCGGTAGTCAGCCGTGCCTCTGGTCCCGATAGCATTACCCGCAGCCACCCGGGCCTGATACGCGGCCACATGGGTAAACGGGTAGAGTCCAGTGACGTCTCCGGCGGCGTAAATGCCCTCGGCCGTTGTTTCCATCTTCTCGTTGACGACGATACCGCGCTTCTCAACCTCGATCGCCACCGCCGGCAGATCCAGGTTCTCCGTGTTCGGCCGTCGTCCGGTCGCGACCAAGAGCATATCCCCTTCCACGGTCATGTGCCGTCCGTCCACCACAGTTTCCATGACGATGCGATGGTTGAGTGACGAGACACGCTGCACCTGCGCGCCGAGGAGGAAGCGGATACCCTCGCGTTCGAGCACGCCTCGAAGGCATTCTGCGATGTCCGCGTCTTCCCTGGGAAGGAGTTGCTTCTCCATGTCGATGATCGCGACCTGGCTTCCAAGCCGTTGGAAGGCCTGCCCCATCTCCAGTCCGATTGCTCCTGCTCCCAGTACCAGGAGGCGGTGAGGGAGCCTTTCGAGGGTGAACAAATTCTGATTCGTCAGGTACTGAATATCGTTCAGACCCGGAATGGACGGAATGGATGGGCGGCTTCCGGTGCAGAGAATGATGCGATCTGCCTGGATTCGCTCACCGTTCACGATGATTGTTTTCCCGGCACTTAACCGAGCACTGCCCGAGCGAACGGAGATCCCACGGGCCTCCATGTGAGCAACATCTTCGTATCGAGCAATTGCGCCAATGGCCTCTCGGACGGACGCCATGACCGCGGGAAAGTCGACCTGAACGCCATCGACCCGCAGACCAAAGTCTGCCGCACGAGCAATGTCGTGGCGGAGACGAGCTGCCCGGATCAGCGCCTTGGACGGGACACATCCGTCCCAGGTGCATTCGCCACCAATGCGCGCCTGCTCGATCAATACGACGCGCTTGCCGCTGCTCTGTGCGATTTCCGCCGCCGTGAGCCCGGCTGTCCCGCCCCCAAGCACCGCTACATCAAATCTCTCCATACTTCCTCTTTCATCGCCCGCGCATGGTCAGATCTCCGGCCACTGTCGAGGAACGCGATCGAGACCTGACGTGGGGGACCGGCAACAGGTTGGAGGCCATGGGATGTGCTCCGATGGATACCTTCATCAGTCTTCTTAGCACACCCGGCGTGTAGTTCTCAGTAAGCCAGCTTACCTACTCCCAGGACGACATCTGTCATCCTGGGAGTAGGTCTTCCATCGATCGAGAGAGGATGAAGCGTGCAGGACATACTAGAACACGAACTCGTGGATCTCGAAGGGAACACCGTTTCCCTGCAATCATTCCGAGGACGGCCCGTGCTGCTGGTGTTCTTGCGCTGGCTCGGGTGAATTCCGTGCCGCGAGCACGTCACGCAGTTGCGTGACCGGAAACCTCTGCTGGATGACCTGGATGCGGTTGTTCTCGTGATCAGCTTTGAGTCGCCGACTGCACTACGGCGATTCCACTGGTTCCGGGATCTCCCCTTCATCGTGGTCAGCGATCAGTCCCGTCGGTTCTACCGCGCTTACGGGCTCCGTAGCCGCGCACTCCTCCGGCTCTTCGACCGTGACACGATCGTGTCGTATGCGCGAGGCCTCCGGCACGGGCGCCTGCCTCCCTGGCCCCGTGCGGACCTCCATCAGCTTGGCGGTGATGTGGTGCTGGACCGACGCGGCGATGTAGTCTTCGTCCACCGTAGCGCGACGCCGGCGGACCGGCCATCGGTGGACACGCTGGTACGAATGCTCGGTGGCGATGCGCGGTGACGGGCAGTCCCCATTCGTTGGCTTCGACGGATAATGGGCCCGCGACGACAGAGGCCGTCACATCCTTTCGTACCGGCCCTCGGTCCTTTTCAGCCCGACCTGGATCGCGGTCGACGCGATACTCGGCGTCTGGATCAGTGCCCAGATCGAATTCGTGCTGGCCGGCAATCTGCATGTGGGAGGGCAACAATTCGTCGGGAGTCTTCATGGGCGGTCAGGGATACTGCGTGCGATTCTTGGTGGGTATGTGCTCTGGTTTGCCGTCTGCGTAGTCATCTGGGCCTTGATTATGGGCCGCTTGCCCCGATTGTCGACGCTACTCATGACCGTTTTTGGTTCAGTGCCGGCGAGCGTGGGGCTGATTGCGCTCAATCACGGTTATTCACTGCTCATCTTCGGTCCCCTGGTGTTGATAGGCGTTTTTCTGGAAGCAGGGTTTACACCAACAGCGCTAACCCATCTGGCCGATATTTCGCAAGATCTTGCGAAATATCGCGGATTGCTCATGGGGTTGTACTCCGTTATGCTCGGCCTTGGTCAAGTGATCGGCGCCGTAGTCGGTGGACTTTTTGCACAAATCGCCTACTTTGACGGCTTGCCATACCTGACGATGATCTTGGCGTGCGTTGCCATTGGGCCGCTGGTAGCGACCATGATCCTTCAGCGTTCGATGAGTGGTCTGGTCGCAGCAAGCTAGACTACAATACGAGTCCAATGAGGAGTTGCTCATGTCGGGGCTGCATACCGGAGACCGCGTGCCGAACTTCGCGCTTCCCAATCACAAGGGTCAGACATGGACATTGGCGCAGCACCTGCGGGACGCTCCGGCCATGTTGGTCTTTTACCGTGGACATTGGTGACCATACTGCAACGGGCAGCTGGTCAGCTTTGCCAGGAAGTATCACGAATTCGAACGCCGCGGAGTGCAAATTGTAGGAATCAGCGTCGACACGATTGCTGACAATGCGGCCATGGTCCAGAAGCTTGTCCTTCCCTTCCCGCTGCTGAGCGACCCGGAGGGCACGCTCATCCAATACTTTGAACTGTGGGATTCAGACGAGTGTATCGCCAAGCCCGCAATCGCTGTGGTCGATCAAGCCGGCTCGATCGTCCACCTCTACTCGGGACAGGACTTCGCCGATCGGCCCGGCGATACGGCCATCTTCGATTCCATTGAGCGAATGGAACGAGGAGGAACGTACCCGGACGAAACGCCGCAGATCCAGGTGACGGCTGATGAAGCCAGGCAGAGCGTGGGACCCGACAAGAAGGCGAAGACCCTGGAAGAATTAATTCCCTACTATCAGGGAGCCTTTTCCGCTTCGGTGGCGTTGAAGGGGCGGATGATAAAGAAGGGAGAGCGCGACGCGGGAAGCGAGATCACCAGTTACCAGCGAATGCTCCGCGAATATCGCGATGCGTTGATGGCGACGGTCGACCTGGATTAAAGAGAGTAAGTGCCTGGGTACTGTGCCGAGAATCTCCGTACCGGTGGCGCAGTCGTGCCTAACGCATAAAGCTTGCAAGGCGGTATCGGGCAGAACTCCAAAACGCAGCTAGATATGCAGAAAGCAGAATCAGTGCGGCGATGAGAGCCAGCGGCACGTTGTACTGCACGAACATAAACACGTAGAACAACGCCGGCCCTATCATCGCAAGCCCAGTAGCAATAGGACCCCGGGGCCACAAACCGATGATGACCAGCAAGAGCGACACGACGAGGAGTGGTTGACCGACCGTATTGACGGCGTTGACCCAACCAGGGTTGGAGGATGAATTCTGCATCCCGGCCAGGCCGTCCATCGAACCGCTCTTGGCCGCACCTGTCGCCGTGGCCCCGACCGCTCCTGAAAACGCACCAACAATCATCCCGCTGCATCCGACAAGCGCACCCAAGCCACCCAGGTAGCGAGACGAGCGACACGTTTTCCGGACGACAGGATTACTCATGCCTGATCACACCGACTCCTGTACGTTTAATTGCACAGTCGTCAAACCCAGGATTCCAGCCAACATCAGAAGTGCGCCCCCGACATAGTAAACAACGGTGATGCCGAAATGGTCGGCCAGGACACCGGCGAGAGCCACCGACACGAGACGCGCCGTACTCCAGCCGACATCCATCAGGGTGAAGACCCGACCTCGCATTCCCTCCGGCACCTGCGACTGCATGGTTGACTGGTACGTCACCATTCCCCCCGATGTGTTCAAGCCGTACACGAAGAGCAGCGCCTGACCGAGTAACGGCACGCTGAGAAGACCGAGCAGTACATCTCCCATTCCGCGAATCAGATACGGGACGAACAGCGGCCCGGTATTCCGGTAGTTGCGGGTGAGACTTCCCAGCAGTAATGGACCCAGCAACGCACCGAGGCCGATGGCAAAGAGAAAGCTGGCGAAACCAGCCGGAGGGAGATGGTAGCGCTGTTCTGCCAGCACGACTAAAAGCGCCGATGTTCCACCGACCGAGAGTGACGTGAGCATCTGTATCCAGAACATGCGGGAAACGAACGGATCATGGAAGGCGTAGCGCAATCCCTCTCTCAGCGATTGCATATAGCTTCCGGTTCCTAGCCGATCCATGGCTGGAAAGGTGACCAACGAGATGCTGAGGGCTGACACCACGAAGCTAACTGCATTGAAACCAAAGGCGGCACGAGTGCCGAAGACCACGATGATGCCACCGGCCACAGCCGAACCAATAATCTGCACGAATTGCGCCGTTGACCAAGTCACGGCGTTCGCAGCAAGCAGGTCCTCGGTTTCCACCAGGGAAGGAAGACTGGCGGTAAATGCTGGAGTGAAGAAGACTGAGGCAAGCGCCATGCAGAATGCCAGCGCATACACCTGCCAAACAGCAGCCGCGAAGAGCAATCCGACCACCATCACGGCTCGAACCAGGTCAGCCGCGATCAGTATGGACTTACGCGGGTAGCGGTCGATGATCGGACCGGCTACCGGACCGGCAACGAGCGCGGGCACGATCTGGAAAATGACGAGCGTGGAGAGAGCCAGTCCAGACCCGGTGAGCTTGTAGACGAGGATAACCAGGGCGATGTAATTCACAGTGTCTCCCAGATTGGAGACAAGCTGCCCGAGCCAAATGGGAAAGTAGCGGGGACTCCGTACCACTCGGCCATAGTTTGTCAGTGTGGACACGGCAATCGACACCTCAGTCTCAGGCTGCTCGGGTCGAACACCTGCAAGCACGATCGCCGCCATGAAACCGCACACGGAGAGTAGTGCCGAATCATCTGCGCCCTAAAGTGGCACGCTCTCGGGCGTGGGTGTGTCCCTACCGGCTACTGTTTCGACATCCTCGCGACGTAACCAACCGAGCAGCGTTCCATTTGATCGTGTGACCAGGACGCCTGAAACCTTACGCTCGGTGAGTTGTGCCAGTGCATCACTCACAACTACATCGGGTCGGTACGTGGCTGGGCCAGATCGCATGACTGCTTCTACTGTACCATCCGGATCACCGGCCAATTCGCGTTCGCGTAACAGTCCAAGCACGATTTCATGCTCGTTCACGACTACAGACCTGTCCCATCGAGCCACTTGCACCCGCTGCTGTACGTCGCCAATCCGTTCCCCCAGGGTGCAGCGCGGAATATCCTGCCGTGCTACGTCGCCAACATGGGACAGTGCTGCGTTTGCGCCTTCCATGGGCAGACCAGACGCGAACCAATCCGCTTCGCCCGCCGTGTATTCGAAGATCTCACTGAAACCAAGTGCTGCGAGCCGCCACGCGGCTCGTGGACTCATGTCTCACTGATAGTCGTAGCAGTACACGATGACCGGCTGATCCCGGCGGAGCCGCACGACCGTCTTCGCGTTTAATTCCTTCAGGGGGATGCTAACAGCCCCGGGGAGATGCTGATCATGGTACTCCTGTGGCGGGAGTACATCCACCAGTTGGGCTCCCTGCTCCAACAAACGCTGGACCTCGTCTAAATCAATCGATGTCGGCACGGTGGCTCCTCTTTCTCCCTCTCGTGCTGTTTGGAGCTAAAGCGTGTAGGGTCATCGTTCCTCACTGCTCTGATCCGTCCGAAGTAGTCCTTTCCCGCGCAGAAACGAGCGCTGACTCGGAGCATGAATCATGCTCATCTCGGATATCAAGCGTCCCTGAACTATCGGGCTCTTGCCTGTGACTCATGGACGTCGGTTTTTTGATGCCGCAAGACCTGCGGAACAACGGGTTTCACGTCGGTGCGCCGAGCAGTGGCAGGACGACGTAGTACACCACGAAGATCCCTACAAAAAACAGGACGGGGAGAATACTATCCATTTTCGACCTTACCTCTATCGTCACTAGTACTACAGCGACAGATAGGGCATGAACCTGGTACCCTCCGGTACGACGTCACAGGAGGGTACCATGACGACAGTCGAGGAGATCGAGAACTGGCGCGCGGGACTTGATGTCCTGCATGGAC
>JAABUL010002852.1_pt1 | contig 27411 bp, 23 predicted proteins | sample 5559151 | NCBI WGS metagenome assembly JAABUL01 (sample SAMN10711876, study PRJNA513368) | rock metagenome | isolation source: Antarctica rocks | place: Antarctica: Victoria Land, Pudding Butte sud | reverse complement strand
GCCACAGGGCGCCGCACCCCGCCACGGGCAGGCTGAACATCGGGAACAGTACCGCCCACCACAACACGATCGCAGCGGCCTTCAGCAGATCCCAGACGGCAAGGCCTGCGGCCTCCCCGCAGACGGTACTGAACGAGTCCTGCTCGGAACCCGACGATGACTTGGTGACGCGACTACGGACCACGATGACTCCTCAAAATTCTTGTACGACAACGGATGAATGCAGGTATGAGGTGGGGAGGGTGGTGCCGGGCCGCCAGCTGAGTGCGGGTGGCCCGGCACCCGCCTCAGGCGGCCTTGGTCCCGGACCCCGCCTGGCCTGAGGGCTTCGACGCCTCACCCGGTGCGGCCGCGACCGCCGGTGGGGTGATGACACCGGCGATGGGGGTGCCCGTCGAGCGGAGGGATTCCGCCCGGTAGGCCACCCCCGAGCGCTCGCCTTGCGACCAGGGGATCGCGACGAGGCCCTTGATCTGCACCGGGGAACCGATCGTCACGTCGGGTTCCCCCGGGACGGTCACGACGAGGATTTCCCCACCACTGGCGTCGAGGGCGGCGACCTGCACCCGCCACAATGTGTCGCCGGACTCCCGGTCGGTCCGGACCGCACCGGTCTCGAAATCCACCTTCGGCTCCGGCGGGCGGGTGCAGAAGAACCCCACCCCAGCAATATCGATTCGCAACTTCATGGTGTGTACCTGTTCTGTGTGCAGCGACCGCGTGTTCGGCCGCAGCACAAGAACACCGGTCACCCGACCGCCCCGGCGAGCAGAGGACTCAGATACACAGCGCGGCTGTGCAGGACTGTCAGCTCTTCCCACTCCTTCGGGGCCGTGCGGTGTCATCTGCACCTGCGGGACGGGCATACCTGTCCGGGTAGGGTCCGGGGCGAGAGACCATGCTGTGCCCTGGCTCCGGGTGGGCCGTGCCGACGGAGGGAATGCGATGTTTGCCTTGGTGGTCCGATTCGAGGTCCTCGACGGTCACCTCGATGCGTTCGACGCTCTGGTGGGCGAGACGTTGGCCGGGATTGCCGCGCACGAGCCCGGCACCGTCGTCTATGTCAGCCACGCTCGGCCCGACCGTCCGACCGAGCGGGTGTTCTACGAGTGCTATCAGGACAATGAGGCGTTCACCGCGCACGAGGCGACACCGCACACCCGACGCTTTCTCACCGAGCGTGCCCAGCACATGGCCGGCGACCCAGAGGTATGGCGACTGGCACCCGCCGAGGGCGCAATCAACGGCGAGCCGCTTAGAGGTACGGGTGCCGCGCACTGACCCGACCCCGGGAGAACTCGTCCGGACCTACCGGGAGACCAAGAACTGGTCCCGAGAGCGGCTGGCTCGCGACATGCACAAGTCGCTGAGCTGGGTCTCCCAGACCGAACGCGGCGAAATCGCGCTCGTCGACATTCACCTCCTCGGCCGCCTCGCTGCCCTGCTCGGCGCCCCGTTGCAGGAGTTCATCGAGGCCGCGCTCGGACCCGACAGCGACACCGTGCGCAACCGGCCCTACGTCGAGCAGCTGCGCCTCGCCCTGGCCGGTCACCCGGCCCCGGACAGCATCACTACCGCGACTGCCGACAGGCCTCCATACGATCTTCCGGCGCTGCGCACGCGCACCCGGCGCATTTGGGAGCAAGTGCACGCCAGCGCGTATCGGGAACTGGGACCCTCGATCGCCACCCTCCTTGTTGAGCTAGAAGTCGCCAGCCGCTCCAGCAGCCGCACCGCCCGCGTTGAGGTGCTGGGCCTGCTCGCGCAGACCTACCAGGTCGCCGCCGCGATGCTGGTCAAGGTCGGTGACCACGGCGCTGGGTGGGTCGCCGCCGACCGGGCCATCGCCGCCGGGGAACGCTGCCACGACCCGGCCCTCGTCCTCGCCGGGCAGCTCCGGATGGCCCGAACCCTGCTCGATTCCCACGAGAAGGCCCTCGCCTACCATGTGCTCACCCAGGCCACCCAACGCCGGGAGTCGATCATCGCCGGCCGGGAACCCGGGCTGATCTCACTCGTCGGCTCCAGCGCCCTGCTGTTGGCGGTGATGCACGCCCGGGATGCGAACACCGCGGGCGCTGAGCAGGCCCTCGCGGTCGCTCGCCAGCTCGCTGGGGTCCTCGGCGGCGACCACAACCACTACGACACCGAGTTCGGCCCCACCAACGTGACGATGCACGCCGTGCACGTAGCCGTAGAACTCGGCAATGGGCAGCAAGCCCTCGACCGTTCCACCCACCTGCGCCACATTGATCACATGTCCCCCGAGCGGCAAGCCCGCTACCTCATCGACCTCGCCCGCGCCCACGTCCTGACCCGATCCAGCCGCCAGGCGCTGCTCGCCCTCGTCCGAGCAGAGCAAGTCGCGCCCCAGGAACTCGCCGAACTGCCCCTGGTCGCCACCGTCCTCGACGGCATCGAAGGACTCGGCAAAAGAGCACGTGTCCCCGGACTCCGCGAACTCCGACAGCGTCTCTACGGCTGACCACTGATCCCGCCGCAGATCACGGCTGACAGCCGGGCCCCCGTCGTCAGCGGCACCAGCATTACGCCGCATGCTCGTACCGATCCAGCATCCCGACGAGGTCACCGAAGCCAGGAGGAGCCCATGATCATCCGAGGGGGTGGCGGGTCGTCCCGCTCCGCTTCGCTCCGCGAACCGCCCCACCACCCACCGAGACCAGAGCACCCCAACCACGCCGACCCGACGTCCCCTGTTCAAACTTTCTCTACTGCGTCAAGCCAGGAACTGAAGGCCGCAGCAGTCACCGTGTCGTCGGGATTGGCCAGGACGACGGCGAGATCAGAAAGCTTCGCTGCTGCACATGACATAACCTTACTTAGGAAGCGTCGTCAATGACGGCTCGTCGCAGAGCGGGACTAGGCTACGCGGGTGAGCAGATCACCGCGATCGGACGGTGTTTGCTGGGTGCGGACGGCCCTGGCCGACAGCTACCCGGTCGATTAGCACCGCTAGCCCGCCAATGACGACCGTGGCCACACCGGCCCCGCCTACCACGTCCGTGGGGTAGTGGTCCCCGGCGATCACCAGTGAAACCCCCACGGCACCAGCCAACACCAATGCCACGAGGCCACCGACCACCCGAGACCAGGACGGACCGCGGGCTGAACCCAACAGGGCCACGACCACGACGAGGGCGACGCTGAAGATCGCGGTCGTGTGGCCACTGGGATAGGCGAGTCCGCCGTCCAGGCGGCGGCCGATCAGCGGCTTGAGCACCATTTCCGTCAACACCTCGGCCATCGCTGGACCGAGGAGAGCTAGCAGGGCAGCAGCGGGTCGTTTGAGCAGCATAAGTGCGGTCACCAGTATCAGTACCAGGGCGAGAATGGTGAGCGGGTTGCCCAGCGACACGAGCCATGACACAAGCCGCGGATGCCCGGAGAGGTGCGCTGCAGTCTCTCCGCTGATCCGTTGGTCCACCTCGCCGGTACCACGGTGCGCGTAGCGGGCTCCGAGCACCAGCACGACAAAGCCAGCCACGCGCACGAGCAGCACGATCGACCGACGCGCCGCGGAGGGCACCAGTCGACGTCGGCCTACCCCGTCGGGTGACCAGCCTTGTCGCACGCCCTCAGCCGAGCGCAGCGGCGATGCGTGGTTGCAGCTGGTCAGCCAGATACTTGTGCCCCTGATCGGTGAGGTGCACCCCGTCCGAGCTGACGAGTTTCCCGGTGTCGTTGACGAACCACATGTCGGTCAAAGGGTCCACGAACACCGCGCCGGCCGCAGCAGCCTCGGCCCGCAGGGTGTCGCGCAAGCCTGTCACGTTGCTCGGTGGCTTGTCGCTGGTCCAGGACTGCCCGACGACGATCAACGTGGCGCCGGGAGCGGTCGACTTGATCTGGGCGTAGGCGGCGTGGGCCGCGGAGCGTACGGCGTCGCGCGACTGCTCGGAATCCGAGGAGCTGGGGAACACGACTAGGACCCGGTCGTCGGGCTTGACGGTCTGCGACACCTGTTGGGCCAGCGCCGTCCCGTCCCCTCCGGTCGGTTTGACGTAGCCGGCGCTGCTGTCCGTGAACACCGAAAGGTCGATCGGCTTCCCGGCTGCCGCCGACGACTTGGCCATGAGCATCGTCCAGTTCGACTGACCGAGACCTCCGACGGCCGGTCCTCCAGAATACGGATCGCCGAGGATCGCCACGGGCGCGGGTGCGGCCGGACCACCCGGCGAGGTGGTCGGCGCGGGCGTGGGGATGGGGCTTGGTGTGACCTGAGCGGGTGTGTAGGACGAGCGGTAGCCCGTGTCCGAGGGGCCGCGTGTTGTTGCTGCCCGGTACATGACGGCGCCGGCGGCGACAGCCAGGACGATGAACACCCAGAAGGCGATGGTGCCGCGATCGCGGATGCGGCCGGTCGAGGCTCGGGGCGGCTTTTTCGGCATGCCACGCATTCTGCCCTGGCATCGCCTTGCGCGGTACTGCGACCAGGCGGGATGCCCCTCGAATGCGGGTATTTGATTCCAAAACGGGCGCTGCGAGCGCACCAGTGGATCGAAGTGACGCACCACCAGCGCCTTTCGCCTCCCTGGCCTCTTTTAGGCATGTGATCCCTGTGTAATACTGAAGTCGCCGAATCGGGGTTCGGCGGACCGCACTCGCACTTGGAGAGGGGCATGCCGATGCCGCCGTTACGGCCAGTCGTGCCGCTCGATCGATCGTTGGCTACACGGCCGTTCCGGTCGCTGTGATGCTCGAGCGGCGTCGGCAGGCTCCTGCGGTAACCGGGCGGACGAGACGGCGCGATGGCGTCGTCCGATGGACCTGGGCGCTGTTCGACGCTCTTGTCTGGGCTGCTGCGATCTTCGTGGCCTGCTGGCTGCGTTATGACTTCGACTCCGCCGACGTCCCCGTTATGGGCGCCTTGTGGTTCGCGCTTGCCGCCATGGGGGGGCAAATCGTCATTGGCGGCCTGATCGGCCCCTACGTCGTGGGGCACGAGCGTGGCTCGTTCGAGGAGATCGTCGATATCGCGAAGACGGTCGCGATAGTCGGACTGGGATTGCTGATCTGGGCCCTGCTCATCAACCCAGTTGTGGTTGCGCGCAGCGTCCCCGTTTCTGCCGCCGCCCTCGCGCTCCTGTCCATGTTTGCCCTTCGCTATACGGTTCGCGCCGTCAACACGCACCGCTACGCCACCCGAAAGGGTGAGTGCCGCGTAGTTCTGTTCGGCGCCGGCGAGGCGGGGCGTCGGCTGGTGCGCAGCATGCTGCGGGAGGGTGACGATCAGTTCATCCCTGTGGCCATGCTCGATGACGACAAGCGCAAGGGACGCCTCCGCGTCGAAGGGATCAGGGTGCGCGGCACCAGGGAGAACCTCGCCGCGGTGGCGGCCAAATATAAGGCAACCGACCTGGTAATCGCCCTCCCCAACGCCGACGCAGCATTGATCCGCGACGTTACCGAGCGCGCCGAGGCACTCGGATTGAACACTCTGGTTCTACCGCCGCTGCGCCAGCTCATGGACGGGCGCCCGACGACCGACGATCTCCGCGATGTCAACCTTGAGGACCTCCTCGGGCGCCACCCGATCCAGCTGGACCAGACGGCGATCGCCGAGCAGATTAGCGGACGGATTGTGCTGGTCACCGGGGCCGGGGGATCAATCGGCTCGGAACTGTGCCGCCAGATCGTCAAGTTCGGCCCAGCCAAGCTGCTGTTGCTCGACCGGGACGAGTCGGCCCTGCACGCCACGCAGCTCACGCTGGCCGGGCACGGCCTGCTCGACGGGGACGACACGCTGCTGGTCGACATCCGCGACCCCGAGGCCTTGCGGTCCGTGTTCCAACTGCATCAGCCCGAGGTGGTCTTTCACACTGCCGCGCTGAAGCACTTACCGCTGTTACAGCGCTACCCATTGGAGGCGTGGAAGACCAACGTCCTGGGCTCGCTCAATGTGTTGCAGGCGGCGGAGGATGCCGGTGTCGGCACGTTCGTCAACATCTCGACCGACAAGGCCGCCAACCCCACGTGCGTGCTTGGTTACAGCAAGCGGGTCGCCGAGCGGCTCACCGCAGATTTCGCTCGGCGCAGCATGGGGCGGTTTGTCAGCGTGCGATTCGGCAATGTGCTGGGCTCTCGCGGGTCCGTCGTGCCGGCGTTCACCGCGCAGATTGCCCAGGGCGGCCCGGTGACGGTGACCCACCCGGAGGTGAAGCGCTTCTTCATGCTCATCCCGGAGGCCTGCCAGCTCGTTCTGCAGTCCGCCGCGATCGGCTCCGACGGAGAAGTCATGGTGCTCGACATGGGCGAGCAGTTGAAGATCGTCGAGGTCGCCAACACGCTGGTCCGCCTGTCGGGGCGCACCGACATCGAAATCTCGTTCACCGGTCTGCGCGCAGGGGAGAAGCTCGCCGAGGAACTGTTCTATCCGGGCGAGACCCGGGAGCAGACGGCGCACCCGTTGGTGTCCAGCGTCTTGGTGCCGCTCATCGATACCGATATGGTGCGCGGCATGGTGCACTCCAGCCACGCTGATGCCGCGGACTGGATGCGTGAGCGCGCGATGCGCAGCATGGAGCCGGTCGGATGATGCAGAATGCTCATTGCTCCGTTCGCGGGCCGAGCGCTGAGGTGCGGAGATGCCTGGTGCCCGTCGCGCTGGACGCATCGATGTGATCCCACTATTCGTCGGGTTGGTTGTTACAGCCGCGTTGGCACCGTTTGTTCGCCATGTGATGCAGATGGTCGGAATCCTCGACATTCCGAACCATCGTTCGTCTCATACTGCTCCCATTCCGCGAGGAGGGGGGTTGGCCTGTTTGGGGGGAGTACTTGTCGCGCTGGCGGTGGCACAACTGCAGGGGCATCACGTTCCCTGGGTTGCAGTACTCGCGGTTGTACTGCTCGCAGTCGTTGGCTTTGCCGACGATCGTGTCGGCCTTGCCGCCGCGCCGCGGCTCGCGGCCCAACTTGTTAGCGGATTGATTGCTGGCGCAGTTATTGGCGGCGTCTACTTGGCGCTAACGGCAGCGATCGTGGTCCCAGCCGTAGTCAATGTCGTAAATTTTATGGATGGCATTAATGGGATCACAAGTCTCATTGTCATCTGCTGGGGGATGACGGCACTGCTCGTGGGTCATGCGCATGGGCTGGACCCCCTCTCCGTAGTGGGTGCCGTTTCAGCTGGTTCCGCCCTGGGTTTCCTGCCGTGGAATACTCCGATCGCCAAGCTCTTTCTTGGAGACGTGGGCAGCTACCTCTTCGGCGGCCTGGTTGCGGTCGGCCTACTCCTAGGTTGGATTGGCGGTGTCCGCACGGCAGTGCTGATAGCACCCTTGGCTTTGTATCTAGCAGATACCGGAACAGTGCTTATCAAACGCGGCTTAAAAGGTGACTCACTGCTTAAGGCACATCGAGAGCACGTGTATCAGCGTCTAATTAGTGACGCCGGGCTATCGCATGTCGCCGTCGCAGTCGCCGTTGCCGTTATTAGTATGGGTATTACGGCGGCGGTCGCCTTCGCTGCAATGCCCATCGCGAGCAGTATCTCAGCCGTTGCAATCGTATCGTATTTGTTCTCTGTGCCAATCGTAAAGGCGCTACGCAACCGATCGCCGGCGGCGGGAAAGGCGATATAGTAACAGATGTGACTATTCGCTCTGGAGTCGTTAGCTTATCAGGGTTGGTTAGCATGCAAGATGCTCGTGGACTGATCGCTTTAATCGGCAAGTAGTTAAACGGAAAGAAGCATCATGATCGGGGCCCGTCGACCGCGGTTTAGGAAATCTTTCTCTTTTCAGCGTGGCGAAAGGAACGGTACGAGTATGAAAACTCGCACTGACAGCCCGCGGCGTGCGATCGTAACCACGACGATCTCACGCACCGTCGATGGATTCTACGGGCAGATCATTGACGCCCTGCAGAGGGACGGCTTTGAAGTGCACGTCGTCACGTCGGATGGGCCGGAAACTACTCGACTTGCGCGACGCGCTGACCATGTGCACATCGTGACGATGCACCGTCGGATTAATATATACGCGGATATCCGCGCACTGTTCGGCTGGCTACGGGTACTACTCATAGTTCGTCCGGTGTTCGTCCTCGCAGGTACACCAAAGGCGGGGCTTCTGGGCATGATCGCTTCCTGGATGACCCGCGTGCCGCGTCGGGCCTACTTCCTGCAAGGTATGCGACTTGAGGGCATTCAAGGGCGTCAACGAGAAATCCTCGCCAAGATGGAGTGGCTAACCAGCAGGTGCAGCCACATCGTGATCGCAGTGTCTCCGTCTCTAGCGGACCGATACCGCGACCTGGGACTCGCGGCTGGTCGTCCACTGGTCGTTCCACACCATGGAAGCAGTCATGGTGTGGACACCGACTATTTCACTCCTCGTCAGAAGACACTTGGATTGATGGACGAACTTGGCCTCGACCGTGATCTCCCGGTCGTGACCTTTATCGGGCGGCTGACGAAGGATAAGGGACCTGACACGTTACTGGGGGCCCTGAGGCGCATCCGGTCTGAGAAAGCACCGGTTCAACTGCTTGTATTGGGCGCTCAGGACGAGGCGGACTCGGCCCATTATTTGAGCGAGATCGAACGCGAGCCGACGCCAGTCACCGTCTTGCCGCACATCCAGGATGTGCGCCCGTACCTGGCGGTTTCAGACATTGTCGTGCTCCCGACCCGTCGTGAGGGGATGCCCAACGTCGTGCTAGAGGCCGCCGCCATGGGGATTCCGTCAGTTACGACGGATGCGACGGGGGCGGTTGACTCTGTCGTTCACGAACACACGGGGCTGATCGTGCCTGTCGGAGACGAGGGTGCACTTGCCGAGGCGGTGCTTCGATTGATCCAGAACCAAGCCTCACGTGAGAGTATGGGGCGGGCGGCCCGAGATCGCGTGGTGAGGGACTTCCAGCCCGAAGACGTTGCCCGCGCTATCGTTGCTCTGGGCATGTACGGACATGCGAGTCGGGCTAGTCGTTGCGCGATGGAGGTGACCCCTTGAGGCCGACGACCTATGTAACTGGGGCCAGCGGCTTCGTCGGCCAGCATCTTGTTGGTGCGCTTCTCGAAGCAGGTGATACCGACGTCGTGCGCGTTGGGCGATCGTCTGGCCTTACTTCTTACGATGATTTGCTGCCCACTGCGTTGGCCAGCGGCTCAGCGGTAGTTCATTTGGCAGGAAAGGCTCATGATCTGCAGGGCTCGGCCGGCACGGGTGAGTATGACGCCGCGAACTTTCTACTGACCCAGCGCATCTATGACGCCTTCCGAGAATCTGATGCATCAACCTTCATATTCCTTAGCTCAGTCAAAGCCGTCGTAGACGACACGCTCGAGCCGATCACGGAAGAGACAGTTGCGCGGCCAACGACCGCATACGGACGATCAAAACTCAAGGCCGAAGAATATATTCGTAGTCACCCTGGACGGGCGGCGCAGAAAGTATACGTTCTTCGGCCCTGCGTAGTACATGGTGCCGGCGTGAAAGGTAACATCAGATTGCTTGAGCGTTTCGTTGACTCCGGCGTCCCGTACCCTCTGGGGGCTTTCGAAAATCAGCGCTCGCTACTAAGCGTGGAAAATCTCGTGTACGTCATTCGCGCTTTGCTCGCGCGGAATGCACCGTCAGGCGTGTACAATGTAGCTGATGACGAGCCTCTTTCGACGGTTGCGATCGTGCGACTCATTGCAGGTGAACACGGTCGCTCGGCGAGGGTAATTAAAATAAGTCCGGCGTTGCTAACATTACTGGCGCGGCTCGGCGATAAGATGCCCCTTCCGCTCAACTCCGAACGTTTGGAGAAACTTACGGGAAACTACGTTGTTTCAAACGAAGGCATAAAGGCTGTCCTCGGTCTGGAGCGTATGCCGGTCTCGGCACGTGAAGGGCTGCGAAGCGTCTGCCGACCATAGATCCCGGACGGTCTGGCGGCCAAGGAGAGCTGACAGCGTTTTGATGCGACCTTGTCTGTTCCTGGATGTCAGGTGGGTTCGAGCACTAGAGACGTCGGCGAGTCATCTCTAATTCTCGTCGCGGGTTCGATTAGTCGACAGGAGCGCATGTGACTTGTTCGGCCAGCCACGCCTGCAACATGAGGACGCTCCACAGCTCGTAGGTGCGGTCGGATCGTCCCGACAGGTGGTCGACCCAAGCGCTGCGGACGACTTGAGCGTCCAGTAGGCCCTGGGATCGCAGCATGCTGGTTGACAGCAGGTCCTCCCCCCACTCGCGCAGCGGTCCGCGGAGCCAGGAGCCGACGGGAACTCCGAAGCCCATCTTGGGGCGTTCGAACATGGGGCGGGGGACGTATCGGTCGAGCACCTTACGCAGCAGGTACTTGCCCTGCCCGGGCCGATTGCGAAGATCATCGGGAAGCCGCCATGCCATTTCATAGATGCGGTGGTCGAGCAGCGGCACACGTGTCTCGAGACTCGCAGCCATCGCCGCGCGGTCGACCTTCACGAGGATGTCGTCCGGGAGGTACGTGATCGCGTCGAGCTGCATGGCCCTCAAGCCGGCGTTCGTAAGCGGCGAGGCGACGCCGCTTGTGAGCGAAGTCGGCGGTTCTTGGCCATCGAGGACGACGTGAGATGGGTCGCGCCACAACGAAACGAGCTGTAGGTAGACGTCCTCCGGCGCCTGGAAATGCAGTGCAGTGGCCAGCTTGTGGAGCTTCTCGCCCGGTCGCGAGACCCGGGCGCGGGACGGCAACATCGGGCCGGCTGCCTGAAATATCGCGTCCCACCGCCGGGTCGGAATGCCGGCGAGAATCCCCGCACCTGCTTTGCGAACGGGCAGTGGGATCTTTTGCAATCGGTGCCACATGTCAGCCAGGAGTGCATAGCGGGTGTAACCGCCGAACAGCTCATCGCCGCCGTCTCCGGACAGGCTCACCGTGACGTCACGCCTGGCTAGTTGCGACACCAGGTAGGTCGGAACCTGCGAGGAGTCTGCGAACGGTTCGTCGTATACCGCCGGCAATAGCGGCACGACAGCGAGGGCGTCCGCGGGAGTGACGTAGAGCTCCGTGTGATCCGTACCTAGGTGTGAGGCCACCTGCTTGGCGAACGTTGCTTCGTTGTAGTCCGCCTCGGTGAACCCGATGCTGAAGGTCTTCACTGGGGTGGCAGACTGGGCCTGCATCAGCGCCACGACCAAAGATGAGTCGATGCCGCCAGACAGGAATGCTCCGAGGGGGACGTCGGCCTCCATGCGCATGCCGACAGCGTCGTAGAGCAGCGCGTGGAGTTCCTCCTCAAGTTCCTCCTCACTACCCGTGCGGGTGTTACGGACGCCCATCTCGGCCTGTTCAACAGCCGACCAGTACGGGATTGGGTCGCCGGGAATACCGTCTAAAACATTGAGGAGGCAGCCAGGAGGAAGCTTCTGGACGCCGTCGTAGATGGTGTGCGGCGCAGGGATACAGCCGTGCCGCATGAAGAGCGCCAAGGAGCCGCGGTCAAGTGAGGCGTGGAAGCCTTCGACTGCTCGGAGTGCCTTCAGTTCGGAGCCAAAAAGGAATCGGCCAGCGACACGCCCGTAGTAGAGCGGCTTCTCGCCGAAACGGTCTCGACCAAGCGTGAGCGTCCGGGTGGCGCGGTCCCAGACCGCGAATCCGAACATGCCGTTGAGCCGTTTGACCGTGGCCCGGATACCCCAGCGCGTGAAGCCCCCAAGGATCACCTCGGTGTCAGAGTGGCCGCGGAAGTTTATGTGCGGCACGAGTTCCGCGCGGAGCAGCTTGTGGTTGTAGATTTCGCCGTTGTAGACGATCGTGTAGCGCCCGCAGACCGAGCTCATCGGCTGGTGACCTGCCTCGGACAGGTCGATGATCGCGAGGCGCCGAAAGGCGAGTACCAGGCCGGCACTTGGGTCCTCGAACGTCCCGGCGTCGTCAGGGCCGCGGTGGCGCAGAGCATCGGCCATGCGTTGGCCGGTGTGCCGCAATGCATTGGCCTCCTGCGAACCGCGCAAGTCCCAGCTACCTGCGATCCCGCACACGTGCCCTCCCGACTGCGCCGAGTGTCGGCGCTGCAGTCTGCAACAATAGGCCCACGGCGCGTGACACACCCAGAGCGGAGCTACAGGATGACTGCCGATACCACCCGACAAGCCCCTAACGAGGACGAGCGCTTCGCGTTCGGTCGCAACTGGGAGAGCTTCAGCGAGCAGCTGGACCAGAAGCGCATCGCAGGGGCCCGCGCAGGTGTCGAGCGCTTGCTTCAGACCTCCGACCTTCGCGGTAGAACCCTGCTCGACATCGGTTGCGGCTCGGGCCTCATGGCTTTGGCAGCGCATGAGATGGGCGCGAGGGTGCTGGCCTTCGACTACGACTCGGACTCTGTTCGCACCGCGCAGGCCGTGCGTGACCGCTTCGCCGGCCCTGGAGCTTACGAGGTGTTACAGGGCTCCGCGCTCGACCGCGACTTCATTTTGTCGCTGGGCACGTTCGACGTTGTTTACTCCTGGGGTGTGCTGCATCACACCGGGGACCTGTGGACGGCTTGTGATCTCGCTACCCGGGCGGTAGCGCCTGAAGGCATGTTGGCAATCGCTATATACAATGACCAGGGCCTAGCCAGCCGGATGTGGACGCGGACCAAGAAGCGATACGTTGAAAGCGGACCGACCGTGCAAAAGGCACTGGTTGCCGGTGTCGGTGCCTACTTCGCCGGCCGCAGGGGTCTCGCGCATTCCTTCAGCGCCGCCAGCGCGCTGGCCCGCAGGGACATGAGTCGGATGATGCCTCCGCGCGAGGCACGTGCTCGTGGCATGGATCGCAAGCACGACTTGGTTGACTGGGTGGGCGGCTACCCGTTCGAGGTCGCCAAGCCGGAGGAGATCTTCAACTTTTATCGGCAGCGGGGCTTCCTTCTTGAAGGGCTCACAACGTGCGCGGGCGGGCTGGGCTGCAACGAGTTCCTTTTCACCAATTCCTCAATTGCCTGACGGCAAACAGTTGCACATCGCATTGGCGATTGGGACGTTAAATCGCGGAGGCGCGGAGACACAACTCGTTGGTTTGGCCCGCGAATTGTACGCCATGGGCCACGACATTGAGGTGCTGCTGATCAACTGCCGAGGGCCGCTACAGGAGGGCTTAGACGAACTTGGTATCCCTATTTGGTGCGCTGGCATTACGGGTTTCCGCCGTATCACCGGTGCACGAAGTCTGCGTAGCGCGACAAGCCATAACATCGGTCTCATCGTCCGCTATCTCGCCTTGTTTCGGCATATCCGAAGAGGGCGCTACGACGTACTGCACGCGTACTTATTCCACGCTTATGCGCCGCTAGTCCCGTGGGCCTGGGTCGTGCGCATCCCAGTACGGATTGCCGCCCGGCGTGGTCTGTATGCGAGTCTGCCCAAGACCACGGTGCTTCGACCAATGACAAAGTTGTCCACGGTCACCGCTACGGCTGTGGTCGCTAATTCGGAAGCGGTCGCGGAGGACGCTCACGTGCGCGAAGCGGTGCCGCGGTCAAAGCTCCACGTCATCCGCAACGGGATCGCCCTGCCGCTGGTGCAGGCACATTCCGCGGTCGAGCCACCAACCGGTCTGCTAGTCGCCAACCTCATCCGCTACAAGGGTCACCTTGACTTAATCGCTGCCGTCAAGCTGCTGCCCTCTTCAATCCGAGAGCACCTCCTGGTGAGATGTATCGGCGAGGGGCCGATGCGGGCCGAGATCACGGCCGCGTTAGACGAGGCGGGGCTGCGCCATCAGTTGATTCTCGAAGGCGCCTGCGCCGCCGCGCCGCTATATCTTGATGTCCAGTATGCGCTGCTGGTCAGCCATGAGGAAGGGCTGCCCAACGCCATCATGGAGGCAATGGCAGCGGGCCTGCCTGTCGTCGCCACCGATGTCGGGGGCTGCCGCGAGCTCGTACAGGATGGGATCACAGGGCTGCTCGTACCGCCGCGCGACGCACAAGCCCTCGCTGTAGCGCTAGCACGCGTGATCCAAGACGGCAACTTCCGCGTGCGAGCCGGGCGTCGCGGCCGTGAGCGGGCCGCAGACTTCGCGTGGGCGAGTAACGCCTGTTCCCATGCGGAGCTCTACCGCTCCTTGCTGCAGCGCCAGCGGACGTGACTACTACTCCGGGAGAGCCGGCCACACCGCAAGAGACCGCTGGCCGTCAGTCGATTATCCGCTCCGTACTGGCGATTGTCGGCACGAGGGTTGTCCTTCTCTTGAGCGGGGTATTTGTCAGCGTGCTCATCGCGCGAATTCTTGGGCCGGTGGGTCGCGGTCAATACGCCGTCATCGTAGCGATGGTGGGCACGGCCGTCGTTGTGGGGCACTGCAGCGTCGAGCAGGCGCAGGTCTACCTGGCTAGCCGCGGCGCTGACATGAGGGCACTTACGGCAAACGCGGTGGTATTGGGCCTACTCCTCGGCGTAATGGTCGCCGGTGCGACAGCTCTGGTCGCCCTAGTATTCAGATTTCCTTACGACCGAGCATTGCAGCAGCCGGACTTGCCGATTGCCCTTCTCGCGATCCCGGTGTCGATTGTCGTACTCTGGACCAACGGCCTGCTGGTCCTGGACGGGCGCATCCGCGTGCTGAACCGCGCCATGCTGCTCGGCGGTGCTGTGCAGGTCGCCATGCTCGTGGGGCTGACAATCACCGATCGTCTCACCGTGACAGCTGTGCTGCTGTCCTGGACAGTCAACGCCGCCGTACCCCTGGTCCTTTCGCTGCCGGCGTTGCGTCCGCGTTGGGTTGACTTGCGCGCACCCTTGGCGCGCGCGGCGCTCGGCTTCGGCCTCCGCTACCACCCGGCGCAGCTCGGGCTGTTCTTGCTACTTCGAGTCGATGTCCTGATGCTCGCGGCGATCAAAGACGACCGGGTCGTCGGGCTATACGCGCTTGCGGTCACGCTAATCGAGCTCACTAACTTGGCGACCGATGCGGTCTCCACCGCCGTGCTCCAGCGCCAGACCAATCTCCCACTTGCGGAGTCCGGCCGGTTCACTGCACGGGTGGTCGGGCTTAGCGGCATGCTCGCAGTGTTCGGCGCAGCCGGACTCCTGATAGCCTCACCGACTCTGGTGCCGCTCGTCTTTGGAGAAGATTTTCGTGGCAGCCTTCCCGCGCTATTCGCGCTTGCGCCGGGAGTGGTTGCCCTCGCGATGGCCCGGAGCGCCGGCAGCTACCTCCTGCGGCGCAACCGCCCCCTCATCAACAGCCTTCTCGCTCTCACCGCTCTCGCGGTCAATGTGGCACTTAACCTGGCGCTTATCCCCCTCTGGGGCCTTGTCGGCACCGGTGTCGCCTCATCGATCGCTTACGTCTTGCTCGCGGGCAGTTACCTCGTGTGGTTGCGACGCGCAGCGAGTTTGGATATTTGCGACTTCCAACCCGGCATAGTCACGCTGCTGCGACGCTGAGTACAGATGCGGGCAACTCAGTTGGTGGCCGGCTGGTTTACCGGCGGAACGCACGAACAGATCGACGCGCTGGCAGGCGCAAGAGACGCAGAGGATCGCACACGCTGCCTCAACGGCACCTGCTATCGAGCCGTCCGAGGTCGCTCGACGGGAAGTCGGGGACAGGCCAAAAGCCTCACTCGGCCCTTCGTCGTCAGCAGTCCGGGCGGCCCGTGCGCTGATGAACGCGGTCCCTCCGTCGACAAGTCTGCACTCGCTGCAATCGACACCACGTCGGCGTCGGTTACCAGGATTCGCGGTATGTACACACCTTGGCACTACACTTCCTCCGTGACTGAATCAGCGAGGGACGCGACCGCGAACGTCGATCACGCGACTGTCAACCACTTCGGTACGGAGTGGACCAATTTCACTCAAGCCAAAGGTTGGGGTGCTGAAGGCTTGGATAAGGTCTTTGCGCGGTATTTCGCGCCACTGCCGAATGGGGCCCTCCATCCGGACGCGATAGTCGGCGACTTTGGTGCTGGCAGCGGGCGGTGGGCCGTACGAGTCGCCCCGCTGGTAGCCCACCTGTATGTCTTGGAACCGAGTCCCGCAGCTATGTCCGTTGCACGGCGCAACCTGGCGCTATACGATAATGTAACGTACGTTACTGAGCCCATCGGCGGACCTTCAATCCCAACCAGGCAACTCGACGTTGCCTATTCGCTGGGCGTCATCCACCATGTGCCGGACGCGCTTCGCGCTCTCCGCGATGTCCGCAAGACGCTGAAGCCAGGTGGCATCTTCTTAGGCTACTTGTACTACGCGCTGGAGAATCGCCCTCGCTGGTTCCGGGCTATTTGGAGAGCCTCCGACATCGTGCGCGCGATAGTAAGCCGGCTGCCGCCCTCCTCGAAGAGCCGCGCAACTAACGCAGCAGCGCTGCTGGTTTACTGGCCGCTCGCTCGAACCGCGCGGCTGCTATCCAAACTTGGAGTACCGGCTGTTCAGTTTCCGCTAAGTCAGTATGCTGACAAGAGTTTTTACGTCATGAGAAATGACGCACTAGATCGACTCGGTACGCCATTGGAACAGCGCTTCACGCGGCCGCAAATTTCTGAAATGCTTCGGCGATCCGGCTTCGACGTAACCACCCTTAAATTCTCAGAGCGAGAGCCATTTTGGTGTTTTTCGGTACGTGCGTCAATTGACGTCGAGTGAGATATTTCGGTCGAGGAAGTTTTTGCAGCTAAGGTATGGCACACAAAAAGCAACGTGAGCGCCTCATGGGCGCGCGTGCACGCTCTTACAGCCAGCGCTTGGTTCGCACGCGGGTCGACGCGGCCTAGGCCCGCGTTCGTTCGGAAGACGTGGAATCCTGCACGCCTAGGTATCGACGCCGTCTGCGGCCGTGAGGGTCGAGGGCCGTCGCCCGCAGCGATAGTCCCATCCCAAGTGCCACCCAGAAGGGGTACGCGGTAACGACGCTATTGAGAAAGTTACCAGCTAACATTCCAGCGGCCATTGCGAGCAGTACCGCAAGCACGTTACGGCTGCGGGCACCCGCCGCCGAGCGGATGGCCGATAGGAGCGGCATCATCAGCAATATCAGGCCCACGACGCCGAGTTCTGCCCCGAAGCGGGTGTATTCGTTGTGGGTGTTGACGTAATCCAGTAGGCCAGGCAGCCCCGCTGCCACTGATGGAAAGTGCCCGTATCCGATTCCGAGCGCCGGGTGTTCGACGATAAGCCTAAGCGATCCGAGAAGGGCGAGTTTGCGTTCTTGGTTGCTACTCGCGTAATCCAACTCCGTGCGGGTTGACAGAAATTGAGCCGCTAGTGTGTCGACCAGCCAGGGGAGTGCGACGAGGACAACGAGTACCGTGACGATCCCAAGCGCCAGTCGGCGCCGTTCGAGTAGCCGATCGCGGTGACGGCTTAAGAAATATGCGCTAATTCCGACGGCGAGCGCGATAAGCGCACCCCGTGACTGGGTCCGTTCCAGGGCGAGCAGTCCCACTGGCCAGACGGCGAGGTTCGCGAGGATGGTGAGCCTCGAAGAGAGGCCGCCGACGAGGGCGGCGGCGAGCATGAGCACGACTAGGATGGCGAGATAATCGGGGTTGAGTCCGAGGGCTCGTACTCGTCCCGCTTCGCCGGTCGAGCCCTGGATAATCGACAAGGACACAAGGAGCACTCCGGGGACCGCCGCCGCGGCCAGTTCCCGAGCGTGGATGGGGAAGAGCGCGGCCACAAGCGCCACAGTCGCGCCGACCAACGGCTGGATCACCTCGGACGTGCTGGGACCTCCCAATGGCCCCGCTGGTGTGAGTACGACAGAAGTGGCGATCCACACGACTAGCAGAGGCAAGGCGACGGTTGCGCGGGCGGGCATTCGCGCGCGCCCCTCTAGGGAGTGCCGACCGGAGGAGACACCGAGCATCGCTACAAGAAGCAGGAGGCCCCGGTTCAAGTTGGGGGAGTCGCCCAAGAGGGGCACAGCCACCATCCCTGCCAGGACGATGACCTGCGGACGTGCCAACAGAATGGCGGTCGCAGTCCCGGCGAGCACCGCGATTGCTAACGGAAGTGAACCGAGCAGCATCACGCACACCGCGATTGCCCCGGCCAAGTCGACGAGCAAATGATCGGGAAAGCGCCTTGGACTCGCCGAGGACTGCACGAGCGTGGCCGACGGCGGCATGTAAGACGACCTACAGACCCGATGCGTCGAGGGAGTGGAACCATGCAATGGTCTGAACCAACGCCTCCCTCAGCAGAACGGGCGTTACGTCGGGGAACAGCGAGCGCAGCGTCGACGGATCAGCCTGTGAGTCACGCACATCGCCAATGCGAGTAGGCAATGCGGTCGTGTTCAGTGGCCGTCCGAGCAGTTCCTCGAGAAGGGTGATGAGCTCTAGCAGTGAGGTCCGGGTGCCGAAAGCAAGGTTGACCGGATGGGGATGGGCGACGCGCCGTCGCAGGGCGGCCGCGATCGTTTCTACGACTGTACCGACGAAGGTGAAGTCGCGTGACTGATGTCCGTTCCCTTGAAGCGGAAGCGCCTGATGCTTGAGCGCGGCGTCGAGAAAGGCTGGCACCACGGCAGCGTAGGCGTGTCCAGCCGCCTGCATGGGGCCGAAGACGTTGAAGAACCGGAATGCGAGGACTGGCAGCTTATAGCAACGGTGGTACGCCGTCGCATAACTCTCGGTAGCGAGCTTCGAAACGGCGTAAGGCGAGACCGGCATCTGCCGCAAGTCCTCGGACTTCGGCAGTGTGGGGTTGTCGCCATAGACGCTGCTGGACGACGCGACTATTACATGTTTGCCACCGTCCCGCGCCGCTTCGAGAACGTGCAGCGTGCCCGTTGTGTTGACGTGGTGGCTGCGCAATGGATCAATGATCGACCGCGGCACGCTCGGGACCGCGGCGAGATGCACGAACGCGTCGACGCGTCGGCCCGTCCGGGCGACGAGTTCCGCATCGAGCACGCTGCCTTCGACCAGATCTACGTCGAGCCCCGCGAGGTTGCCCGCGTCTCCCGACGACAGGTCGTCTAGAACAATAACCTCGCTCACTCCCTCGTCATCCAGCAGGCCTCGGGCGAGGTTGGCCCCGATGAACCCGGCGCCACCGGTGATAAGTACACGCATTTACTCCGCCTAAAGAATTTCGATGTGGTCTGCAGGGGCAAGCACGCGGCGGGTGTCAAGGACTTGCGCACCGCCGAGGATTGACAAGTCGAAGTCGTCGTGGTCCACCAAGAGAAGGGTTAGGTCTGCCGCATCCACCTCCGACCGAGTGAGCGATACCTGAGTTGCGGGCAGCGGATCGGGCAGGCGCACGACAGTAAGGTCCACATGGGGATCGACCACTCGGACGTCGGCCCCCATCCCCGCAAGTAACTGCACCACGCGCGTGCTAGGCGACTCCCGTGCGTCGCTAGTATTCTTCTTATAGGCGAGGCCGAGAACCAGCACACGCGAACCCTTCACCGATTTGGCGTGCTCGTTGAGAGCCGATATGACACGCCTTGCGACATAGTCAGGCATGTGCTCATTTACGTCATTGGCGAGTTCGACAAAACGGAATGGCTGGCCGAGTTGGCGCTTAACCTGCCACGATAGGTAGGACGGATCTACGGGTAAGCAGTGACCACCTACGCCGGGGCCGGGTGTAAAGCGCATGTAGCCGAACGGCTTGGTCGAGGCGGCATCGATTGCCTCCCAGATGTCGATACCCAGGTCGTGCGCGAACACCGCGAGCTCGTTGACCAATGCAATGTTCACGTGCCGAAAAGTATTTTCTAGAAGTTTAGTCAACTCTGCCTCCTTAGGGCTCGAGACGGGGACAGTCACCTCGACCAGCTCGGAGTAGAGAGCCTGAACTGCCGCGAGGCAGGAAGGCGTGACGCCAGAGATGACTTTGGGCGTGTTCGTGAGCCCGAACCTCGGGTTGCCGGGATCAATACGCTCAGGGCTATATCCGAGGTGGAAGTCGACGCCAGCCTTAAGGCTGGAGCCATCCTCAAGGAGGGGCTGGAGTAGTTCCTGCGTGGTGCCTGGGTAGGTCGTCGATTCCAAGACAACCGTCGCCCCTGGTCTGAGGTGCGCCGCGATCGCCTTACCGGTCTGTTCGATGAAGCTAAGGTCGGGATTGCCTTCCCGCAGCGGCGTGGGCACCGTGATGATCGCGTAGTCGAAGTCAGCCGCCGCCCTGTAATCCGTTGTTGGGCTGTAGCGGCCGGTTGCAAGCACCTTCTGAAGATCCTTGGAGGGAATGTCCTCGACGTACGAATCGCCATCCGCCAGCCGATTGGTGCGTATCGGATCGATCTCGACTCCAACGACGTCGAAGCCGACCTCGACGGCGCGTACGGCGAGCGGCAGGCCGACGTAACCCTGACCGATGACCACAAGCTTCTTGGGTGACATTTCATCCTTCCGAGCAGTCGGCCGGCGCAATCGAGGCTGCGTTCCGCCGTTCCCTGTGGGCACCGACCTACTCCCTGCGTGGCGGAATCTCCACAGCCGGCGGCGAATCGGCTTCCTTTCGGTCGGCTTCGAACGTGTCTGGCCGCCCGTACGATAGCGCACAAGAGTCCCAGCGCTAGACCCCGCTACCCGCGCATCTTGACATGAGTCACCGGGGACCCGCTACGACGGCTGTGTGTTTGAGACGTCACCACTAGCATGGCGGCTGTGCACGGCCGCTTATCGGGCCGTGGGTGCGAGCAGGGTCGCCGCCGAGCTGGCGACCCCAAAGCCTGTAGGGGTCGCGGGTTCTCTGCCGCTATCCTTCGTCCGGTTACATTTGGTGCGCGCGGGGGCGAAGGTGTGGGAGCGGTTAGCCCTAGGGAGAGAGGAGGACGCCACGGTGGAGATCACAGATTATCTCCGTGTTCTGCGGAACCGTTGGAGGATGATCGCTGCGGTGCTGGTGCTGTGCATGCTTGCGGCCTTAGGCTCGTCCCTGTTGACGACGCCAAAGTACGCAGCGTCCACGCAGCTGTTCGTTTCCACCACAGCGCAGGGAGGAGCGGCCGCGGCGGCGGCCTATGAAGGCGGCCTCTTCTCGCAGCAGCGCGTCACCTCTTACTCGCAGCTGATCCAGGGGGGACAGGTCGCCCAGCGGGTGGTCGACGCTCTCAAACTGAATATCAGCGCGGCGCAAGTCGCGAGTGAGGTGAGCGTCGCGGTGGTGCCAAACACGGTGATACTCACCGTCACTGTCACCGACCCCTCGCCAGAGCGTGCCCGGGATATCGCCAACGTGCTCTCGGCGCAATTTACGAAGCTGGCGGCGGAGCTCGAGACCCCGCAAGGTGGCACCGCGGCCGCGGCGAAGGTCACGGTCGTACAGCAGGCGGGTCGGCCGACTACACCGGTAACGCCAAATACGCGGCGGAACCTCGAGATCGGGGCGATAGTGGGTCTGCTATTGGGTGCGGGTTTGGCTTTGCTGCGCGACCGCCTGGACAACACCGTGAAAGACCGGCGCGAAGTGGTCGAGGCGACACAGGCCGCCGTCGTCGGGGCGATCCCCTTCGACTCGGACCGGCCAAAACATCCGTTGGTGTCCTTCGGTGAGGGCCACTCCAGCAGCGCCGAGGCTTACCGTCAGGTACGCACCAACCTGCAGTTCCTCGACGTCGACAATCCGCCACGCGCCGTCGTGGTGACCAGCGCGGTACCCAACGAAGGCAAGACGACCACCGCGCTGAACTTCGCTTTTGCGCTCGGTGAGGCAGGCCATCGGGTGGCACTGGTGGAGGCTGATCTACGACGCCCACGGCTGGCCCGCTACCTGCAGCTAGTGGAGAACGTCGGCATGACCAACGTGCTCTCCGGGGCGGCGGAACTTGATGACGTGTTGCAGCCCACCGCCAACCCGGCGGTCACTCTGCTTGCAGCGGGTCCGCACCCTCCGAACCCGAGCGAGCTGCTCGGATCGAGTCGGCTGCAAACCCTCTTGGCCACCCTGCGCGGCCGCTTCGACTACATCGTGTTCGATGCGCCGCCGCTGCTCCCGGTCACGGACGCCGCCGTGCTCACCGCGCACGCCGACGGAGCCATCCTGGTCGCCCGGCATGGGCACACCGAGCGGGACAAGCTCGCGCGGGCGGCCGAGAGTCTACGCAGCGTGGACGGGCGGGTGCTGGGCACCATCCTCAACATGGTGCCGGCGAAGTCCAGCGGCTACGACTACGCCTACTACTACGAGACCGACGCTCCGCTGGCAGCCAAAGGGGCCAAAGAGGATCCCTCAGGCGCAAATGGAGAGAAGCTCGTCGCACTCGCTGTGCGTCCTGCCGAGTTGACGTCGGAAGAGCCTGCCTCACTGGCCGAGGGCCGACACCGGTGACGATGCCGCCAGACAATGTCAACGGCGAGCAGTCTGACGCGCCCGGATCGCCACCTCCATCGGTGCGCCGCGTGCGTCGTCGACGGCACATTCCCTGGCGCCGGCGGCACCGTACTTTGCTTGCCGTCTCCAGTGTGGTGGTCCTGGTCTTGATCGCTATCGGCGTCTGGTTCGCCGTCACTGCGTTGTCCGCCAAGTCGGACTTGCACGACGCCCGCTCCCATGTGCAGGCGGCACGGTCAGATCTGGACAAAGGTGACAGCGCGGCCGCGCAACGCGAGGTCGACCTCGCCGCAAACAACACCTCCGACGCCCGCGCGTCGACCTCCGCGCTGCCGTGGGACCTGCTGGCTCCGATTCCGATTCTCGGCACTCCGCTGCGCACCACCCGGGACATCGCCGCGACAGTGGACGACCTGGTGGTCCAGGTGCTGAAGCCCGCCGCCGCGCAGGGCACGGCGCTGGCTCCGGACAAGCTGCGTACCTCCGGCTCGCAGATCGATCTGGCGGCGCTGTCGCGTGCGCGTCTCCCGCTCCAGCAGGCGGCGGCCAATTCCGTCGCCGTGCAGCACCGCATCGATGCCATCCCGGCCGGCGGCTGGCTCGGTTCGGTCGACGATGCCCGGGTCAGCCTGCAACAACAGTCGGCTGAGCTGACCAGCTTGTTGCGCAACGCATCGACGGCGGCCACGCTCCTGCCGCCGATGTTGGGCGGTGAGGGACCGCGCAACTACTTCCTCGCCTTCCAGACCAACGCCGAGGCGCGCGGTACCGGGGGGCTGGTCGGGGCCTACGGCATCCTTGCCGCGAACGAGGGCAAGGTCGCGTTGGATACCTTGGCCAGCAACCGGGACCTGAAGTTCAACGGCAAGCCGATCGACTTGGGACCCGACTTCGCCGCACTGTATGGCGACTACAAGAGCACCACCTCCTGGTCGAACAGCAACATCAGCCCGAACATCCCCTACGCCGGGCAGATCTGGAAGTCGCTGTGGCAGCAACAGAGTGGCCAGCAGATCGATGGAGTCATCGCCACCGACCCGGTGGCGTTGAGCTACATCCTGGGGGCGGTCGGACCGGTGACACTGCCGGGTGGGGAAGTGATCGACGCGAACAACGTCGTGCGCATCACCGAGTCGGACGTCTACTTGCGCTATCCCGAGGACAACAAGGCCCGCAAGGACTTCCTTCAGTCCATCGCCGAGGCCGTCGTCACCAAAACCCTCGGTGGCAAGGGAGGTTCCACGGTCAAAGTGGTTCAGGCGCTGGCCAAAGCGGCGGGGGAGGGCAGGCTGGGCGTGTGGAGCGACGTGCCAGGCGAGGAAGCCGTACTAGCTGGCACGCCCCTGGGTCGGGTAGTGCCCGATGACGCCGCGCCCTACGCGAACGTGGTGGTGAACAACGCGTCGGGCAACAAGATCGACTACTACCTCGACCGCAAGGTGCGCTACAGCGCAGACAACTGCGTGGGCCCGCTTCGCAGCACCGCCGTCGCCGCCACGCTCACCAACGAACTGCCGCCGGGGGACTACCCGCCGTACATCACCGGACGGCAGGACCCGAACCCGACAGGGCCGCCCGGCACTTCACGCTCGCTGGTATCGCTGTACGCCACCCAGGGGGCGCAGCTGCGCGGCGTGACGCTCGACGGTGCGCCCATCGCCGTCACCACGGGCAGCGAGCAGGGCCATCCGGTGTACACGGCCAACGTGCAGCTGCCGCCGGGCGTGCCGAAGGTGCTGCTGTTCTCGATGGTCGAGCCCACCGCGCCCGGTGTAGCGCAGGTTCCGACGCAGCCCTTGGTCCGGCCGATGGCGACGTCGGTCAACGTCCCCACCTGCGGGGTGACGGGGCCATGAGGAGCCGAATCACCTTGCGTACGGGTTAGGGACGCGGAGGGTTTCCCGTTTGCCCTTCGTTAGGTTATGCTGCCGACAAGGGGAGTCAGTCGACTCGCTACCGATGACGAGCCAGTGAGGCATCACATGAGTAAAACTTCACTCGTGCGAGCGACTTCCGCCGCAATTGTCCTGGGTGCTGGCGTCACGCTGGCCCCTCTCGCGCTCGCAGCACCCGCGTCGGCGCAGTCCATCTGCCCGGCGGGCGGCGCCGCCTACCCGCCGGGTTCGTGTACGGTCAACATCAACTTCATCATCAACGTCAATGTGACGTTCTCCGGCAACCAGATCGTGCTCGTGTTCGGTAACCCACCTGGATTGACCGTGGGTTTCGGTGACCAGTTCTTCTTCTACTTCGGGAGCAAGCCGGTCACCCCAGTCTCCACGGGCACCAACGGGCAGGGACAGCACACGGCGACCTTCCCCGCGGGCTCCGTCCCCTCGGGCGCTCAGATGGTGACTGTCCGTAGCAGCACTGGCGCAGCCGGGCATGCTCAGCTTCCCTCTTCCGGCGGTGCGTCATCCGCGCAGTTTGCCCGGGTGCCCAACGGCAATGCGGTGGCTCAGGATGCGGTCACCGGAACGGGTACGAGTTCCTCATCGGGTACAAGTTCCTCGTCGGGTACGAGCTACTCCTCGTCGCCGTCCAGCATTGACACCGGCCAGCCCGGCGCCAGCAGTGGCCCGAACGCCGCGCTGATTGGCGGTGGCGCTGCCTTGGTCATCGTGGCCATCGGGGGTGGGGTCTTCGTAGCCCGCCGTCGTCATGAGAGCTAGAACGGTTCGCACCGCTGACTGAGCACCGCGGTACCGCTCGCCCGACGAGGCCCCCTCTCCATGGCGGAGGCGGGGCCTCGTTTGGCGCCGTCGACGGGAGGGGCAAGTGACCAGCGAGCCTGAGCCGGCAATTCCGGAGCGGCGCCGGCGAGCGTTGCCCCGACTTGGCCAGCTCGCCGTACTACTCGTGATCGTGGTGGCCCTAGTGGTCGGGGTTGTGCTCATCGTCAAGGGCTCGCAGTCGCACGAACCCTCGGCCGCCCCCTTACCCAGCACCACCTTCCAGGTGCAACCCGGCCAACTCGCCCCGATAGTTCTTCCACCGCTGATCTCCGGTCAGTTGCCTACGGTCAGCGGAAACGCAACTGTTGGTGGAGACACAGCCGGGGCGGTCGGCGGGAACGCGGCGGTTGGCGGAAACGCTACTGCCACGGTCGGCCGAAGCATGCCAGTTGCTGGCACCACGGCCCCAGGCGGCGGTGCGACGGGCGAATGCACCATGCCCGTGCAGCCCGTGCACGTCGTCATCGGATCCCTGTGCGTGAACGGACCGATCGTCACCACTGCCGTCACCCCCGAAGGGGCCTTGATCATCCCGGCGGACGTGCACCAGATCGGGATGTGGGACAAGGGCGCGGCGATCACGGGGCCTGACCAGCAACCGCTGATCCAGGGAACGACGTTGCTCGCCGGGCATGTCAACGCGGCTGACCAGGGCAGCGGAACGTTCTACGACCTGTACAAGGTCCAGCCCGGCGCGGTCGTCTACGTCGCCGACCCCGCCGGCGGCGTCACCCGGTGGCGGGTTGTCGGGTTGGACGTCGTCGTCAAGGCGGCGCTGCCGAAATCGGTGTTCGCTGGACCCACGGGACCTCGGAAGTTGGTGCTGGTGACCTGCGGCGGTCCAATCATGAACATCCCCGGCGTCGGCAACACCTACCGCGACAACGTGATCGTGTCGGCGACGCCTGCCTGAGTGCGCGGCGAACACAAAGTCCGGTGTTTCGGCCCGTTGGCCACCAGCAGCCGACGGCGTCGATGCCACCGCGGGCGAGGGACTTGTAGTGGCTGCTGTGGTTGCGGTGAAACGACGGCTTCAGGCTGAGTGTCGGCACCGAGGGTGACCGCCGAGCGGGGATCCAGGGCTGCGTCGCACAGCTCGAACAGCGCATCTGCCCGTCCGGCCGGCCAGGCAACCGTAGAAAATCCTTGTCAAGAGTTCTTTGTACCTCCCCGAGTGGGGTTGCTTACACTTTATCGGCGTAGCGTCGGATCCTCGCGTAGCGCATCGAGCAACGGCCGGAGCGCTTCGGCCACCTGGGCGCTGATGTCCTTGAAGGTGGCGTAGTCCCGGCCGATCGGGTCGGCGATGTCGTCCAGCCGCTCGCCGCGCATCTGCTGTCCCCGGGCCTGCGCTAGCCGATGGACCACAGTCTCGGCCGCTACCGGGATGGCGAGCAGTCGTCCGGCCTCCAGCAGTGTGAAGGTGCGTCGCAGGGCCCGCGGATTTTCTGTCAGCACCTTGTCCCGGTGGCGGGTGGTCATGGTTAAGACGAGATCGGCGTCGTCGACGAGGGCGGCCGACAACTGCCTCGCCCGGAAATCCTTCGGGTTGCCGCCCATGCTGCGCAAAACCTCCGCCGCCGTCGGCTCCATGCCATACCCGACCACCGCTCTAGTCCCCGCACTGGTCGCGGTGAGCCTTGCGAGCCCGTGCTGTTCGGCGAAGGCGCGGGTGAGCCGCTCGGCGGTGGGCGAGCGGCAAATGTTGCCAGTGCATACGAACACCAGGTGCACGTCGCGACTCCCGTCATCGATGGTGAGCCCCTCAGGGCTGAGCGGCCGGCCCAGCGTAGGTGAAGTTCTCCGACCTACTGCGGCGGGGATGCGTAGCTTTACTCGCTCGGCTCACGAAGGCCCATCTCATTAGGTTCCCCGCTGATTGAGCTCTCACGAAATCGTCTAGTCGCTCACTCCTCGAACGATACCGAAGAGTAACCAGCACCCAACATGCGCAAGGTGTTTGGACCATCTCTTGGTCGTAATCCGTGCTTCATGGGGTTATCTTAACGACTTGTCGGTAACCTGACGCTCCTTTGCGAACACCATCACCGCGTCATCCACCACGACGGGTGGGACATCCACATCGGCAACGACGGCCACCCCTGGTTCCACCCACCCCAATGGATGGACCCGCTCCAAAAACCCAGACCAGCACAACACCGCCAACACCACACCGCCGCATAAGCACTGGTCTGCCATGCGCCGAGTTATGCGGAGGTGGCGACTGCCGGAATGTCAGCCGAGTCCGTAGCAGGCACTGCGTGGTAGTTCTGGAGATCGAAGCGGGACAGCCGACGGCGAAGCAAGCCCGTCGAAACGGCCACGCGGCAAACTTCCTCCCGCGGGCGTCGATCAGCTCGGTGGACAGCCGGATCTTCGGCTGGAGTGCGAACTTGTCGACGGTGTCGTTGATGTAGGCGAGGATCTCCGGCTGCAGCGCGAAGTTTTTGCGC
>JAABUL010002851.1_pt1 | contig 27419 bp, 6 predicted proteins | sample 5559151 | NCBI WGS metagenome assembly JAABUL01 (sample SAMN10711876, study PRJNA513368) | rock metagenome | isolation source: Antarctica rocks | place: Antarctica: Victoria Land, Pudding Butte sud | reverse complement strand
TCTACCTTCGTAGATTCCTGCGCTTCATCGAGTCCGAGGCGAACAGTTGTGTCACCACACATAAGCCGAGATCGACTAACAGTCGAGTAGGTCGGGCGACTTTGCTCGTTGTGATCGCCAAATCAACTCTTAGGGACTCAAAGTCCACGGTAGTGCGCTCCTGAACATCCAAGCGGTGTGGTCTTAAAATTTTTATGCCTCACAAGTGACACGATGCAGGTCACCAATCAGAACGAAGTGTAGGATTAGAAGATATCTGGATTGTCCATTACATTACGTCTGAACCAAACGGCAGTGCTCAGTACCATAAGTATTTCCAAGGCCAATTTATCTGAACATCTAGCGATACTGTTACCCCATTTGCAAAGCGAGAGAATCGAGCAAGATATTCACATACATCATGTTAAAAAATATCCGGAGCACTAGGTTCCTAAGGGCAGCCGGATTCCGACTCTGCACCGTGTGGCTGTTCACGTATAGCGACATGAAGACGATCATCGTGCCGAAGATCGCATTCGGTATCCTGAGCGCGATCTCGAGTCCCATGTTCAATCTCCCAGCCATTCCGCTGCTCTTGATCCTCCGCCGAGTTCCCATGACCGTCATCTGGTGCTGAATCAACCTGCTCCCCTTCACGATCGACAACTAGCGGCAAGCGGAGGCTATCCAAGAAGACGCCATCAACAAGCCCTGGCGGCCGCTTTCGTCTGGGAGATTGACGCCCTCACAAGCAAGGAACCTGATGCTCGTGCTCTATCCCGTTGCGGTTTTGACGAACTTTCTGTCAGGTGGTCTCAAGCAGTCAATCATGCTCCTACTCCTCGGGTTTTGGTACAATGACTGTGGCGGCGCAGACCGAAATTGTCTCTTGCGGAACCCGATCAACGGTGCAGGCTTCATTTGCTACACCTCGGGCGCCATGGAAGTAGCCTATGGGTCCGCAATCCCGCTGAGCGGTCCTCTGCTACGCTGGTCCGCGGTCGTTGGCGCTACGGTGGCTTCGACGGTCCAGACACAGGATATGTATGACCAGGCTGGAGATAGCGTCCGCCATCGGCAAACGATCCCTTCGTTCTTGGGCGATGCGATGGTTCGGTGGACCATAGCTATTCCGGTCGTCACGTGATTCTGGGCTCACATTCGTTAGGAGCTGGGATAATGGTATCATAGATCGCTCTTGCTAGGCTTGCTATGGTGGGATGCTTGTAGACAATTTTTATCGCAAATTGGACATTGTCGGTTGATTTTTTTACCACGAAGACCACTATGGATGATATTTTTTAGCTCCGAGACTTTAAGTGAATCCAGCCCACTGTGGAACAGGTCGACATTGTCAGATATCTCGTCTCCCGGTAGTACTGTCATGACGCTTTTGTAGAGAGACTGCTTGATGGTTGATAGATTAATGTCTTCGATCGTGTTGGTGACAGTTTGAGCAGGAAAAGACCCTTCTGCATAGATATTCTCCATCTCCTCACTGTAGCGCTCGAGGGTCAGACTGCGGACGACGGAGCCTTTAGGCGCTCGGACAAAAGGCTTGTTCACACTGGAAAGAATGACCATGGACCGAAGGATTTGGCCGTAGGCAGGAGTGGACCTGTTTACCTTCTCTATGGTAGGCCAAATACGCTCGACTAGATCATCACTACCATGCCCCTGGTTCTTCTCTCCAGTCAGGGGCACAGGATTGATCTTGTGGCTGTCAGAGAGAATGATTAGTTCATCAACACGGCCATAGAAACTCCATAAGCCTAATTTCTCGGGATGAGGTAGGAAGAGATCTCCTGTACGCCATGTATTGTAGTCTGGAAAGTTATGATGTAGAGATCGCCGGTGATTCAGAGCAGAGTTCTGATGGAGAACCATCTCATACGCTTCTTGGTCCTCAAACTCCTGCATATCGAGCTCCTCGCAAGGATTCGGCTCTAGATACGCCCAGTTGCCCTTCAAAGGCACTAAAAGTTGAATTTTGCCAATCTCAGTTGATCCGTGTACTTGGCAGAGATTGCAGACCTCATCAAGAAGATTTCCGGTGCTTGGTGATAGAGGACCTGATCCATAAAGCACGAAGTCCAGCTTAGCAGCCTGCTCTAACGCTTCGGGACGCTGAACCCACTCTTCGATGACAGCTGGCGGAACATAGATGGATGTTAGATCTGTTTTTTGCATTATTTCACTGGCCAAAAGGCCAGTTGCTGGTATATCTGGTGGACCGAAAACGGTGGTCGAGCCATAAAATATTGGCAAGATCGTAAAGGCTTGCACGCCGGCAAGATGGTACGGCGGGAAACAAGAGTATGCTTCCCCACCAAAATTGGATTGATATAACGCAGCATTCTGCGCTCTACGACCTAGAGGTGTTGGCATATTACGATCTAGATCAGTCGCTGAAAACGTGCCGTGTGTCATAGTCACAAGCTTGGGGTCGCCTGCAAGATGTTAGAACGGCAACTCAATCTGCCAGAAGTTCCTCACCTGTGGTTCCAGAGGAGTGTAGCACAAGTACTGGGTCATTTGCAACCTCGTTGAATTTCTTTGTGTAAGGGTAGACTTTGATATCTGCCGCGAGTAGTTCTTCGAAGGACGGACACATCCGACAAGATAAACCATGCGTGGCTGATTGTAGATTTTCACCCATCAGACTCATCTCAGCCGCATAAAGAATGTGTGAACAATTGGTGCGTTTGAGAAGCTGCCGATTCTGTGAAACAGGGTTGCGTGATCCAAGCAGTAGAAGCTGCACCGAAGTCAGAATTCGGTGCGTAACAAGTACTAGTTGCCTCCCACTCAGTCTTTATGGCTGCCAGAAGTAGTACAGGGTATCGTGAATCAGAGGGGCCAACATAGGCCAACGTTCGAGGTCCATTGCCACTCCCAAAGGTTTCTATGAGCCACCAGGCAGTAACATCTACGGCATGGGTCATTTGCCTCATCGTCACCCCCACGAATCCCTTAGCAACATTTGGAGAACGAGGAACCAGAACATATAGCCTATCTGGCTCATCTCTCCCCCATTCATCAAGGACACACGGGAGTAATCTGCTACCGTATGTCACTGGCCATTCGAAGTGACACTCAAAGCTCTGGCGCTTTGTTGGGTTGGTTGTGAATGACATCGCGCTACCAATTTAGACTAAGCCCACTCCACTGGAAGCTGATATAGATGGTAAGGAGAATACATTTTCCTGAGCTTGAGGTTGAAGTAAGTAGCAAGGGTCGCAACCGTGCAAACCGTGCGTTTTAGGCCTCAAACCAAACTGCACGGTTTAACTGATAGTGTATGCTAGTTTAGACCTTTTAGTAATACAATAGGAGCAAAGAGAACAATAACAAGCAAATAAGATTGTAAGATACATTGTAACTATATAAGTAAAGAATTTCGAGTATAAGAATTTTGTTGTTACATAAATCTTAAGTCGATTAGTAAATCTACCAAATAGTTGAGTCGCTTCTCGATCGACTCAGTAATCACAAAGTAGATAGTAGTGAATTTATTTGTCAATAAGAATTTTTGGCGTATGTTCTAGGGTTACATTTAGGGTCAATCCAAACATCAAGATATATATAAACTGTTAGTGCAAACCGTGGTGCAGACCCCTAAACCAATTTGCACGGTTTGCCAAATGCCTCAAACTAAACTGCACTAAACGATTTAAACTGATAGTGCACCAATAGTGTGAAACGGTTTGCAAACGCTTGCGAACCTTGGTAAGTAGAAATTAGGTAGGCACCAGTCCCAGACCCAGCATTGCCATTCGTTAAAAGCCAGGGAGGGTTGGGTCGGAGAGTATTCAGGAAGGTTGCCTTGCAAAATTCGTGGCTTAGGGTAGGAGATGCCATCCCAGCATCTTAATTCCGAGGTGGGATCAAGATAGACGGATCAGGCACTGCAACGCTTTGAGTTACCCATGCAAGATTGTGGATACATTGGTCTGTTTGGGAGATTTCCCTGAGCTAGTGCAAGGGAGGCCGAGGGACCGAGTCCTCCATACGAGTCGCAAAGGTAACCTTTAGCCGCATACCTTTCTACCTTGCTCGCATACGACCCCCTCTGATACCAAAGATCCCCGACTCCTTCATATTGAAGATCTTTGAGAACCTTTCTCGAACCATCCTCCAGGGGGACAATGGGCGTTTAGAAGCTAGGGAGCGACTCAACTCAAGATGTGCTCGAGCAAAGTAGGGTGGTGTGCGGCTAGTATTGGTTACCGCGGCAGAAGAGAGTGTTGGCCAATGAAAACGCGTTGCTAGGGCACCCAATCACCGTGCTAGATACGCTTCTTTTTGCTACGCACCTTCCTTAGCGTTTCCTGCGCGGCGCTAAGGCTAGCTGAGACTCCACAAGATTGACAGGCGTGTGGCAGTGTAGACGGGTGCCAAAGACCACAGGGGGCAGTGCATTGACTTGATCCATCGGTCATGCACGATAGGTCCACACCTCTCAGATTCAGTACCAGGAAGACAACGGGAATCCCCGGTTTTGTTAGACGGTATGATTAGGCTGCTGTACGTCACTTCATTCTACTGTGTCCCATGTCAGAAACAATGACCACATCCTTCTCATTGCTACGCTCGAGGGACTATCCGGATTTGCCTCGCTATTACAAATTTACCAAGACCCATCTGCTCGATCGGTTGTCCCTTCAGTCTGCCTTACACAACCCTCTGCCCCCAGAAATCAGATCAAACACACTCGTTAAAGTAGGTCTACCAACTGCCGAGCTTCAATCGCTTGTCTTCCGAACAGGGTGTAATAGCAATGTCAACCTCGACCGCAAACATAGCGGAGTCCTACGACTTCGTGATCATCGGAGGTGGCACCTCTGGTCTCACAGTGGCCGCCCGCCTCTCTGAAGACTCTGGGAATCAAATCCTCGTACTGGAAGCTGGTGGAGACCACCTCACTGATCCCAGAGTGCTCATTCCCGCTCTCTGTATGCAGGCACCGGGCTCTGAGCTTGACTGGCAATTTGTGACGGTTCCCCAGGTGGGCTCTTTACCCTTACTAGTTGTGATGAGCTTGAGCTGACGACCATTACAGGAACATCTGAAGGGAAGGGCCATCCGTCAGCCTCAAGGCCGTCTTCTTGGAGGCTCTAGCGGCATCAACAACCAAGCCTTTATCTCCCCATCCTCCGCGGGCATCGACGCCTGGGCAAAGCTTGGAAACGCTGGCTGGGACTGGGGCACAATGGAACCTTATTACCGCAAGTTTTACACGCTCAATGTCCCTGACGATGCGACAAAGCAACACCTTGGTCTTGACTATATTACGGATGAAGACCGAAAAGCCACGGGACCCATACAACTGTCCTACACGGGTGTAGTTCAAGATCCGTTGTCGAAAGCTTGGGTGGAGACATTCAAGGGCATCAAGCGCGGCATGGCGGGTGATCCGTTCTCTGGTCACTCTGTGGGAGGATATTCTAACGCCGCTACCGTGGATCCGGTATCGAAGACGCGTAGCTACGCGGCGTCGGCGTACTATGCCCCCTCCACTCAGAGACCTAATCTTAATGTAATCGTTGAAGCTCAAGTGCAGAGCATTGGCTTTACTCAGGGTGGCAATGGTATGGTTGCGAATACCGTCCGTTTTATGTGCCAAGGGAAACCCTGCACAGTTGATGTTCGAAAAGAGGTCATTGTTGCCGCTGGAACATTCCAGTCGCCTAAGATTCTCGAGCTCTCTGGCATTGGGGGTTCCCATCTGTTAGAACCCTTAGGCATCCCGGTCGTGATTGACAACCCGAATGTTGGCGAGAATCTTCAAGATCACCTTATGACGGGCGTCAGCTTCGAGGTAAATGAGGGAGTGATGACAGGTGACTCTCTTATGCGCCAGGATCCGGAGGCTATACAGGCCGCCATCCAGATGTACCAGGAGTATAAAGCGGGTCCAATGACGGTCGGGGGTGTTGCCTCTCATGCATTCATGCCAATGATCGACCTTGACCCTGCCACCGGCAAAAGCGCCGATCTCAAAGATTTATTTGAGCAGTTCCCTCCGGGCCCTGACAATAAGGTGCAGTATGAAGCGACCCGCCAGGTTATTGAAGCACCGAACGAAGGAGCTGGCGCGCTCTTCATGTTCCTTGCCCAGACAAACTTGCACAACGACGATTCGGCCAAGGACTACCTCCAGAACCTTCAACCGGGTAACTTCATTAGTCTCGGGGCCAGCCAGTCACACGTCTTTTCGCGAGGAACATCGCACATCGTCTCGAACAAGGTCTCTGACCCGCCAAGGATTGATCCCCGATATCTCTCTCATCCATTGGACATCGAGCCATTCGCCAGGCATGTGCAATTCCTTGAGCAGCTTGCACGCAGTCCACCGCTATCGACCTATTTAAAACCTAGTGGAAAGCGGAACCACTCGACGGCTTACGTGGAGGACTTAGAGGCAGCCAAAGACTACGTTCGAACAACTGCACTGTCCAATTACCATCCTGCCGGCACCTGTGCGATGCTGCCACGATCTGAGGGTGGTGTGATCAACAATCGGTTGATAGTCTACGGAACAACGAACGTTCGGGTTGTGGATGCGAGTATCATGCCTATCATTCCAAGAGGCAATCCTCAATCAACGGTCTATGCAGTGGCCGAGAAGGCAGCAGACCTCATTAAAGGGGACTATTGACCATTGAATTTCTGCAATAGATTTGAATCACAGTCACGATACTGAGCGTGAAATAGCTATATCTTATGAAGTCTTTTCCTCTCCTCTATCTATGCTAGCGCGGATTCAAGTGTCGTGACTTTCGACGTTTATTGCAGCTAGAGTCGTCTCTATTATTAGTAATATCTTTGGTTCGTCTATAAAGCTGTAGATTCTACAGGCTAACGTAATACAAAATAACACAACTACTATAAGTGTTCTTCGTAAACATATAGTCTTCTAATTCTTGCTCAATGCGAGAGAGAGCATTTAGTCTACGATCTAGTTGCACAAAGTCGAGTTTAGATTAGCTTAGAGCTAGTCAAAGCATATGTGCGTTCGAGATTCTATAATATTTCGAGACAAGAGAGCAGCAGAATATAATCTCTTAAACAATACTAGAATGTAATCTAATAAGATACTATAGCTAGATAATTAGATAATATTAGACTATAGACTTAAGAATACTTGTTACTAGTATTAGCGATCTATTTGCAATATATATGCGATCTCTTCTACTTAGATCTTAGAATCTTAGCTACTTAATATACTATTAAACTATATAGTGCAATTTATATATATATTGCAATAAGTTTTTGTTGTTATAATTATCTACTAACTAAAATTTTGTTTTTATTTTATTATATTAAAACTTAACGCAAGAATTTAGTTATAACAACAAATATTAAGACAACAAATTGTCAATATATCTCTAAAAATAATCTTAGAAATTTAGAAATTTAAAAACTCAAAAATACAAGAAAAAGAGTATAGAAAACAAATTAATCTTAACAAATTACTAGAATTAAAAATTTTAAAAATTAGAAACACAAAATTAACAACTTAGAGATCAAGATATTATTAAATTAAAGAGCAAAAAAAGAAAAAATAAAATTAAAGTATTAGAAATAGCAATAAAAGTTGTAAATTTAAAAATTAAAATATTTTACTAGAATTGCAACTAATGTTTACTATTGAAACAATAAATTGTTTGCTAATTATAGTAATATTATTAAAAGAAATCTCTTAACAATATAATTAATTTATTTGCTTAAAAGCGAAAATACTATTTAAACTCTTTTTTCGATAAAGATTAAAGTAGATCTTTAACGCAAAAATATTTGTTAATAATAAATTAACAATTAATTAAGAGAAATAGTAGATTAAGAATATCTATTTATAAATAATTAAAATAATAAAAAAGCAATAAATAAAAAAATAATATAAAGTCGAAAAAAGAAAAGAAAATCTTTTCTTAATATTTTTGCAAAAAAAAGAAAAAAATTTGCAAATTAAAAATATTATTTTTTGAATTAACTATTATTATTAGTTTTTTTAATCTAGTAGTTATTACTTTTACTACTTATTATTAAGTTATTCTCTTAGAAATAATATTTTAAAACAATAGAAAGATTGCAAAACTTTCTTTTAATATATTTATATTAACAACAAACTTACTTAATAATTTTATAAAAATTATAGAGTTCTAATACTATATAATCTTTATATTTTTCGTAAAAGTATTAAAAATATCGCACTTTAATAAACTTAATATTATTAATTTTTTAAATTAATTTTTCGATTTTTGTAATAAGTATAAAGTTATCTTTTAATATAAGATTATTAAGTTGTCTCGATATTGCAACAAAGTTATAGAGAATTTTATTAAATTTATTGCAATTTAGATAAATAAGAAGTAATTTAAAATAATAAATAAATTAAAAAAGAAATATAAAGATAAGAATTTAGATTAAAAAACTAACTTTTGTAGTTTTCTAAAATTTTTAAAAGATATATTAAGAGCAAAGTCGAATAATATTTGTAAATATAATTAACAATTTAAAGTTATTTCTTCGAAGCTTATTAAATATAATTAAGTCGATAAATATATTAGATTCTTGTAATATTTGAAGAATTTTTTTCGTAATATTTGCACTAAAATAATGCGAAAATATAAAGTTAATTCTAACAACACAATTATTATAATATTTGAATTATTATACAAAACAATTATAAAATTAATCGAAAATAAGATAATTATACAAGAAATAAATATTAATAGCAATTAAACTACTTAGTAGATTGCGAATATTAATATTAATAAATTAATAAATATAATAAGCAAGAAGCAAAATCTTATAAAAAAGAAAATTATATTAAAAATAATTTTTGCTTTCTTAATATTACTAGCAATTGCAATCGAAAATACAAAAATTAATAAAATACTAAATATCTTAATATAAGTTTTTGAAAATCTTAAAATTAACAATATTTGTAAAATAATAAAAAGCAAAATTTATTAAATAATTTAACAAGCAATAACAATATAGTTACAAAAGATTTCGTATATTATATTTTCTTAAATCTAAGTAATAGTCTAAAGTCTATTTTAAAAAACAATTTATATCTATTAAGAATTTATATTTGTTCTTAAATACAATTAATTTTAACTAGAATTAAATAAATATTTGTTTTATTATAATTTATATAAATAATAAATTTATCTAAAATTAACAATTTTAATAGTAAATAAGAAGATTTATATAAATAAAAGCAACAAAATTTGTTATAAGTTTAACAATTTTAAAAATAAAAAAATAAAGTTGTCTTTTAATAATACAAAGATTAAGAAAAAGATTATAAGAATTTGTTTTTAATAAAAAGCGCAAAATTGTATTCGAAATCTTGTAATTACAATAGTAATAATAAGATTAAATATTAGTTTTTTGTCGAAAAATAAAAAGAATGATAAATTAAATTAGATAATAGTAAAGATTTAAAAAATTTAATTAAAATAAGATTTTTTTAAACAATAAATACTTTAAAAGTTTTTAATAAAGCAATTAATTAAAGTAATTAAAGAAAGAATTAAAAAAAAGAGAGATTTTCGAAAATTAAAAACATTAAATTTAGAAATTATCTAAAGATAACAAAAGTCTTAAACAAAGAAATATATATAAAGAAAAAAGTAATAAAAACAAAAGTAAAAAACGTTATAATAAAAAACGTTCTTGCAATAATTAATTCTAATTCGAGAATTATTAAATATTAGAAGAGTAGATTTAAAAAGAAGTAGAAGACTTTTATAGACTATATATAACGAACAAAACGTTTTAAAAAAATACTATAAATTATAAAAAATTAAATCGATTTTAAAACTTTAACTCAAAGTATTTTTATCTTAAAAATAAAAATAAAAATAATAAATCTTTTAAATCTTTGTTCTAATTCAAGTTGCTCTTTCTTTTGTTCTTTTTTTAATAAGAAATTTCTATATTATATTAAAATATCTTTCTTTCTAGTTAATTTAATTAACTATCGCTTATTGTTAAGATTAATTTGATTAACTATTGTATATTGTTAAGATTGTACTATTATATAATCGAACTTTAAAAGCAATAAATATCTTGCACTTGTATCTATCTATATATCTACTATTTTAATTATTTGAAACTTAATCAAATAATAGAAATTAATAAGCGCATTTTATAGAGTTTGCAATTACTTAATTATATATAATATTGTAGAAATTATTGTAGATCTAGCATTTGTATCTTATGTTGCATCTAGTAGTTGCATTATTTGTAGATAATATCTATTATAAAAAATCTAATAATATAGTTCTTTGCAATTGCTTTGTTTACTTTAGTAATTATTATTTATCTATTATATTAAGCGATTATTTGCATTGTTTATCTATTGTCTTAATTAAATTAGTAATTATCGTATATCTATTGCATCTACTAACGAGAATAGAGACAAGAAAATATATCGAAATAGTGCGTCTACTATCTAAATCGCATATCTTTTCTCTCTTATTCTTAACTATCTTTGCAAACTATTTGTATTGTTTATCTATTATCTTAATTAAATTATTAATTATCGTATATATATTGTATCTATTAACAAGAATAGAGACAAGAAGATACGTCGAAATAGCGCGTCTATTATCTAAATCGTATATCTTTTCTTCTTTATTCTTGATTATCTTTGCAAACTATTTATATTACTTATTTACTATCTTAATTAAATTATTAATTATTGTATATCTATTGCATCTATTAACAAGAATAGAGACAAGAAGATATATTAAAATAGTGTGTCTACTATCTAAATTATATATCTTTTCTTCTTTATTTCTAGTTGTCTTTGCAAATTATTTGCATTACTTATCTATTATCTCTATTAAATTAGTAATTATTGTATATATATTGTATCTACTAACAAGAATAGAGACAAAGAAGATATATAGAAACAACGCGTCTATTATCTAAATCGCATATCTTTTCTCTCTTATTCTCGACTATCTTTGCAAATTAATCTGCTCTGTCTATTAGATTAGTAATTACTATATATCTACTGCATTTGCTAACAAGAATAGAGACGAGAACATATATTAAGACGATATTTCTACAAGTAGAAAATTAGACTATTTCTCTTTTATTCTTAACTATCTATATAAATTACTTGTATCGTCTATCTATTATCTCTATTAAGTTAGTAATTATCGCATATCTATTGCATTTGCTAATAGAAATAGAGATAAAGAAGATACGTCGAAATAGCGCGTCTACTATCTAAAATGCATATCTTTTCTCCTCTATTCTCGATTGTCTATATAATATAAATTACCTACATTCTATAGTCTATATCCAAAGTAGACTAGCGCAATAGTTTAGCTCGAACCAAGCTAGCAATCCTTCTAGTAATACTATAGTAACAAAAAGAAAATCTTAGAAACTTAGAAAAAAAAAGAAAGAAACAATTGTTATTGTAAAATCAATTAGTATTAAATTTATCGAAATCGTTTATTTTAAAAATATTGTTGCAAGAGTAAAATCTTTTAGAACTTTATATTTTGTTGTTTGTTTAATTGCGTAAATATAATTAAAAGATATAAAAATCAAAGCAATATTTAATAGTAATACGAAAATTAATTATATTAACCAAAGTCTTACAAATAAAATTAATCTAGTTATTCGACAAAATATTTTTATAATAAAAGTTACAAAAATATATATTTGTTTCGAAAAAATAATAAAAGATACAAAGATATTAATTAAGAAAATAATAATTTATACTTTTATCTTTGTTGTTTCTTAATTTAATTACAAAATTTTATTAAATTAATTTTTCTAACAAAGTGTTCGAATAAATTTTGTAAATATAGACAACAACTTTTTAAAATTAATAATTTATTTTAGAGACAAAACAAAGCATATTAGTATTTTAAGAATATTTGTTAATTATTTTAATAACAAAAATAAAAATATTGTATTTTTAAAGAAATCTTTAAATCTTTAGATAATTGTCTAGTTAATACAATTGTTCGATTTCGCGAATCTAATTGTAAGAAATCTTCAAAATTAAAAATTAAAACTATTAGAATAATAGAATTGCGAAATAAAATCGAAAGAAAGAATTGATAAAATTCTAATTAATTAGAGTAAATAAATAGTATTAGTGTTTGCTTGTTTACTAATATAGCTAATTAGAATTAAATAAATATTTGAATTAATACTATATTTCGAATATTTTTAGAATTATTAATAATTCGAACGTTTTAATTATATAGTATAAAAGAGATTTTTACTATTCGATTGTCTAAAAAGTTTAATATTCTTTGTTAATCTTTTATTGCGTTGCACTTATTTGTTCGAATAAATATAATATATAAGCAAAAAACTTAAAAAACAAATCTAATAAATATAAACAATTTAGATAATTCTATTCTAAACAAATATCTAAACTAGAAAAAAATATTAAAATTATTAATTACAAAGAATTTCTAAAAGAAATTTAACAAAAATAATAATTTCTTTTTAATACTTAAGTTCTTAAGTATTAAATATAACTCTTGTTTTATTAAGAAATATATTTAGAAGTTAATTATAAAGATCGAACTCTTTTTGCAAGAATAAGAACTTTTAATTATAATACTTTTCAATTGTAAAATTGTCTTAATATAAAGTTTTGCTAAAATAGATAAAATTAAGTTAAAGATTGTATCTAATTAGAAAATTTATATTATAAAGTACAAAATATAGCAAACTTTAGAATTTTTAATTTCTTAAATATTAATTCTATTATAATTAAGATATTAGAGAAACGTTTTTAGACAAGTTTGTTAAAATACTATTATAATTTCTATCGAAATTCTTAGTTTCTAGTAAGAACAAGTATTGTATAATTAATACAATTATAAAAATAAATAAAATAATTATTTAAGATATTAATATATCTTCTAATATCGAAGAGTTTGCAAAAGAGTTTATTAAAATAATAATTGCGTTATTAATTAATTTCTTTTTAGAATATAATTAAATAGATTTTGCGTTAAAGAGTTGCAATTTTATTGTTTTTATAATTTCTTTTAAATTGCTTAGAATAACTTGTCTATTGCAAAATACTACTAATTTAATTGCTTAATTTGTTAGAATTATAATATATATTTTTAAGAATCTTTTTAATAAATATTATTTATTTGTAAACAATATAAATATAAAAGAATTTAAATTAAATTACAATAACAAGAAAATAGTTTTAGAAATTAAACTATTTGTTTTAGAATATATTTAATAATTAAATATAATATTAATAAATATAAAATTGTTTAAATATATTATATTTGACAAAAAATCTTAATTCTATAAGTTAGAAATGAAAATTATCGATTTTGTATATAATTTTAATAAACAATTCTCTAATAATATTAAGATTATTAAAATTGTTAAGTAATTATTATGCAAAAATATTTTTAAAGTTAGAGTCTTTATAGAAATATATGTTTACTATTAGATTTAAATACTAAAATTTATAATTATTGTAAAGTTAATTTATTGTTTATTTAAAACAAAATATATCTTTGTTTAAAACTTCGAACAATAGAATATTATAAATAAATTAAAGATTGTTTTAACAAATATATTAACAATATATATTTTAAATTATTTTATTTTAATTAACAAAGTTATTTTAATTGTAGATTCTAGTTTAAAGAGTTAAGAAATTGTATTAATACAAATTAATATAATAACAAAGAATTTTTTTTTTTTACAATATAAAAGGAAGCTCTAAAGCAAACAAAAATCTTAATACAATACTAAAAAGCAAAAATATCAAGAACTTATAAAAATCTTAAAGAGAATATAATTTTAATTGTATAAAATTTAGTTTACAATTAAGATTAATACAAATATTTTAATAATTTAACTTAATTGTTTTGCAACAAACTTGTCTAATACTTTAATAATTTGCTAGTTAATTTAGATTTATCTTTTCAATTTTAATATATAATATATATTTAATCGAAAACATACAACAACTAATAAATTTCTAAAAAGATTAAAAAAGTTGTTCGACAATATTGACAAAATTAATAAAAAAAATATTAATAATTTTATTAATAGTTAATTAAATTGTATTTATATTTGTCTTACATAAGCAATAATATTAAAAAAGAATAAAAATATTTTCGAAAACAAGTATTTCGATAAATTTGAGTAAATTGTTCGATATTTAATTTTGTTACAAAGATTAAATATAAATTAAAAGAATTTTCGCAAATTTAAGAATTATATTTTTTATTTTTTAATAAAAGAAAAGCGTTTGTTTTAAAAGACAAATGTAAATATATCTTTATATAGAATAATAAATTAAACAAAAAACAAAAATTAAATTGTAAAAAACTTATATAACAAAAGTAATTATAAAGAAAAAAAAAGTATTTATTAATATATTGTAAATTAGTATTAATAACAAAATCTATTTAATTTTTGCAAAAAATATATTGCAAGTTACAATAAATATTAACGAAGAACTTTTAACAAATAAAAGAAAATTATATATTCGACTTATATTTTTAATTTGTAAAAAAAGATTATTGTAAATTATATTTATATATTAATTGCAAAAATATTTTTCAAAGTAAGTCTAATAGTTGTTCGAAATAATTTAACAAAATAAATAAAAGTTAAAACAATTCTAAATTTTAAAGTACTTGCTATAGTAAAATTTCTATAAAAGAATATTTTTTGTTAATATAAATATATTAAAAAAATAATTATAAATAACGAATTTAAAAACAAAGTTAATATAACAACTAAACTTCTAAAAAGATATAATATTAAAAAAATAACAATATTAACTTATTATTTACAAACAAATAAAATAATAAAAAGAGAATATAAATTTATTGTTAATATTTTGTTTAAATTAATAAAGAGAGTCTTTATAAATTAATTACAATATTTGTATACAATTTTATAAACAAATAAAACAACAATTTAAGAATTTATTAAAAAAATATTGTTTTGTCTTAAGTTTAAGTATAAAGTTATATTATTAATTAAAATAAAGTATTTAATTTAATATATTATAAACTAGAAAAAAGTTTGCTTAATAACAAATCTATTAATACTACAAACAAAATAATTAAAAAGAAGAAATAAAAATATTTAGAAAGCAACTTTGCGTATTTATTGTTTTTTAAAAAAAATAAGAATTTTTTCGATAATAATTATTAATTGCGAACACATTTATTTTAAGCTAAAGACTTAATTTAATTATATAATATTAAACTTAATAAAAAATATAATATAAAATTATTTTTTCAATAATTAGATCTCTTTAGAATAAGAGAAGAAAATAAAATTAAAGACTTTTATATTTTAAAAGAAGTTAATAACACAAAACTTAAAAGTATTTATTAAGAAAATTAATTAAAGAGATATATAAAAAGAAATTAAAATCTTTAGATCTTTGCAAAGTTAAAAGACAAAAACAAGAAAATAAAAAATAATCTTATATAAGAGATAGAGAATTAATTTAGTTAAAGCAATAGAAAATTGTTTATAATTATTATATTACTATTATTTTATTACAATTATTTGAATTATATAGAAGTATAAGATTTTTTTTGAAAAGAGAAAAAGTTGCAATCTTTATATTGTTTTATTTGCAAAGATTTTAATATAAAACTTATCGATTTATAAGTATTAGAAAGAAATTTAATTACATAGAGTAATTTACAAGATATTATAATTTCGAATATTTAAAGAAAACAAGTAAAAAGATAAGAAAATTAAAAAGTCGAAATATTAACAATTTCGATTAATTAGAAATAAGCAAATAGTACTAGTACTTATTTGTCTACTTTAATTAATTAAAATTAATAACTAAAAAATAATCTAAAAGTATTAATAGCAAGTCTTGACTTAAAGTTCTAGAATTTCAAAAATTTCTTCAAATTATAGAGAACAAGTTTCAATTATTTTTTATGTAGTATTTTTTAACAATAAAGATAACGAAATTATATATTAATTATATTAGTTTTATATTTGTTTACAAGTTAATATATAAATAAATATTAATACAATTTTTTTGCATAATTAATAATATAAATGTTGCAAACAACAATTAAGTCTATAAATAAAAATTCTTTATATTTGAAACTTTATATTTGTTAGATATTTAAAATAAGTTATTGTTTTATTTATTAAAATATAGCAACTTAATAATTTAATTCTTTGTTTATAAAATTCCATTTTTCGATCTATTATTTTTGCATAAATTTTTCTTTATCGAGTTTATATTATAGCAAATTTAGAATAACAATTACAAGATACTAGATATAAACAATTTTTTACAAAAGAAATTTTTTAATCTTTATTAAAAAATTAAGATTAAAAACAAAAATTATTATTTATATTAACAAAAAAATCTTATAAAGAGCGACAACTTATATTTGTTAAATAAGATACAAGTTAAACTTTAATAATATTAATATATTTTCTTTATAATTAAAGATTAACTCTTTTGATTAAATTATTTTAAGTACAAAATTAACAAATACTATTTTAGTAATTACAAATATTATAGAATTAAATTTCTTAAACTTAAACTTAAATCAAATTGCGAAAGATAATTATTTAATTTATAAGAGACAATTTAATTATTAGAAATTGTATCTATATTTAAGTAGTTAATATTTTGCTTTAATATAATAAAACTACTAGCAATAAAAGAAGAGAATATTTAAAAAATCTTTAAAATACAATTCTAAATATCTTAAAAATAAATAAGAATTAAATACAAGATTTGTAACAAGTTATTAATAAGAATATTTAAATACTAATAAATAATTTATTATAACAAGAATTAAAGAACGTAATATAAGAAATTAATTAAAATAAGAAATTACAAATTTAAAATAATTAAATTTAATTTCGCAAATTATAATTATTAAAGATTGCAAATATATTGTCTAAAAATATAAATAAATTAATTATTAAAACAATATTGCGAATAGCAAAGAAATATTAAGATTTGCAAAAATTTTTAAAAAAATTAAATTAAATTGTATACAATCGACTTAAATTTCGTATTATAAGATCGAAATATATTGTTAACTATATAATTAACAATTACAATAAAATAAATATTAAAAAATATAATATAGAGCAAAGAGTTAAAGTTAACAAATATGCGAATATTGTATATAGTTATTCGAACGTGCAATTAATCTACTCTAGAAAACTTATATTAACAATTAAGAATCGAATTTTGTCGAATCTATATAATAAAAATTCTTCTTATTATTATTACAATAACTTTTTGTTCTTATATAATTATTATAATATTATTAAGTTCGCATACAATATTGCGCATTTAATTATTATTTTAATTATTATTTTCTTTTTACGTTTGCTTTTTTTTGTCGCTATTATTTTATATTATAAACGCTATTACTTAAATAATCGACGCTATTGTTTTTATTTATTAATTAACTTTATTGTTTATTAGATTAATTATATTAATTTAAAAAGAATTTTTATTTTTGCACGCAATTCTTTTACTTTTAATGTATCAAATATTTAAAGATTCGAAAAAATTATTGTTTAATAACACTTTAGAGTCGAATCTTCAACTATAAATTAAATTATATTGTTCAAAATTAATTGTTAAAATCAAAATAACTATTTTTTATACAAGAAAATTTACAAAGCTTATTTATTTTGTTTAAGATTTTTTCGACTTTGTTAAATTAATTTATTGTTTGTTTAATATTATTTTAATTGTAATTTTAATACTTAACTTTATATTTATAATATCGAACTTATAACAATTTTTAAAAAGTGTTCGATCAATTAATAACGCAAATTTTAAATATATTATTTTTGCTAAATTATAATATTGTTAATTTTTATTTATTTTTTTGTTTCTCTCTTAATTATTTTGTTTTTTTCTTAATTTTTCTTTTTCTTTTTAAGAACTTTTTCTTGTCTTTTATCGACACAATATAGCGAATCTCTCGTATAGCTATTATTGTTATCTTTATTTCGTATTATTTGTTAACTTTTATTTATTTTTCAACAATATTATTGCTTTTTAGATAACTTTATTCGACTACTATTATACAATATATTTCTATTTTATTTTTAACACTTATTATCTTGTTAACAAAGTCGAAAAAAGAACGCTTCTTCAAGTTTATTAATTTTGCTAAAAAAGAAACAATTAAAAAGAAAGCACAACAAAAAATTAATACAAATAAAATAGCTAAAATATAAACTTTAAGAGTTAAACAAACAAAATAAACAAATAAAAATTTGTTAAATAATCTTGTTGTATTAGATAGCAAACTTGTTCTTTTAATTATTTTAGCAACAATTAATGCTTTAAAAAGTACAAATAAGATTGTTATTTATTTGTTCGATTTTATATTATATTTATAATCTTTTGTTAATTTTTACAACTTTTAATCTTTTTAAAAATATAAACATTTACGTTTTGTCTTAAAAGAAATATTTTTTCTCAAAATTAATATTGTTGTTAACAAGAATTTTAGACACTTTTTACGCATTTAAGAGATTGTTGGAAAATCTACTTTAATAGCAATATTGTTTAAGTTTATATTTATATTTGTTATTAAGTTTTGTCTCTTTAGTTCTTTTTTGCTATTATTTGTAAAATTTAATTTTAATTGTCGAAATTTTAAATATTCTTATTGCAATCAAAAAGTATTTAAGACTTTTTCGACAATTAATATTATTTATTTTATTAAAATTATATTTTTTGCTTTTTTTTTAATAATCTTGCTCTTTTATTTTTATCTTTGAAAAGAGTTATTTAATTATTGATTTAAGCTTAACAATAAGTAGAAACAACAATATTGTAACAAGATATTAATATACTAAAAACTTTAACTTTTGTATTATATTTTTATTTTATATTAATTTGTTTTCAAGTTTCTTAAAATTAACTTTTTTTTCAAAATAATACTTTTTAAGATTGACAAACTTTTTAAGATCGACAAATTCTTTAAAATTAACAAACTCTTTAGAATCGAAAAATTCTTTAAAGAAACAAATTATTTGTATATTTAGTATCTTAACTTTATTTTTGTTGTTATTATTTATTAGTTGTGTTTTATATATTAAACTTTTTATAATTATTAATATGTCTCTTCTATTTTTTATTATTGTCGAGATCGCAAATTCGAAAAGAAATACTTTGCTCTCTAGATTAAATCTTTATATCTATTATTTTTTGTAAAATACTTAAAGATTTTTCGCTTTTAATTGAAGTTAAACTTAATGTCTTGCATTCGCTACTTTATTATTATTGTTTATGCAAAAAACATTATCTTAAATTAAAGATTTCTTAACTTTATAACAAGCAATTGAAAGAGAAAACTTTATAATTATTATTATTGCTTCGAATAATTGCTTTTCTAATTATTTTAGAGCAAATTTTAAAGTTGTAAACAACTTAATTATTTGTTTTGCTACAATATATTAATTTGCTCTTTTTGTTTCTAGTTGTTTTGTCTCAAGCTTTAGCACTATATTTTTTAGAAACTAATTTTCTTTTTTTAATTTTCGTTTCTCTATTTAGTTAATTTTATTTTTTGTTATTGTTGAACTTCTTTCTTTAAGATCGAAGTTTTTTTGTCGAATTGTTGTCGCTTATAAGAATGTTCTTAAGATTTATTAATATAATATCTTATTATTAATCTTTTCTTTAATTTAAATATTAATATATCTTAAACAATTAGCAATAATAATTAAATTATATCTTCTAAGCAAATGTTTTAAATCGTATATTTTGTTGTTGTTGCTAAATATTTATTAAATATTACTTAAAAACATAGAAATAATATTAATATTAAAAGTTAAATTTTAATAATATATAAACAAAATAAGAATAAGATCTTTGTTGTTTTTAAACATTCTTGCGAACATCTTAACAAAATACTACTTTTTTTATAGATTCTATTAAATTTTAGCTTCTTTTTTTACATTATTAATAATATTAATACAAAAGATCGAAAATTGTTTGCAAACAATATTGATTGCAATTTTTTTATTTTTATTTTTTATTGTTGTTTATTAACAAACAAAAAGTTTTATTGTTAATAAATAAAGAAAGCAACAATTTGTTCTTATGCGATAACATTTTATTTAAATTGTTTAATTAACTTTGTTTGTTAGATTGCGAACGTAACAACGCACTCTTTTTATATAATAAAAATATTTTTATTTTTATTAAAAACTATAATTTCTCGCTTTAATCTTAACAAAAATATCAAAAAGATACAAGAATTTGCTTAAATTTTTACAATATTATTTAGTTGAAAAATAAGATCAACTACATATTACTAATTATTTTTCGATTGCTTCTTACTTTTACGTCGACTTTATAATTGCTTTTTTGTTATTAATTACAAATAATACTTGAATTTATATCGCAAACAATATTATTATATAGATTTTTATTTCTAGTTGCAATTGCAATAAATTTGCATTTATATTTTAAATTAATATTTATTTATTTGTTAACAAAGTATCTTAATACGCAAAAATTCTTTAATTTTTTTTCGAATATCTTGTTTTTACAAGAGATAATTATTTATTTTTAATATTTAATATCTTAAGAGCAAATCTTATAACAATTGCGCAATCTCTTATATTTGCGTTATTCTCTCTCTTGTAATAAATTTAGCAATAACTATATAGTAATAAATTAACGCGTTTTGTTAATTAACAACTATATTAAGAAGCTAGACTTTATTAAATCAAAAATTTAATTTCTAATAATAAGTATTTTGTTACACTACTACTTCCTAAGAAGTCTTAGAAAATATTAGAGAGAATTTGTTGTTAAAGAGATTTGTAAACGTCTTTAGACAATGTAAGTAATTATTTAATAACAAGAATTGCAACTAGATATAACAATAACAATAAATAAAAACTTATCTTAAGTTAAACACGATTTATAAGAGAGTCGTATTTAAGAATCTATATATTAAATAAGATTTTTTTTGCTCTTTTTACTTTTTCGTAAAGCAAAGAAAACAAATCTTTATATTTTTGTTGCTTTTTTAGAAAGCAAAAAGAGCAATACTTCTAGTGCTTTCTCGCAAAGCTATAAAAACATATGTAGTTACTTGTTTCTAATACTACATATTGTGCGTAAACTATATATTGGCGTAGATTTGTAATACTATTTTCTCTCTCTTTAGACTTTTGTCTTAAAAGTAAACTTTAATATGCTTTGTGTCAAATTTAAAGTTTCTTTTTATTAATATTGTCTTATTTAAATTGTAGAACTTAATATTTTTTATATTGCAATGCGCTTTTGTTATTAATATATTTACTTAAGTAAGCAATATTATGTTGCAAAGAGTTTTAATAAGTGTATAAAATGTCTTCGCAATAATTGTTTGTGCGACTTGGCGCTCTTAAATATTGTTCGATAACGTTGTTTTAAAAAATAGTGTCAAAAATTAAAAAAAGAGCTTCGTAAGACGAATACGAAGTAGCAACAATTACTTTGTCAACTTAATTATTTGAAAGAAAAACAACAAACAATAATAAATAACAAGTTGAAAAACTTAAAGAAAATAACTTTACTAAGCTTTTTTGTCGATTTTTCTTTTTTGAGTTTTCTAATCGATATAACTTCGAAATAGATCGTCTTTCTCAATATTATAAGAGAATAATCGTTTACTTTTTTGATTTCTTTTGACGAAATTGTTGTAGATAATATTAATAGTGCTTCAAATTCTTAATAGATTTCTAAGTGTTTTTAGAGATAGAATATCTCTTTTATTTAACAAGATATTTTTGATTCTTTTGTTGTAGAATTTTTTCGACCTTAAATTGTTCTTTCTTTTGTTAATAAAAATAAAAGATGTTCTATAAAGACGTAATTGAATTTGTTGATTTCAACAATAATATATAAAATATTAGAAATACTTTAACGTTCTTAGATAAGTCGAGTTCGTAATTAATTAATCTCTTAATTTTTTTAACAAAAAACAATTCGACTTTAACATAATTTAATTTCTTGTTTAACTTTTTTGTTTTAAGATTTTTTGTAAAAAAATATATTTTATTTCTTTCTTTTAGTTAAGATGTTGTTTTTCGTTTCTTGTTTTAATATTTGATTAATTTTTCTTGCATTTTTAAGATATTGTTATGTATCTTTTTTAATGTCGCTACTCTTTCAATAATTAATTGCGTTAATAGATGCGTGCGTTCTTTCTTAAAGAGATTTAATTTCTTGTTATAGTTGGCAAAAAATAAAGTTATCTTAATAATATTCGAAATCTTTGCATTAAGTGCTAGTTTTATTATAGATAAAAGTAATACTTAATTATTATAAGTATTGTTGATATAATGTCTTAGATATTGCTTAAAACTCTAATTTGTTCTTTTTATTTAATTATTTGTAATCGAATAATAAATAATAGATATTTAAAGTCTTGTATTTAATATTAGAAGAAACGTCTTCTAATAGTTAGACGTAAAGAGCTTGTCTCTATTACTAATTAATCTCTTAAGTATATTGTAATATTATATAAGTTAGTTTAATATAATATATTCTAGTTATTTTGCAATAAATTTCTCTTTATATGCGATAATATATAAGTACTTAGTAAGTTTATTAATTATTACTAGTATTAAATTATATTTGTCTTTAGTTATTAGATTTGTTAACTTTGACAACTTAATAATAAAGTTTATCGTAACTTTATCTTATAACAATTTAGATAATTTTTAATATTAAATTTTGTTATAACTCGCGTACGTATTATATTTGTTTTGCTAATAGTTAAGACATTGTTTAATATATATCTTGACAACTTATCTTATTTGTAAGAACTAACAATATTGACGTAAAAGCTAAAGAATTTTTGTTATTTTTAAGTGTATTTGTAATAATTTATTATAATACTCTTTTATATATTTGTTAATTTTGTCAATAAATATTTGAAGTTTTTCTTTCTTTATTGAAAACTCTTTTGTATTATCTTGAAATATTTGTAGTATAACATTTAACTTGTATTTGTTTATTAATAGTAATTTGTTCTTATTAACTTTAAGTATGTTGTAATTAAACAATTTTTTTGTTTCTATATAATTACTTCTTTTGTTAAGTGCGTTTGCTTTGTTATTATTTTTGTTTAAAATATATTATATTCTAAACTTGTATTGTCTAAGTCTCTCTAATTATTATATTTATCTTCTATTAAATTGTTTAATAATAATAAAGTGCACAAGATTTTTGTAATTTGTAAGAATTGTAAGTTTAAATAATTCTTTCGTATATACTCTTTATAATTTTAAGAAAACTACTATAGCAAGTAGTTTCTTATTATAAATATTATAGTTTTGTTTAATTAACGAAAGTTTTCTCGAAAGATATATTATTAGATATTATATACTTTTATATCTTTAATTGAAGTATGCATTAATAACTAAATTTAATATATTAATTTTAATTCTATTTAATAATTGTAAATTATATATCTTTAATATTAACTTTTTTAAACATTTTAGTTTAAAATTCTAAAATAATTTCTTTTTTGCAAATTCTTATAATTATAATATATTTTTTTTCGTAAAATTTGTTAATAATATTGCGTTTATTAAGTAGTTTTTAATAAATTTTTTGTTGTAGTTTATAAAATTTAGAAAGAATTGTACTTTTTTAACATTTCTTAATAATTTTTATTCTTTAATTATTCGTAGCTTTTTAGAATTTATGCGTACTTTATGTTGTTTAACAACAAATTCGAGAAAGTTAACTTTCTTTTAATAGAATTTGCATTTTTTTAATTTAAGATATAAATTTTTTATATCTAGACATTCTAATATTTTAAAGATATAATTAATATATTTTTTTAAAATTTTTGAATAAATTATAATATTGTCTAAGTATGTTATAACAAATTAATTTAGATATTGTTGTAATATATTATTAATTATTTTTTGATATATTGTTAAAATGTTTGTAAGTTCGAATAATATTATTATATATTTGTATAATTTATATTGTGTGCAAAAAGTTGTTTTTTACTTTTTTTTTGTTTTTATTCTAATTTGATTATACGTTTTTTATAAATTTAATTTGATAAAATACTTTGCTTCGAATAATTAATCTTGAAGTTTGCTAATATTAGATAATAAATATTAATTTTTAATTGTAATATTATTTAGCTTTTAATAATTAATATATAGACAAAAAGTTTTATTCTTCTTTAATACAAAAAGAATTAAGTATCTTGTCTATAATTAAGATTTTTTAATAAATTTTTTTTTTGTTTTTTGCTAATAATATAGAGCGGAGAGTTAGGATCGCGCCATATATAGCTATTCGGACGCGCAACTAGTCTGCTCTAGAAGATCTACGTCTACAATCGAAGACCAAATTCCGTCGAATCTACGCAATAGAAATTCTTTTTGCTATTATTGCGATAATCTTTTGTTCTTATATAGTTATTATAATGTTGTTGGACTCGCACACGACGTTGCGTATTTAATTTTTGTTTTAATATTTGTTTTTTTTCTGCGTCTACTCTTTTCTATTGCTATTATTCTATATTATAGACACTATTATTTAAACAATCGACACTATTGTCTTTATTTATTAATTAGCTCTTTTTTTTTTTTTTTTTTCGAATCGAATTGCGTCTTATTAGCGCAAGAGAAATTTTTGTGTAGTTTTTTGTATCGCTTTCTACATTTGAATCTCGAATATCTTAGCATTTTAATAGTAAGATTCAACAATATTGCAATTTAAAACAAAAATATCAACTACAAATTAAAATCGAGCTATATACTATTAAAATAACTAAATTATCAAGCTTTTTAAAAACAATATTAATCTATATATATATCGATCAATAAAGTTTGTCTATTTAATTTGCAATTCTTTTGCTCTATTCGAGAAGTAGATCGAACAATTGCTTTATATTGTTTCGATTGCAATCTCAAGATTCAAAAGATATAGTTTCTCTATTAGCAATACTAGCTTTATTGCGATTCTTCTAATTTACGACGTTTGCTCGATCTTGTCGATCTTCAAACTCGATATATTTGCTAGATTATAATCTTTTATAGTTAATTTTCTCTTAATTTTCTATTTCTTTGTTAACAATTTTTATTTCTTCAAGATCTTCTTCCAATCTTCTATTGCTTCTATTATTTATTTGCGAGAATAACTATTATTGTTAGTTTCTATTTGTATTAATTGCTAACTTCTATTTTTTCTAAAATCTTCTATCGCAATCTATTAGATATTTTTGTTCAACTACTATTATACAGTATATTTCTATTGTCTCTCTAATATCTGTTTTTTTGTTGTCGAAGTCGAAGAAGAAACATTCTTTTAAGTTTATCGATCTTGTCGAACAAAAAACAATAAAAAAAAAAGTATAACAAAAAGTTAATACAAACAAAAGAGTTAGAATATAGACTCTTAGAGCCAAATAGATAGACTAAATTAACAAGAATTTGTTGTACAATTCTATTGTATTCGACAATACATTTGTTTTTCTAGTTGTTTTCGCAGCAATTAGTGTTTTTGTCGAGAGTATATATAAATTTGTTGTTAATTTGTTCGATTCTATTTTATATCTACTATTTTTTTTTAGTTTTTACAACTTCTAATCTCTTCAAGAGTATAGATATCTATAGATTGTCTCGAAAAAAATATTTTCTCTTAAAATCGATACTATTGCTAACAAGAAATTTCGATACTTTCTATATATTTAGAAGATCTTCGAGAAGTTTTTTGCAACAACAATATTGTTCGAATTTCTATTTTTGTTTGTTTTCAAATTTTGTTTTTGTAGTTTTTTCTATCTATTGTTGTCTATAGAATTCAATCTTGATTGTTGCAATTCTAAGCGCTTTTGTTGCAATCGAGAGATATTTAAAATCTCTTCGATAGTTAATATTATCTATTTTATCGAAATTATATTTTTTGTTTCTTCTTAGCAATCTCGCTCTTTTACTTTTGTGCTAAAGAAAAATTATTCAATTATTAATTCGAGTTCGACAATAAGTAAAAGCAATATTGCTGAAATTAGCTCTCAATCTATTTAAGATATCGATTTTTGTATTGTATTTCTATTTTGTATTGTTTTATCTACAAGTTTTTCAAAATTAATTTTTCTTTTAAGACAAAGTTTGTTAAAATCGACAAATTGCTTAAAATCGAAGAGTTTTTTAAAAAGACAAAACATTTTTATATTTAATATTTCAACTCTATTTTTTTTGTTACTATTTAGCAACAATATTTTGTATCGTATCGAACTTTTTTCGATTTTCAATATATTTTTTTTACTTTTTACTACTATCGAAATCGCGAGCTCGAAGTCTAATATTCTGCTCTTTAGATCGAATTTCTATATTTATATTTTTTTGCAGAATATTTAAAGATTTTTTGCTCTTAACTAAAGTTAGATTTGATACTCTATATTTGTTGTTTTATTATTGTTATTTATGTAGAAAATATTATTCTAGATTGATAATTTTTTAGATTTACAAAAAACAATTGAAAACAAATATTTCAAGATTGTTATAATTGCTTCGAATAATTGTTTTTCTAATTATTTTAAAACAAATTTCAGAATTGTAGACAATCTAACTATTTGTTTTGCTACAATATATTAATTTGCGCTCTTTGCTTTTAGATGTTTTGTCTTAAACTTTAGTACTATATTTCTTAGAAATCAATTCTCTTTTTCTATTTTTTGTTTTTTTGTTTAGTCAATTCTATCTCTTGCTATTGTCGAACTTTTTTTCTTAAGATCGAAATTCTTTTGTCAAGCTATTGTTGTCTATAAAAACGCTCTCAAGATCTATCGATATAGTATTTTATTACTAATTTTTTTTCTAATTCAAATATCGATATATTCTAAACAATTAGCAACAATAGTTAAATTGTATCTTCTAAACAAACGTCTCAAGCTATATATTTTGCTATTGTTGCTAAATATCTATCAAATATTATTTAAAAATATAGAAGCAATATTAATATCGAAAATCGGATTTTAGTAATATATAGATAGAATAGAAATAAAATCTTTGTTGCTCTCGAGTATTCTTGCAAGCGTCTTAGCAAAATATTGCTCTTTCTATAGACTTTATCAAATATTGGCTCTTTCTCTTATATTACCAATAATATTAATATAGAAGATTGGAAGTTGTTTGTAGACAATATCGATTACAATATTTGTTGTCTATTATTCTTTCTATTGTTGTCTATTAACAAATAAAGAGTTTTATTGCTAACAAATAGAGAAAACAACAATCTATCTCTATACAATAACAATTTACCCGAATTGTTTAGTTGATCTTGTTTGTTAGATTGCAAACGTAGCAACGCATTCTCTTTAAATAATAAAGATAATTTTATTTCTATTAAAAACTATAATTCTTTGTTTTAGTTCCGACAAAAATGTTAG
>JAABUL010002850.1_pt1 | contig 27421 bp, 26 predicted proteins | sample 5559151 | NCBI WGS metagenome assembly JAABUL01 (sample SAMN10711876, study PRJNA513368) | rock metagenome | isolation source: Antarctica rocks | place: Antarctica: Victoria Land, Pudding Butte sud | reverse complement strand
GAGAATTAGCAAAAGTTATGCTAAATTCTGAGCAAAAAGTTATTATCATCGAAGACTTTAATGCACATCATAGCTGATGAAACGCAAAAATTTCAAACTTTATTAGAACGAAAGCGTTAATAAAGTGAGTAAATTTACATAAGTGCAATCTGATTAACACTTCTGATATAAACACATATCATAGCTATTCAGATCAGTCAAGCTCAATACTTGATTTAGCATTTGCATCAAAGAATATGCGCAATCACATCAAGAATTGACATATAGATGAGAATGCAAACACAGAATTCAATCATGAAGTAATTCTATTTACAATAGTTACAAAAAAAGTGAAGTTGATCGAAAATTCGTTAAACGCGTCATACAATCTGCAAAAAGTCGACTGAAAAGACTTTGATGAGCATTTGCAAAAGACGAAAGACAAAATGATTGTCAAGATGCAAAGAATCACAAGTTTAGAAGCAAAAGTCATTTATTTGACTGAATGCATCAAGAATACAGTGAAATTATTCGTATTTAAACAGCGAATATGCGCAAAATCAAAATTCTGGTGAAACAATGAGCTCATCGAAATGCAAAAGACGTTGTTGTCAAAAAAGCAAATCTGAAAAAGATGCAGAAATGACGACGCATGAGCAGAGATAGTGCAAATGCGAAATTTGTATCATGATGTAATAAACCTGATCAAAAACCAATTCTGAATCAATTTTTTGAACAATGTCGAAGAGAAAGAAGTGTTTCAGACATACAAGTTCACTAAATCACGTCTAATTGAAAAGCTACCCTTGATACAAAACTTGCAAAAAGAATTGAAGATCAAATTTAATGAAAAGTGCAAGACATTTCTGAAAGCAATGTACTCATCATCTTTGAAAATTCAAATCAACGAAGAATTACTATTGAACGAAAGTATACAGTGATCAAGAGTTATCAAAGAAAAAATCAAGCACGTTATTAACATCTCAGCACTCAGAAAAGCATTCAAATTAAATGATATGTCATTCACAATCATACAGCGAGCGTACAAAACTATATTGAAAATCTTCAATTTAGTGTATTCAGATTTGATCAAAAACGACTATCATTCGAAGATATGACGCAAAGACACGAAAATTATTCTAAAAAAACCAGACATACAGAATTATAATGCTGCTAAACTGTTTAGACAAAGTAGCAGAAAAAATAATAGCAGTGCAACTGTCTTACACAGCTGAAATTAATGATAAGTTGCTGAATTTTGATCAAATGAGAGACAGAAAACAAAGATCAGCTATAGACGCAGTACTAAACCTAGTACATGATGCGCAAATGACGAAAAGTTGAGAAAACACGCTTATCTGTCTACTTCTAGATGTCAAAGAAGTCTTTGATCATGTTGCGTTGAAACAGCTGGTCAAAATATTGATTAAATTGAAAATATCAATCAATTTAATCAATTTAGTAAAATGTTTCTTACAAAATCGAATTATTGACTTAGCATTTGACAACGAACGTCAGAAATCAAAGAAAATAAGCACAGAAATATCACAAAACTCATTTATCTTGCTCATTTTATTTCTAATTTATATTCAATACTTGTTTTCAAAGATTTGCGCAAAGTTCGAAAATTTACAGTCATTCAGCTATATTGACGACGTGACGCTATACGTTGAGGGAAGAAATATTGACAAGAATGTGAAAATACTGAAAAACGCAGCAAAAATTGCTTTCACATGAGCTGAGAACAATGCAGTGCAATTCAATGACTTGAAATCTGAATTGATACACTTTAAAAGTCACAAGATGACACTCAATCAAATGATTATTCTACTTAATAACACGATCATAAAATCAAAGACATGCGTACAATGACTAGAAGTCTGACTAAATCGAAAGCTCAACTTCAAAGTTCATGTGCAAACAAAAATCATGACAGTCACAAGAACGCTACACTCGTTGTTTAGATTAATGAATAGCGAGTGAAAACTAAATGTCAAATCAGAAAAGCAGTTATATCTGACATGCGTCACGTCTATTAGCAATTATGACGTCGAAATATGATGAAATAATCAAAAAAGCTACTTAGTCAAATTTCGCAAACTGCAAAACGCTGCATTACGAAAAATTCTGAGTGTGTTTCAAACATCATTGATAGATGCTATGCAAATAGAAGTCGAAATTTCGTTGATGAAGATGTGATTAAATCAAAAGTGCAAGAACTATGCAATTTGAATAGTTGAGTTATCGAAAAAACACTTTATCAGAAAAAGAACATTTATTTCATACTCATCTTAATACTCTATTGAATTGAATCTAGATCTGAATGCATCAAAATACCTGAACTGAAACGAGATAAAGGCGAATTTATCTTGAAAAGTCAAGAAGTGCAAAGACAAACTTACGCAGATATATTAAATATTGAACAAAGTGCAAAAAACACTAAATTCAATAAAAGAAATCGAAATTTCTCACTTTAAGAAATCATGAGGTCAAGAAATCAAGCATTTAGCAAAAATTCAAACCGAATTTGCAAAAAGCGAAACTCGCGAAATAATCAATATGCACTACAGAAAATTAGAAAGAATTATCAAAAAGACGAAAAACATAGTGATGTATATTGATGCATCGCAAGTTTGAAAAAAGATAGCAGAGATCAAAACTGAAACTGAAACAACAGTCATATTCACGCATGAACTTGTCAGAGTCAGCAAAGTAACAAGCGTTTCTGACAAAATAATCACAATGAAAGCGAAACTGCAAGCTATTAACGATGCAATCGCAATATGCAGCGAAAAAGCACTCAAAAACAGCGAAATTTAAATGTACATGAACAGTCAAATGACTTTGCAAAGACTAAACATAAAGAGCAATGTCAATGCAAGATTATTCAATGACATACGACAAAACTTAATCAATTTACGTCAGAATCAGTGTCAAATTTGCATACAGTGAATATTGAGTTGCAAAAGCATTATTGAGAACGAAAAAGCAGATCAATTGATCAAAAGCGCTGCTCAAGAATTATCAGTTATCAACAACATGAAAGCAATCATCATAAGCTTCATCAAAAAGCAAATTTGCAAAGAGACGAAATTACAATGATTAAATGTCTGAAAAAGCAGCATCAAGAAGGAAAATCAGTATCAAAAGCACATATTGAATGTGAATTTAAGTCATAAATTACTAAAAGAGCTGAGAAAAATCGATAGACTAACGTTTTCAATCTTTATTCAGCTGAAAATGAAACACGACTATTTCAAGAGCTATTTGCATCAATTATCAGAGAATAATTTGAACAAATGCTATGAAATATGCAATGTGAGACAAACGTCGAAGCATTTACTGCTGAACTGCAGACATTATAGAGCAAAGCAGATAAAGCTTAAGAAAAAAGCTCAGCTCAAAAACACAGACATTATATTGACATTGTTCATCATCAAGATTGAAAGAATTGCAACACTAGAGTATTTGAAAAATACTTGAATTGTGACAAGAAAATGACTATTAGAAATGAAAGAGTAGAACGCGAAGAGTGCAAAGAAACAAAGAAAAATGAAAGTATGATGACGAGAGTTTGAGCGAGAGCATTTGTATGTGCAAACTATCGATGTGATTGATCAACGAGAAGATATAAAGCAGCGACTTTGATCAGATTACATGTAACTTAGCATACATACAGCGTTTAGACAGTGTCATAGTCATAGACTGCATGCACTTAATGAAGAAATAAAAAAAAAACTATCATCATCTTATTTCTGAACTTGTGAATGTTGTACTGTAATATTTGAAACTTCTTTTGCTGAAACATTAAAGAAAGAATAAAGAGAGTCACAAAGCACAGATCTCTATATCATGTTGTACAAGAGCAGAAAGAACTCAAAGCAGCAATGTCAAAGACATTCACAAAGACATTTATCAATCTGAAATCACTGATGAACAATGACTTAAAAAGAAAGCAGAGACGTTCAATGAATGAAAGTCATCTGCTCAGTGCAATCATCACATCAGAAAACACTATATTGAATCACTTGATCAAGAAGTCAAGATTAAATGAATCAAAGTTAACATCAATTACATCATTGTTAATATCATCTTTTGTTGAAAACTTTACAAGTGAAGCAAGTACTTCACAGACACTCAAGAGAACATTAAACAGTCTGAAATATGAACTTTTTCAGCTTGTTGTTTATGACATTGAGAATCAAAAACTTTGTGTGTATCTTGACATGCTTCACATTTTCACATGTTTTGAATTTGTTTGTGAAAACAGTGCTTTAAGTGATGATTCAGCATGCAGTAAATGCATTTCTGCTTGTTTTTGCACTTGTACATTTTATGATCATATTCTTGATACTTTAAACATTGATGCACTTTGCAACTTAAGTTGTAGAACTATGTAATCTTTATGTTGATTTTATGACATACTTTCTCATTGATCAGCTTGTTCATCATCTCAGCGCTGATTACATGTATCATCAGCAAGATATATTTCTTCTGCTCACTTTTTTTTGTGAGTCACTTAATCTTCTTGATTATCATTTCTGAATGTATATCTTTGTTGATCTTGATGAGCATTCTTATCTCTTTCTTCTTTATGTTCTTAAACATTTCTTTGATTTTAATCTTATATATCATTACTTCAAAACTGATCTTGTGCAAATATGCATTCAATAATATCTCTTTGATTCAAAAATCATTTTTCTTCAGTATTTTCTTGCTGTTCTTCATCTTAACTTGAAATATCAACAGTTTTAATCATCTTTTCATCATCTTTATGTTCTTGCACATTGACAGCATCTTGTTGATGTCAATCTTTCTCGTTCATCTCACTATGTTCTTCATTATTATCATCATGATTCTCTTTACTTCTTCTTTTTCTTTGATGAAGATCTTTACTTCAAATTTCTCATAATGATTTCATACTGATGATGATATGTTAACATTGAACATAAGATGACTTTCAAATGATGTCATTGACTTCACGCTCGCTCTTTTTGCTCAACTGTCAACATGTTTTCTCTTCTTCATGAACTCTTTTTCAAGTTTGTTCATTATCTTTTTCAGTCTCTTCAGCTGATTCTTCATATGCTGATTGACAGTCAACGCAGCGATGCATTAATGCATCAACTTTTCTATCATCTTTGTTAAACTTTTCATCTTTCTTCAAAGCATCAGCTCATTGTTTCTATGTTCATTGAATTTATAAAGTACTTGCAGTTTGTATAATTTCTTCTGTATATCTTTCGTCTTAACTGAATTCTTCTGCAAAATAGCAATAATCATTTCTCATTCATTCGTCAACATCACATTAATGACACTTCTCATCTGCTTTTAATGATCACAATGAAGCATAAGCATCATGTCAATGATGTGCTCTATCTTTAAATAGTTTAAGTAATTCATTTTTGTGATTAAAGTAATGTTTCTCAAAGCATAGACTTGATAACATCAGTCTGTAATGAAATTTCTTTTCAAATGAAATGTTTGATTCAATAAAAATAGTTATAACTAAAACTTTAAGAATACAGAAGAAAGAAGGTAAAAAGAAAAGAAAAACACGCTTTATATAGTAATTACTCAGATTCAACACTAGTTTCAAAGAAAATGTGTTGAAACACAAGAAAAATGTTGATTTGAAAAATGTTTCGTTGACACAAAGAAATGTATTTGTCATAAATGTTTATTAACTACTTATAACACAAAGAAGTGTGTTTATTTAGAAGACAAATAGAAACAAAATAAAAGATGCTAGAGAATGAAACAGATGCTGAGTCAGATCTTGATTAGATCTGAGTTAGATCTCAATCAAATCTTGACTAAATCATTGACTAGCTTTAATCAATACGCAGTGAACTCGCTAACGTTCATTGTGAATTGATTAGAATTTGATCTTTAATACATTTGTAACAAATTTTAAACAAACTGAAAGATTGAAATTTGTGAAATTATAAACGTCTCAACGTGAATCTTGAAGAAAGAATGAAAGTGTGAATCATGTGACTGAACTTTATGAACTGAAACATTTAAGTTCATTTATTGCAAAGAAATGAAAGCTTATGAATATCAATGTCTTGAAGTGATGAAGCAAAAATAGTTGAATGAATGTTTAAGTTATGTGAAATATTTAAATAATTGCAAACAACAGTAATGCTACAAGATATTCTCTCAAGTGCTAAAGCAAATGTCTCAATATCATGTCATGCAATATCATCAGTCAAGTATTATAAGTCAAAGTCAACTCATATTCACTCTCAATCATGTCATAAGTCAGAGATCAGAAGTCAGAGTCAATAAATCACATATGATCAACTTAGTTCAGAAATATGTAATCATCATCATTATTTAACTTGAGAGAAGAGAATTTGAAAATAAATGATCTCTTTCAAGAAATCTTCTGTTTTATTAAAACAAAGCTGTTTGAATTAATCTTATATTGCAATGAGCTGATCATAACGTTGAATCACTTGAATAAATTATCATGATTGTAGAAATAATCATGTGATAGAGTCTTATCAACAGTTCAGTTCATTGAAAGCTTTGTTCAAGCTGCAAAATTTGCAAAAATGTTTAATATTCAAGATTAGTATAATATTACATGAATTCAATAAGAATAATTTACTCTTGAAGAAGTATAAGCAGTTTTTGCTCATTTTCATACTCTTCTTTACATTGATAGCATCATTGATAAAGTGAAAGACATATTGAAAAGTGCTTGCTGAGAATTTGTCTTTGAAATATCTCATTAGAAACTTCATCTTTATGATGATGCTGAAAGTATTGATCTTGTTCAGATTACATCATGATACTATCTTTAACTTCATATTTTAAACAGCTTTGCATTTTCAATTATCTTTATATCATTGAACTCATTGCTTAAACTCATCATACTCTCAATTTCAGAAGTGAATTGCATTTTCTCAAATCTTCTTAATGAGTGTCTTCTTTTGAAGATTCATGATTGTCAAAAAGATTGTTCAACACAGTAGTTGAAGTTTCATAAAAGTTGCATGAATGTTTTTTAAGAAAGTTGATGATTTATCATATATAATTTCACTTGAAGCTTTGAAATCTGTTCTTTTTTTTGATCATTTGTTGATTAAGTTTTTTGTCATTATTGTCTCTTGCTCATCAATCTTTTCTAGCTTCGAGTCATGATGATCATTAATTATCTCAGATGTTTTACGCAATTCTTGTATGACTTGAAACTAACAAGAATTTATTAATGAACTTCAATCTCACAGAAAACAGAAACAATTACTTTTTTATTTGAAGAATGATGAATTGATGAGACATTATCTTCTTTAACTTTTCGTCTCTTAAGCTTTCGTGATGCATTCTTTACATTCTCATTAATGTTGTCTTTCTTACTCTTTATTGAAGACACAAATTCATTTCAATGATCTTCATCATAACTAAATTCATTAATATTCAATGATCTACGTTGCATCTTTAATTCTCTGCTTTGTGTGACTGAGTGAATTTTCTTAAATGACTTTGTGAGTTCACTGTTTTTCTACATATGTGCTATGCATTTCTGACTGACAGTGAGAGCTTTTTGAGATGAGCATTGCTGACTATCAGACATTATATCAGATAAATAACAAGACAAAGAAGATCATGAACTACAGAGATATGAATCTAAAGTACAGAATAATTAGATGTAGAAATAAATGATATAGTGAAATGATGAAAATTTCATGAGTTCAAAGATTGAATCTCACTATTCAAGCTCACTATTCAAGCTCACTATCTCATTCTTCAAATTCTCAAAATTCATTAAATTTTATTCTACTACAGTCATGACAGCTGAAGTTTAATGCATGTGAAAGTTAAGCACACATGACAGCATTCACGAAGCATGAATAGCTTAATTATCTAGAATGATTCAATGTTTAATAAGCAGCAATAAATTGAGATCTGACTTTTATTGTACTGCATTTATTGATACTTCAGCAAATTCATTACTTGCAAACATGATATGTAATATCATGATTGCATCTTAAGATCTTGACATGCTTGAATCAATTTTCTAGAAATTTTCTACAATTTCTTGAAAGTTCTCATTATCTTCAATCATTCTCAACTCATATTAATGTCTTCAAGTTTCTTCAATTCTTTCATTATTCTCAATCATTTCTTGATTCTTGATCATTCTCAAATCTTTTCACTTTCTTCAGATCTTTTCATCATTCTCAATTCTCTTTCATCATTCTTAAGATTTTTTTCTCAATGTCACGAAATATACATGCTTTTGCTCTTGTTTATTATAATTATGAAGCTTAGACATCTTCAACAGACTTGCAACAGAATCATGATTCAAAGTTTCAAGCTTCAAAAAACACAGATCACAAAAAAATTTAATCAACAGAATTAAAATCAAGCACTCTGATTTAACAATGTGCGCTTTCAACAATCTTTACAACTGTTTAATAGAATTTGAGATTTGATGATATTTTATAAAATCAGTTAAGATTTACAAGAATTGACTCAGCAAAATTGAAATCAAGCACTTTGACTTGACAACATGTGATCTTGACAATCTTTACAGCTGCTCAACAGAATTTGAGATTTGATGATATTTTATGAAATCAGTTAAACTTTACGAAGATTGACTTGATGAGCGAGTCAAATATTGATAGCTTTAGTAACGCAGTGAACTCATTGAAAGACACAACAATATGTTTTGCTTAAACTGATTATTGAATCGAGTTTTGAGTTGACATTTTGAATTCAACTTGATTCAAAGTTGAATTGCTTATATTTTTAATTCAATTCAAGTTGAGTTGAGCATATTTTCAACTCAACATAACTCGACTCAACTGAGAACTGAGTCAACTTGACTTGACTCGTCAAGAATTCAAGCTTGACGTCAAAAGAGTTAAATATAGAAAATTTTCCGACTTTTGCATTATCTTTTTGATAGAAAGTCATGAAGAAAAAACATGAAGATCATTTGATAAAGAGTCATAAAGAAAAACATAAAGAGAAACATAAAGAAAAACATAAAGAAAAACATAAAGAGAAACATGAAGGGAAACATGAAGGTCATTTGACTTTGATAGAGAGTCATGACGAAAAAACATGATAGAAAGTCATGAAGAGAAATCATGTAGACTGTTCAATCAAGCTATTTACATTTATTTAATATCTTGTTGAGTTAAGTTGAGTTTTCAAGTTGAGTTGTCAAGTCAAGCTTCTTAACTCAATCTGAGTTCTTGAGTTCAACTCATCAATTCAACTCAACACTTTTTCAAAAAAAATTCAACTTGACGCAATCAGTCTAGTTCTGCTGTGACAGATAATGAGAATCATGTATGTTTTATGTTCACTATTTTGTGCTTTCAGATTTGATATTTAGCTAAGAATGCTATCATGATTATTAATGAAATTCTGAAACATTTTAAGCATGCTAATTCAGAGATCTTGAATGTTAAAAATTCTGTCATTGCAAATTTTACATCTGCATCACTTGAATCTTCATAACAAGAATTTCAGAGTTTTAAGAAGCTAGTTATTTCAACTTCTACTGCAATTAATCTGTTTTTCTTGTTCATATTTTCATCATTTATGCTTTCATCATCTTGCAGATTCTTTGTGACAGATTGTTCAGAAGAAATTTTGCATAAAAGAATGAAAATGTTCATATTCACTTTTGCAATGATTTTTGATCTGTGATGTGAAACTTCTGAAATAACTTGACAAAGTTATCAAAGTCTGTTAGAAATGTTTAAGCTTGTACATGATGTCAAGAAATTGAGAAAATTGTCATGCATTATTATCATTGTAAAGACACATTTGAATCAGCAACTTTTATTACTGTTTCTTTATTAAGTAAATCTGAAGATAAAGTTTGAACAATTGTCAACTCAAGATGTAAATCAAGAAGCAAACATAATTAAGTCAATGTATTTCTTTGATTTTATATGTTTATTTGAGACTGTGCTTTCTTCAAAATTATATTTGATGACAATGCATATTGATATGACAGAGATGATAGATTGATCAAGTGAGCTATATTATTTTATGACGTAAGCGACGTTAATAAAGATGTGCTTCAATAACTATGCTCATTATTTTAATGAAAATGCAATATTTTTCTTCAATGTTTTATATCATTGATGTAACAAAGATGAATGTTTTTGCAAGAGAATCAAAAAGTTGCATGTGACTTAAGTATACAACATCATGAGAGATCAAAGAGCAATATCAATCATCATTGAATAGATTTTCATTCTTTGCAATTCTTTGTATTCATCTTCTCAACTTAATCTTCGTTCTGTTAACTATTCAATTTTATTTCACTTACACATTATTAAGCTTTTTCTCTTTGAAAAAGAAATCATCATGTTATTTCAAAAGCAGATTCAAATTAGAAAAAAGAACGTTCACTTTGATTACAAATACAAAGAACTCAATGTTCAAATGCAAGTAACAATCTTCTATCAGATGCATTATATGATGTGAAACATCTTTGAGATTTATCGCTCATCAATGCGTGCTTTACAATTGTTAACTCTCATTCAAAATGAACTAAAATTGATGATTTATGATCAAGAACATTTAGTCAACTTTGTTAAGTTCAAATGCATTTTCATTTCTTTACTAACATTTATTAATAACTTTGATCTGTATCAAAATATATATCTAACTCTGATGAGAATTTACGTGACTTCAGCGAGTCTTGATTAAAGAGAGTGAAAATAAAGAATCAACATTTTTCTTCGACTTTGAGTTTATATAATAGTGACTTTGAGAATGTGATTTGCATCTTAGAATCTGAACTTTTCGTTTTAAACAAAGACATCATTCTCAATATTAATGATCAAAATACTATGATCTGTATCTTTATTATGACATTCATAGATGACATGAAGCAGCAGTAGAAAAACTCAAAATTTATGACTTTGATAATGAATCAAGAATGCTTGAAATGTCTGATTATTAAAACATAGAAAAATGATCTCACTTTCAACATTCTTCTTAATGCTTGATATCATCACAAAGTGTTGTAAGAACGCAAGAAAGCGAACGCATCAAAAAATGATAATGCATATTGCAGAAGTTTAGAAATATGAATAACTTAAACTTCATTGACTTGAATTGCATCATTTCTTGATATTATACGAAGTCATCTCTTGAATGCAGCTTATTTCAAGTACATAAGCATCATTAAACAAGCTCAGTATGCACTGATGAAAATCATATTAATCAATGATGAAGTCAACGTCTTCTGTGTTGAACTGCGCGAATTTTTATTTTCATTAACATGAGATAAATTATAATCTTTCAAGATACATCTTAAGAGTTATTGCATGATTGAATGTGAAAGATTATTTGTCATCATGTCGTTGTTATTGAGAACATGACTGCAAAGCAAATAAATTTAATCACTATATTTAAGAGCAGCAAAAATCATCATGTGCATGATCTTGCAACTGAATGATCTCATTGACTGTATTGTGTCATGTTATGCAATAATAGCAAAGAGCAACATCATGATTCTGACTCTCAATATGTCACGTCAAAATGCTGAAAACATGAGAATATTACTGCATCAATCAAGAAAAGTCTTTCAGCATTTATATGAATGTATCATCATCACATCATCATTCAATTTCAAACATGAAGAGAGTTCAATTTCATCAAGAGCATTCACTTTAATCAATTTACAACAAAATGAAGAAAATAATGATGAAGATGAGTTCAGCATAACTGATGATGCAATATCAATCTATAATGAAAATGAGCTCTTCAAATTGCATGAAGTAAGAAGATTAAAGTATGATCAGCTCATTGAAATCTACGAAGTAGAGAGAAAGAAGTTTAAAAAGACAACAATTTATCACAAAGTAATGACATGTTTCAACATTCACGCAGAGTTATACTTTGAGAATGTTGCAATAAAATATGTCACTCTCAACAACTGCATCATGTTTACAAATAAAGATAAACATTGATTCTTCAAGAAGATGATGCTTTGTATTAATCATAGAAATGTGAAAAAGACTTTGCTTGAAAAAGAAACAATGTGACAAATGATTCAATTCATTCTGATGAATTTTTATGCTGTTACAAAGTCAAATCTGACAGCAGAGATGCTGAAGATTCACAAGAAATGTCTTATTCTTTTTAAATGATCTACTTTTTTATTCAAAGTTTCACATTAAAGAACTCAATTCTCAAATGATTATAATGAGTGATAAAAAGCATGAGAAATCTTTAACTTTGAAATGTTTCAATTAATTTTATGTTCTCAATGTTCTTTCATGATCTTTGTGATTGAGCAAGCTGTTTCATGATGATCTCTTTCTTCTGATGTTGCAGCAAGCATATGAAAGCAATTACGTTGAATTCAATGTTACTGTGTCATGAGCAAGCAAATTGCAATGATGTCAAAAGCTTAGCTTTACTAATCAATATAAAGCTTTTTATTTCTTCATTGATTCTTGCAATTTTCGCAAGTTCAAGATCATCAAGCTAATCTTTCTACAAATAAATAGAATATCATTTTGTCTTTAAACAAAGTGATTTTATCTCACTAGAAACTTCGCTCTTTATAAAAAGACTTGCATGACTGAATGAAGTTTTCTTACATGAACTTTTGAAAGATTGCACGTGATTGTTTGCATGCATCATCTTGATCAAGAAGTTCAGTGAGCTCAAGATAAATAATATTTTACAAGCTTCGTTACTGAAGTTATTGAAGAAGAAGATTATTGTAAAACTCTTTGAAATGAGAAACAAAAAGCATTACATTTTACATGTGAAACGCTTTATAAAGAAGAATGAGATTGACAAGCACTTAAAATGAGAAGATCAGCTGCTTTTGCTCAATTGCAACTATGATATTCAATTCATGTAATCATTCTAAAGTCTTGACATTGACATTTAAACATTCAAGTTCTTTTATTTAATAACTTAATAAATGCATCATTAAATCATATTTTTGCAAATGTTATAAATATATCAAAATTGAATAAAATCAAAGATTTAACTCTAATCAATTTGCAGTCAACGCTAGCAAGTTAACTGTAAATTGATTAAAGCTAGCTTTAAATTTAGTCAAGATTTGACTCAGATATGACTCAGCATCTTTTCTCATTCTCAACATCTTCTTTCATTCTCAACATTTTCTTGACTTCATAACATTCTTTTTATGTCACAACATGTTCTTTTTGAACTCAGCACAGTTTCTGAACATTGCATAAATAGAAGTTCTTATATCATACAAACTTCACTGATTGAATCATTTAAACATGATCATGATGATCTCAACATTACATTAAGTCATTCTTGATTTGCTAGCTCTTTAAAGTGTCAGCATCTTCATAAGATCAAAGATTCAAACAAGTTAATGCATCTTCTCAATTCAACAACAAATGCAACAGAGATCAAACTCATTCAAAAAATCAACTTATAAACTCATCAAGTCAGTATTTTAAACTCATTAAGTCAATTTACAAATTCATTAAGTTAACATTTTACATCAGACAAGTAATGTTTTGAGATCAGCAAATTTAAACAGACAGCAATTGCTACATAGCACAGTGATGACAGTAACAGCAGCAGCAGCAGCAGCAGCAGCAGCAGCAGCAGTGATAACAATGAAGACATCATTTTTGTAGATGATAATATAAGCGTAAATTCAATACATGAATCAGTTGATTAATTCTTTTATGAAAGTCAATTAGCATTACTTTCATTGCATTACTTAATATTAATGAATTGCAAACATGAACTTTTAATTCAACAATGCTTTCGAAGATTGCAATTCTGCTGCTTGAAATGTTAATATTTTTTCATCTTACAACATTCTCAGATCATTCTTATACCTTTTTCTGCTTCTTTCTATCTGCACTTTTAATCGCTCTCATATTTCTTGCAGATTCACATTATTCTCAGATCATCTTTAGAGCATTCTCAAAGTATTCTTAAATGTTCTTCAGATTACACATGAAAAATTTTCTTTTATTTTTTTCTAAATTTTTTTCAACTTTATTTTGATCAGTCAATGCATTCAGAATTTTGCAATCATAAATACTTAACAGTTTTCACAAACTTATGACAAGCTTATGATTCAAATGTTCATCTGATGATGAGCTTTGAATTGAGCTTAAGCTTTTATGACAGCAGCAAAAATTTGATCATCAAATGCTCATTCATTATTTTGCTCATTACAAATTTCTATTCATGACTACAGTACATGCTTTACAGACTTATGATCAGCTTACAATTTGAATGCTCATCTGATGATGAGTTTTGAGTTGAGCTTGAGTTTCTACAACAGCAGCGAAAATTTGATCATCAAATGCTCATTCATTATTTTGCTCATTACAATTTTCTATTCATAATCACAGAATATGCTTCACAGAAACATGATACACTTGAGATTTTAATGTCATCATGCTGCATTATTCTGAATGCAATTGAGAATTTGATAATGATGCAAAACAATTACACTATTCTGTATATTTATATGCATGAAATTTTCACGCACACTGAGTTTTCACGCACTTTAACTAGAAAGATTAGTTACAGATAGTATTTTAAAGCACGTTAAATCTCAAGATACTATCTGTGTCTTAAAATACTATTTGTAACTAATCTTTCTAGTTAAAGTGCGCAGAAACTCAGTGTGCATGAAAATCTTATACATATGAAAATACAAAATAAGATATCTGAATCAGAACTTAGTGATGATTATGATACTGAAGACTTATTTCTGACTATTAAAGATTTTCTGTGTGATATTCTTTTCATGAGCAATGATTATTATGTGAAATGTTCTTCAACAATGAGAAACATGAGAACTTATTACATTTAGAAAGCATGATTGTCTGTCATCAGAATGTCATTAAGTAAGTCATTGATTTCATGCTTTGACATTTGACTTCACTAATGTGTTGTACTAAAATGATTTTTCAGCAACAAAACTGATTTGCAACAGCTACTTAAAAATGCAGCATGCAATTGATGCATCAAAGTATTCATTACAGAGAGTTTGATCTTGCACAAGCTCATTTTTGATCAGCATTAAATCTCGTCAAGCGCACAATGAATGCAGAATTTCACTCATCATTCTGATCAAGCAGAAGAACTGCAAACAGTTAATGAAAGACTTTGAGCACATGAGCAAAGAAGAACATGATTGCATAAATTACAAAATACATTTACGAAAATTTGAGATCAACAGAGTCAGCTTTCATATAATGTTTTTTAAATTCTTGTTTCTGAAGATAGCAATCTGTGACACAAATGAGATGAAGATGACAGAAAAGATTAATGAGAGACAATAAGAAAATAAGAAAACATGAGAAGATATAACAGATGTAGAATGTGAAGATATGCAACTAGTCAATGAGATGCATAAAGCAATGTAATCATATTCAATTGCAAATCATGAGATCAATTAAGTGTAAAATTAACTATGATGTTCATGATCAGTTGACTTAACATTAACATAGATTTGAAAGAAAGTGAATGAAAGATCAAGATGTACAACTGTTTTCTATAACATGATGTCAACATGATGTTTACTATCAATTCAACAAAATGTTTATTTCAACAACTAGTTTACTTTTAACATTCATATGATTGAATATAAGATTGAGTTGTATCACACAGCATATCAACAATATATTAATGTGTAGTTAACAAAATGTTAAATAATCAGTTATACATTTTTTTTTGAATTCTTACTCGATTCAACACTCATTATGAGTCTATGCAAGATTTTATATATTGTAGCGAGCGCTGCGCTAGCGTAGCGCTCTTTTCATATCTACTATCGCTTTTCTTTGCACTTTATACTGTAACTGTTTTCAATGCAAGAACTCTATAAGCTTGTTTCTTTTCTACTTTCTCTCTCTTTCATTTGATTCTTTGATGACATCACAGTTTGAAATTAATTCAGTATGCTTGTCAAGAATATCATTTGAATGATCATTATTATCACACTCATGATTTCTAGAAGCTTTTTTAAGTTCATGATGTTCTCTTTACATTGCATCATCTTTTGTTTTATCTTTCATTTAGAACATGTTAATAAAATGTGCTTGATCAACATTTAATCTCTGTCACACTTGCATATTGTCATAGCAACATTAAGTACTTATTTCTCATGTAGAAATTGATTAAAGTCAATTTTTCTCATGTGTAACTGCATCAATAATGCGTTGTGAGACTTTGCATGATTCTTGTGCAATCACAGATATTGATGTATCATTTCTGATGTCAGATATTGAAAATGAGTTGCATTGAATTTCTCTTTTCAGACTATTCTTCATGTTTATCTGATCTGTTTCTGTATGAGCATCAATTTTATCATCATTTCAGTGCATTGATGCTCAGTTAACAATAAAGACAAATCATGTGCATCATCAATCATTTTATTCATCACTTCATTTTCAAGTACTTTTGCATATCTTGTCATTCAATGTAGCTTTAACGTGACTTCTTAAAATTGAATGCTTTCATGTGCAATCTGAACTCATTGCAAACATGTCTGATCTTTTATTAATATCATAACTTTCATTGTTTTCAAAGAAGTCTGACTATCACTGTATACTTTGTATATCTTTTCATAACACTCTTGATTTGTTGTTGCTACATCTGCAAGATGTTTTGCTTTTGCAACTAATTCTTTCAGCTCATCATGATGAATGATGACTAAAGTCGATTTTCTCAGTCTTTTATCTAGCTCTTAATTCATTTTCATTGCAATCGTTGTAACATCATCTTTGCTGTCATTATCATTCAAGTAAACTCTTTGCTTTAATGCAATTATGTTGAGATTATGTTGTTTTATTGACATTTTCTTGTTTGTAACTATGATTATCTTCAATGATTTTAATCAGAAGATCACTGTATAAAAATGACTTCAATTCATCTTCATCTGCTTGAATGTTTCTTTCATTCACTTTCATTTCAGCTGTAAAAATGTTTTGTGCAGCTTTGATTTTCAATCTCTTTTGAGTGTCAAGTTGTTGTAAATTCGATGCATTATTATTTCAATAACTTCGCTCAATTTTTAAAAGTTCATGTTTATTATTGATCTTTGTATCAGCTTTTGTAAGTGAATATTTATCAACATCATGTTTATTTTCATTTATAGAATCTCTGTTGATGTTACATGATAAACATTAATGATCTGTCACAATGCTTTTTCTTGCACTGATCTCAGCTTGATGTTCAAACTCTTTCAATGATTTTTCACTTTTTATGATGTATATCATATGACAACTTTGTGACTAAGCAGAGAGCGCATCATCATGAAGTATATTTATTTACTCATCATCATTGATGAGTTTCAAGTAAACTCAATGATTGTTTGCATGATCTTTTGTTTAATTACTAGTTTTGCTTCAACATGATGCATGTAAATTGCTCATTTCAGCTTGAAGTTCAATTGAACTTTCAAGACTTTGATATTTGATTTTAAGTCAATCTGATGTTTCATCAGCTTTACATCAACTTTCATATTGAATCATTTAGAAGTTCTTGTAAAGTAAATCAGTTTATGCTTTGTCATCAAGAATTTGATGTCATGCATTTTTGATCACTGTTCACATCTATCATAAATCTTGCTAAAAACTCTGCAATTGCATTTTATAAACTCTTTGTATATCAAGATATTAATATCATTTACAAAGTTTATGAAGTTAATTCTCAACTTGATATCATTACATGCTTTTAACAAATTTGCATTGTAAAACAAATATAATATTAATAATAGCAAAGAATCTTGTGATATGTCAATGTTCATGCTGCATTTCATCATCATGTAATCATCAATTGTGATCATAATGTATCAATCTTTCAGAAAGTTCTTCACAAACTTGAGAAGCAGTTTAGAAACTTTTCTCTTCTTCATGTCATGTAAGAGTTTGCTGTGCATCACATTGTTAAATGCATTCTTCTCATTCAGACTCAGCAGTGAAACTACTCTTCTTCTTATGTTACTTCACACAGTATGTATCTTTTTTATAATTAGTTGCAAAGTCATATCTGTTGATTTGTGCTTATAAACTTTCATTTAAGTATTCAATATTGAGTTGCAAACTTTTATGATATTTTACAAATGTTTAAATACAATGAACTTCAATATTTTGCTCAGTGTGTTGAGTAGCACAATTGATTTATATATCTTTGCATTAAAGTAATTTTTCTTATCTGACTTTTACATCATTATTGTGATTACACTCTTGAACTGAGTTGACTGTATTTTCTTTTATAAACATTTTTCAAAGAAAGAGTGTATTTATTCTGATGCATCATTGATGAGTCTGCACATTATTCTATTTATATATTTCATATGTTTCAATGTCTTGTCAGATGTCACTTTATAAACAACTTTCTTAATCTTACAATGCATCAATGAAGTATTATCTTCAATTGAGAGTGAGTACTTGAAGTTTATTGTGTTCAGCATGAGAATCTTTGAAAATGATGAAAAGTGAGTTTGAAATATCATCTTCGCTTTATTCTGCACTATTGTGATGATGTCAAAGCACTCTGACTTAGTCAGAGAGAAAATTGTCGCTTAAGTCAGTGTGTCTGTAATTGCATTTCTTGTTTATTTTGCAGTTTTGAACAATTCTCTTAAAAATTGTTCAACATTTTGCATGATCTTTTAATATTTACTGCATCTCTGTTTTTTAATGATTTTACTCTTCTTATTACATGCTTAAATGTACTTTGCTCAATCATTAATGATTCAACAACTTCTTCTCATTCATTGCATGCTCTTGATGATCTTTGTACACTTTTTCGTTCATTCTGCTTTGATCATTTCATGTGATTTCACTCAAAAAGTGAAAATCTCAATGATTTTCTTCAGTGCATTCAGCAGTTGCTTAATGTATTTATTTATGCATTGATGCTTCATCTTATGATTCAACAATGATTTTAACATTTGTTTTCTTAAAATATTAATGAATTTCTCTTCATTCATTGTCTTTTAGTTGCAACACAATTTTCATGCTGATTTTTTACAGACTTTGAAATCTATAATTGTCTGTATCAACAGATGATCTAAGAAGTTTTTCATTTCTTCATCAATTTCACATTGTATTAATTGATTCATAATATCATTTGTTATGAAAATTAAATTTATTGTCATTTGAAATTCTTGATAATTTCTCGTAATTGTGTCTTAAAATAATGCTAGCAATGCATCAATGTTTATGATCATTTTAATTAACTCATTTGACAATAAATGTTGTTTTGAGTAAAATGATTTTTCTTATGTGAAGTGATGCAGATTAAAGTCTTTTACAAGAATGCTTTCTTTCAACATGTGTAGTATCTTTTCAATGTTTAAAAGATTTTCTTTTTCATGAATGATCTCATGATCTTTGAGTAACAAATTGTATGCTTCATGAATGTGTATAACTTTCTGAGTTATCTGTGCATCATTTGTTAATGTTTATAACATAATTGTGTTTATGTTTTTGAAGTATCATGTTGAATATTAAATGTTGCTGTTGATTTTTTTGTTTATGTAGAAACAGATTTTATCTTCATTATTCTTCAGTGTAAAATCAACAGTTGCTGAGCAGTATGCTCTGAAAATGTCATCAAATCATCAAAGTTCTTGAAAAATCAAAATGTCATAGTTTTTTATCTTTTTCTCATGTAGTAATGTTATCATCATCTTGTTTCTGAACTTGTGAATGTTGTACTGTAGTATTTGAAGCTTTTTTTGCTGAAACATTAAAGTTTACATTTCAGACTGTTTAATGTTTTCTTGAATGTTTGCAAAGCATTTGCTTCACTTGTAAAATTCTCAACAGAAGATGACATTAATAATAATGTGATTGATGTTAACTTCAATTTATTTGATCTTAACTTCTTGATCAAGTGATTCAGTATAATGTTTTCTGATGTGATGATTGCATTAAGTAAATGACTTTCATTCATTGAGCATCTTTGCTTTCTCTTCAAGTCATTGTTCATCAGTAATTTCAAACTGATAAATGTTTCTATGAATATCTTTGATATTGCTGTCTTGAGTTCTTTCTGCTTTCATACGACATGATATAAAGATCTGTGCTTTGTGACTCTCTTTATTCTTTCTTTTTCAGCTTGTTGTTTATGACATTGAGAATCAAAGACTCTGTATATATCTTAACATGCTTCACATTTTTACATGTTTTAAGTCTGTTTATAAAAACAATGCTCTGAATGATGATTCAACATGCAGTAAATGCATCTTTACTTGTTTTTGCATTCATACATTTTATGATCATATTCTTGATACTTTAAACACTGATGCACTTTGCAGCTTGAATCATAAAACTGTGTGATCTTTATGTTAATTTCATGATATACTTTCTCATTGATCAACTTGTTCATCATTTCAGCACTGATTACATATATCATCAGCGAAACATATCTCTTCTGCTCACTCTTCTTTGTGAGTCACTTAATTTTCTCAATCATCATTTCTGAATATATGTTTTTATTGATCTTGATGAGCATTCTCACTTCTTTCTTCTTTATATTCTTAGACATTTCTTTAACTTTAATCTTATGTATCACTACTTTAAAACTGGTTTCGCGCAGACATGCATTTAATGATATTTCTTTGATTTAAAAATTATTTTTCTTCAATATTCTTTTGCTGCTCTTCATCTTGATTCAAAATATCAGCAGTTTCAATCATTTCTTTATCATTTTTATGTTTTTATGCATCAACAACATCTTGTCGACATCAATTTCTTTCACTCACTTCACTATGTTTTTTGTTGTTATCATCATGATTTTCTTTATTTCTTCTTTTTCTTTGATGAAGATTTTTACTTTAAATTTCTCACAATGATTTTGCATTAATGATGATATATCAATGTTGAATACAAGATAACTCTCAAATAATGTTGTTGACTTCACGCTCACTTTCTTTGCTCAGTTGTCAATGTATTTTCTCTTTTTCATGAACTTTTTTTTGAGTCTGCTCATTATCTTTTTCAGTCTCTTCAGCTGATTCTTCATGTGCTGATTAACAGTCGATGCAGTGATGTATTAATGCATTAGCTTTTCTATCATCTCTGTCAAACTTCTCATCTTTTCTCAGAGCATTAGCTTGTTGTTTCTACGTTCGTTGAACTCATAAAGTATTCACAGCTTATGTAATTTCTTCTGTATATCTTTCATCTTGACTGAATTCTTTTACAAGATAGTAATAATTGCTTCTCATTCATTCATCAATGTCATGTCAACAATGCTTCTCATCTGTTCTTGATGATTGAAATGAAACATAAGCATCATGTTAATGATGTACTCTGTCTTTAGATAGTTTAAGCAATTCATTTTCATGATTTAATAATAATAATAAAATTTCACAAGATTTAATTCTATAATGATTGAAGATGAAGATTAACATCATGTCATTATTTTCTGTGAATAACAATCAATTATACATTGTAAAATACTTAATTTTACAATCTTACATGATGTATACTTGATTCATCAGCAGATTCAATATTAAAATTACAAAGTATTTACATTTTACTTTCATTTAAACATCTGAAAGCATGTAATAAGTTTCAGTGAAATCATTTAATCTTTTGATCATGATTAACTTTAAAGTCTTACTTATAATGTTTAACAAAGCAATAAATTAATATGCTTTTAAATTAATATAATTGACTGACAACGAGATTCATCTGTACATGATGTTGACTATGAATCTTTTGATTCTATTCTGTGTTCAAATAAAAGTCAAAAGAATCAAGAAATCTTAATTCAACGCAGTTTAAATGATGTTAGAACGTTGCATGATCAGAAAAGTTATCATGCAGAGTTTTCACTCATGCGACAACATTTCTTCTAATAGTCACAATCGATCTACGAAGAAGATTAATGACATGTCAATGTCAGTAAAAGATGAAAAGATACTACTAGTGAAAAAGACAATTCAGATGAAGAATCTGCGAGTTGTGACTACAAGTGATCAAAGAATTTGCAACTCATCGACTACGTCGATATTGAAACATCTTCATCACATCGACAGTATCATCGAGTAATTGATGAAAAGATATCAGATAGAATAGTCATTTCAAGTATTGAAAGACGTGATTACAATGCTTGAAGAAGTAGTGACTCATCGATCACACTGATATACTGAGAGAGCTTGAACTCATCTTCTTTACTTGACATCAAGTCATTCATCTATTCACATGAAAAATCGAGAGCTCAAGAGAATGATCAGAACGCATTCTCTTTCATTGATCAGAGTCAAACATTGAATGATTGTGATTGCACGTTTATACTAACAATTCATTCAACGTTTACGTGACACAAGTCAAATCAAGAGAAGAAAAGAGTTACTCAGTACAATCACACTCTATCTTCTCATCGTGTGCATCTCTTTTTCATCACATGTTTCTCTGCTCAATGAATGATAATCATTGAGTAAAAGAACACAGCTCTACGTATGTTACAATCATGAGCATCACGAATGCAAAGAAAACGTCTTTCATCTTCGAATCAAGAATCGAATTGAAACATCGTTGTATAAAATATCGTCAATGAAGAGCAGAGCAAAGACAATGTGTCATAATCAAACAGCATAAACATGCTCATCAAGAGTTTACTTGAGCATCACGCGCTGAATAAAAGCTATAGATTCATTACTTGATAACACAGTGTCAATCTCATTGTTTCGACTGCGTGAAGCAATCATATAGATGACAAGTGATTTTCTTTCTCAAAGAGTTTTGTTCACTCGATATAAATAGCATAGAGTTTCTCATGAATCGAGTCTAAATCGATGTCACAAGAGTGTATAAATTACAGTTACAGTTACAATTAATATAATTATTTTTCTTTGATTTGCACAGTATTATTGTTTGAATCTTTTTAAATTACTTTGAATAATATTCATATATTATGCATATATTAAACAGACTTGTTAACATTAAGATCAGTTTTATTAGTTTTACTTAAAGTGCTTTATTTAAGATTTTGAATGCTTTTGATGCTTTGTTTACTTTTGTTTATTAAATCACTTGTTTTATCTTTTTTTGTAAAATGATTAAATTAAATGACATTATTAATAAAATGAATGAGTTTCAAATGTCATTAACATTTGTTTAAGAAAGTGAAGAAAAGAACTTCTTTTATAGCATTTCTGTTTTTTCTTTAAACAACTTCATCATGTGATTGAAATCATTATGTTTCAGTGACAAGAACTGTGAAAGCTTTTTGAGAAACTGACTTTTAATTTAAGCTCATTTTGCAAAGCATTAAATTGATTTCAATTCATTGCTTAGCTTATGCATCTGTAATCTGAAGTGTAAACATTTTGTTTCTTTAATGATTTTGTTTTTGTGATCATTGTATTTCAGATAATCATTTCATGCTTCTTGAATATTTTATGTTTTTCACATGACTTGCAGTCATCTCAATTTCATCATGATCTCAGAGTAATTTTGATTTCAAAAGTCTTTTGCATAATTTAATGACTCTGATTCTCTTATCTGTCTTCTTAGTAAGATGATTCTCATCAAGGACGCAGTTTCTTACTTCTCTGCCATCGACGACCTAATCGCATTAAGCGTCGGCAATCACATACCAACCTAAAACTTATTCTTTCTCCTCGGCCCTCAAAGTCATTTATCTCGATTCGCTACATGGTTCCCTTCATTGAAAACAAGCTGTCACAGAGCGAACACAGCCTGGTTACACGAATCTGTCATCTACTTATGATTTGTTAGCTTCAAACCCTTCGTATATTGTAGTTCCACGCTGTTCAAATAAGCGCCCGAAGCCTGCGGCCTTCGGTTCAGGACATCGACAGTGTGACCGTAGCAGGAGTTGTCGGGAAGCGCGCTGTAGGGTTGACTTTTGCACTCGCAGTTCGCATCTTCGATGTCGCAGATTGCGCCGCCGTTGTTGTTGAGCATCGCTTCGAGCTTCGCAAGGGTGGTGTTGTCACCGGAGAGAGGTTCGTGGGCGGAAATAGTGTCGTCACGTGGCAGGACGAGTGGGCTGTTGAAGGTGGAGATTTGTGAGTGGTTAATCTTTGAGTCATTGGATGTGACAGTGGATGAACAGAGTGCTAGGCTGGAAAAGAGGAGGATTCGGTATGCAATCAGCTATTTAGGTGTATGCTTGTCTACTTGAGTACTTGAGCTCTATGATGCAACGACTAAAGCTATTTATACCCCTTTAATCCTCCGCGCAAAATTAGCCTGCGTCAGACGAAGACAGTTCATGTGGGAAATGTGTCAAGAGCTTACACTGGTATACCAAGTTTCTGGAAACATCAGATTTATCTCCGCTTGTCTGGTTGATGGAGGGCAACCGTGCGCCTCCAACATTCCACGTTACTTTTGCCTGCACTAAATAGGCCCATAAAATTATCAAATTTTGTCAACAACTCGTCTGAAAAGATTTTTTTTATAGAACCAGAGAGAGCAGAAAGCTCTAGGAATAAGAGAAGTCTTTCCTTCGAAAAGGGAGGTTGAAGTAGAGAACAAAAGATTATCTAAGGGTATGGCCGGATTTGAACCAGCGACCGTGGGATAGTATCTTCGCCAAAGCTGCAATCCCACACTCTAACCTAATCACGAATGTTATGGCAGGAAATATTCTCAAAGAGATTGGTAGAAACTTACCGCTGAGTTACACACCCGCATGATGTAACCTTAGCCGTACAAACTTTACTATATTCTTGACTCGTGACAAACACGTCAGGCGCAGGTACGAGTAATAAGGTATCTTTGAGCTCGCAGAATCAGTCTTGAATTCTCGGAATTCTGAGAATCAAATATTTAGAAGAAATTTAAACCTTGTGGGGAATTTTAATCGATAGTCTTCGCTTCATAGGACTGAAGTCATCTGCAGAGTCTTCACCTTCGCCTTTCTACTCAACCATCTACTCAGCACTCTACATGCTCACCAGCCTACTCGACACCCTACATGCTCACCAGCCTACCTCACCCAACTATTCAGCACCCTACTTACTCGCCTACCTACATTACCAGCTGCTACTCAGCTACCTATTCGTTTACCTACTAACCAGCCTACTTGCTCCAAAACATGCTTTATGCGACGCGTCCTAACCCTCCATACATGCTCCATAGAACATGCTAATTAGCTCAATAGAGAGCACCCTCTATGGCTCCCTAAATTCCCTATCGAACACCCTACATGCTTCAAAATACGTGTCGGTCAGGCTCATAACACGCGTCAAACAGTGCTTTAAACAGTGCTCCAAACAATACTTCCTACATAGTTTCCTACCTACTCGCCACCATACATGCTCACCTACTTACTCCGCCTACCTACATGGCTCCCTACCCTGCTCCGAATTGCTCCATATTCAAGGATCAAATTTGATCCCTACCGAGCACCCAATATGCTCCCTACCAAACACCCTCCATGACTCCCTCCATGGCTCCCGACTAAGCACCCTACATAGTCTCCAACAATTTGTTTAGTTAGATAATTAGATAACTAGTTAGGTTATCAATTCGTTGATTCATGTATTGATTCCTTTATTGATTTCTTTAATAAAATCGATGAATGTTTATTCAAAAAAAGGATAAGTAATTCGAATTGACGATATTGATGAATATGATGAACATGACGAAAATGAGCCCAAGGCTAGCTCAGGGCTCGAAGTGGTCAGCCCAGAGAGCTGCTGCGCTAGAAACTTGGCCCAGGGTCGGCTTAGGAAAATTTCAAACCAATGATCATACTATTTAAGATTGTTCATCAATATAAATGTTTAACATCCAAATATGCCTATTGTCTTTCAATGGCGGAATGGGCGAGTGGCTTCACAGCGCGTTGGTGTTGTTGGGAAGCCCGGTTTTGTCCAGCGTCGGAAAGAATTTGGTGTAACCCATACTGAAAAGCTTCTATCTTGCAGTTTGGACGTCTTCGTTTGAACTTTGTGCTGTGGCCGCTTAATATGTTGAGAATACTGCTTTAGTCTCTCTAACTGCGCCCTATCCGTTGTAGCAAGCTGAAAGGCGAGATGGAGGGTTGGTGAATCTGGTGGCGTATCATGGGCAAGCATAGGCTTAACTTCATCAGAGTTCCTGGTATTGACGGACTTTGACTGCTCAACACCTTCCAAGTCGGGAACGTCCAAGTCGTCGATATCCCACCCCTCTGTAACCAGACAGAATAGACCATTCTCCTCACACAGACAATTCTGGGTTAGATCGTCAGCGCAAAGATCTGCGCACATACACTCTGGGTCGCATATGCACGGCTTCTCTGGGAGTCCTGGTCTGTCAAGCCTCTTCATACGCTCATCCAAATTGTAGGGACTGATGTATCTTCCAGGCATTTCTCGCGATCCTATTCATCAACACAAGTTAGCATTGAAATATACTCATCTAGATGCACTACTAGACTGGGAATTAACCTTCAATTCTAGGAATCTTCTCGATTTCGGCCATGGCTTGTGAAGTTGTGCCACGGTCACTCCAACACTAGACAATGTCTGACACGTTTATTAAAGTGTTTGCTGGAGTAAATGAAAGAAACTCAAAGCAAAAAGATGATGACATCGACTGTAAGGTGTAGTGGATGTGCTGATGTGTATTGAAGGTAGAGGTGGCATAGTTTCATGACAATGGCCACAGAATCTCAAGGAAGAACATTATTAGCTGGAGAACTAGGGCATTATGGCACTAAGGTAGCTCCCATGCATTACTTGATCGATTTGTACTTCACCCAAGGTAAGATATCTACTTAGCACTCGTCCGTGGCCTGTTCAAGATCTACTAAGACATGTAGGATGAGCAACAAAATTGCGACTTTGAGCACTCGTTCCGGGTGTACCCACATGCCGGAATTCAGATAAACGCCTTACGGCAGGCGTTGCGTTAGACGTCTTATTCAAACAGCTACCAGCTCTTGCGGCTCAATGTATCACGATGGTATTTACCTCAGCGACTACGCTCCACCAAGTAAAGAAAAAACCAATAAGCTTAAGATCGCCATTTTCAAGTTGTCCATTTTGCGAGTCTGTATCATAGGCCATTGGCTAACCGTGCTGTTGATTTTTTCGTATACAGATAATTATACCGAGCAGAAATTGAACGCCCCTATCCATCGGTAGGTAGAAACGGTCTCAAGAACCTCTTTCTCTTGGTGGACTGGCAAGATGGCCAATTTGCACGTAATCAGCGAATATGAGGACGTTGATTGCTCAACCCTGCCATCGCCTCAAGTTGAATTGAAAATTTTGAGTAGACTCTCTTGGGAAAAGGGTTACTTGTTTCACGTAAGCAAGGACACATAAGAACAGAGTAATTGATGCCACACGTATAGTTTCTGACAGCTGAAAAGTACATTCAGCTGTAACGGGGATCTATTTCAATGGCCTGCGTGGGTATAGCTTTGGTGTTTGGTAGGACCAGCTCAGGGATCCGCCAATAACTCTCGTTCATCCACGTCACGGTTCCACAGTCGATATTGC
>JAABUL010002849.1_pt1 | contig 27436 bp, 27 predicted proteins | sample 5559151 | NCBI WGS metagenome assembly JAABUL01 (sample SAMN10711876, study PRJNA513368) | rock metagenome | isolation source: Antarctica rocks | place: Antarctica: Victoria Land, Pudding Butte sud | reverse complement strand
GGTTATTTCGGCCAGCGTGTACGAGAGCCTGACGAAGGAGAGTCAACGATGAGCCCCGTCGAGAGCATTACCCTCCCATGGGGCGGCTACGACCAATGAACGGAGGACAATGTAGCTATGAGCGCCGTTGTACGAGCACTAGAACCGGAGCCTATCGCTCCCTGGGCCGAAACCGTGCCTGGAGCGCCGCCCATGACCATGGCGGAGTTTCTCGATGTCCCCGACGACAGCGGATGGCGCTATGAGCTTGTCGATCATGAAGGCCAAAGCGGAGCGGTATTTGGCAGGAGGAACACGTCTCGTGTGGATCGTGTGGCCTAAACGCCGGCGCGTCGACGTGTGGCGTCCTGATGACGTCAAGCCGACCGTCCTGGGCGCCGATGATTCCTTAGATGGGGAGGATGTCGTACCCGGCTTCACCTACCCTGTTGCACGTCTCTTCGCCTAAAACCTGGTACTACCGGCACGCCGCCTATCTGGATACGTCGATGGGCCAAGTGGCCGCTCAGAGGCTTTACACGTCGTGTGACTACGCAGAGGTCGGTCACATTGCGCAGAGTGGCGTCGAGTGTGTTTTATACGAGAAGAACCTGGCGTAACTCCGGGACCGGGGAGCAAGGTCCGCTGGCGTGAGCCGGGGGCAGGGAACGAGACGCGGGTACGCCGGCATCGTACTAGCGTCATAGAGGAGGAAACAGGTGGACTTCGCGTATACGGACAAGGTGAACGACCTGCGCGAGCGGGTCGCCCAATTCATGGAGGAGATGGTCTACCCCAACGAGCCAGTCTTCGCGCGGCAGGTCGATGAGGGCCCGAGCCGCTGGGAGCCCACGCTGGTGATGGAGGAGATGAAGCGCGAGGCGCGCAAGCGCGAGCTATGGAATCTGTTCCTGCCCGAGAGCGAGGACGGCGCTGGCCTGACCAACAGCGAGTACGCCCCGCTGGCCGAGATCATGGGCCGTTCGCCCATCGGCTCCGAACCCTTCAACTGCTCCGCCCCCGACACCGGCAACATGGAGGTATTGGTACGCTACGGGACATCGGAGCAGCAGCGGCAGTGGTTGGCGCCGCTGCTCGACGGCGCGATTCGCTCCTGCTTCGCCATGACCGAGCCCGACGTGGCCTCCTCTGACGCCACGAACATCAGTACGCGCATTGAGCGGCGCGGCGATGAGTACATCGTCAACGGGCGCAAGTGGTGGAGCTCCGGCGCGGGCGACCCGCGCTGCAAGATCGCCATCGTGATGGGCAAGAGTAACTCCGACGCGCCGCGCCATGAGCAGCAGTCGATGATCCTGGTCCCCCTGGACACGCCGGGAGTCACCATCGTGCGCACGCTGCCCGTCTTCGGCTACGACGACGCCCCGCACGGCCACGCCGAAATCACCTTCGAGGACGTGTGTGTGCCCGCCTCGAACATCCTGTGGGGCGAGGGCAAGGGCTTCGCCATCGCGCAGGGACGGCTCGGGCCCGGCCGCATCCACCACTGCATGCGCTGCATCGGCGTGGCTGAGCGCGCGCTGGAGCTGATGGTCGAGCGCGTCCGGGAGCGCGTCGCCTTCGGCCGGCCGCTGGCCGACCAGGGCGTGGTCCGCGAGTGGATCGCCGACTCACGCATCGAGATTGATCAGGCGCGTCTGCTGACGCTTAAGGCGGCGGACATGATGGATAAAGTAGGCAATAAGGCGGCTCAGGCCGAGATCGCTATGATCAAGGTCGTGGCGCCCAACGTGGCCCTGCGCGTGCTCGACCGCGCCATCCAGGCTTTCGGCGGCGCCGGGGTCGCCCACCCCTACCTGGCGCAGGCCTGGGCGCAGACGCGCACGCTGCGTCTGGCCGACGGCCCCGACGAGGTCCACCGCAACGCCATCGCTAAACTAGAGTTGAAGAAACACTGACGGCCCTCACCCCCAACCCCTCTCCCTAACCGTGGGAGAGGGGAGATGCTCGTGACTCACCGGGCGGCTCCCCTCTACCCTTGAGGGAGAGGGGTTGGGGGTGAGGGGAAGGAGAATACATTGGATCGCTTGAAAGATCGCGTCGCGTTCGTGACAGGGGCCAGCCGCGGCATCGGACGCGCCACGGCGGAGCGTTTCGCCCGTGAGGGGGCCAGGGTGTGCCTGGCCGACATCAATGAAGACGTCCTCAACGCCACGGTCAAGGAACTACAAGACGCCGGGCTCGACGTGTGTGGCGCCCGCGTCGACGTGGCGGACCGCGCGCAAGTCGAGGCGGCGGTCAACGCGACGGCCAACCGCTACGGTCAGCTCGACATCCTCGTCAACAACGCCGGCGTCATCCGCGACAATATGCTGTTCAAAATGAGCGACGACGACTGGGACACCGTGATGAACGTGCACCTCAAAGGGGCGTTCCTGTGCAGCCAGGCTGCCCAGAAGCACATGGTCAAACGCGGCTACGGGCGCATCGTCAACCTCTCCTCGACCTCGGCGCTGGGCAATCGGGGCCAGGCCAACTATTCCGCCGCCAAGGCCGGCATGCAGGGCTTCACCAAGACGTTGAGCATTGAACTTGGCAAGTATGGGATCACCTGCAACGCTATCGCGCCCGGCTTTATCGAGACCGAGATGACGCGCGCTACTGCCGCGCGTATGGGCGTGTCCTTCGAGCAGTTCGTCGAGGGTGCGGCCACGATGATCCCCGTTGGCCGCACCGGCAAGCCCGAGGACATCGCCGCCGTCGCGCTCTTCTTTGCCTCCGAGGAGGCTGGCTTCGTCAGCGGCCAGGTGCTCTACGTCGCGGGTGGCCCCAAGGATTAGCCAACAACTACTTTGCCGCGCGCTTCTCCAGCTTCTCGCGCGTGAGCACGAGCCCCTGGTTAGGCAGCATAGCCCATAAGGCGAACAGAAGCAGCGCCGCGCCGATACCGGTGGCAAGGAGAATGAGCGAGAGCACGATCAGTACGACGAACATGCCCAGCGCGCGCACCGGCGCGGCGACGACGAGGACGAGCGCGTTGCGCAGGATGGCGCGCGGGCGGTAGCCGCGGACCATCAGCGGCCACAGGTAGAGACCAAGCAGGTTCCAGAAGAAAAACAGGTACAGGCAGGTGACGCCAATGATCTTGAGCGCCGCTGCGGGCCGGCCGATATACCACACCAGCGCATAGAGGAGCGCGAAAGAGATAAGCCACTGGCCGTACGCCAACAGGACGCTCGGCCCAAATAGCCGTCTGTAGTCGCGCCAGAAGTCGCTGACCGCGTGCGGCTCCGCCTCGACGGTTTTGGCGCAGTAGGCCGAGGCCGCGCCCCACGCGGGCGCCGCGATGGCGCCGGTGAGCAGCAGCGGCACGAGCAGCCCGAGAGCCAACGTCGGGTGCTGGAGGAGGACAAGTAAGACCACGAACAGCGGGATACTGGGCACGAGGGTGAAGACATTGATCAGCATCAGCGAGCCGAGGTTGTCGTAGACGGAGAAAAAAAGGCGCGTGATGGGGCGCCGCTTCTCGATATAGTCGGGCACGGGACCAAAGAGGGAATCCGCCCCCTGTAGGCCGCGCGCGTTGCTAATCTGCGCATCGGCCAGCTTCTCGCGCTGACCGCGCTGGCGCTGCTCCCTTTGCAGCCGCTCCAGCAATTCGCGCTGCTTTTCTTCCTGTTCTTGCATGGATGATCCTCTCCTTACCGTTGATAGTAGCGCGTATGACACAAAAGCGCGACACTGAGCGCGGCGCCAAAAGCCTTGACACAAACAACCAGTCGTGAGTAGCTAATAGGTAGCGGCGCCGACGCTCGCCACCGCGCGGGGCGCCGGGTCTAGCCGACAAGACCACTTATTTGCGTGGTCACATATCCTGCATACCGTAATAATAGGGGTTTCTGTGTATCGACACGCCATTTTGCCGCTTGCGCTCGCGTTCCTCCTGCCACTGGCTCCGGCGGCCGCACAGACCGCGCCCCGTCGCGTTAGGATAGCGGCGGCTGATACGACGCTAACGATCGCCGAGCCGAGCGCGCCCGACACGCTTGATCCCCTGCTCACGCGCGCCACCGCCGGCGTCGACGCGGCCGCGCCGGTCTTCGACAGCCTGGTGCGTCTCGACGCGACGGGCGCGTTCACGCCCGACCTCGCCACCCATTGGCGCCGCTCGGTCGACGCGCGCACCTGGACGTTTGACCTCAACCCACGGGCGCGCTGGCACGATGGTGTGCCCGTCACCGCCGCCGACGTTGCCTTTACCATCGGGCTCGTGCGCGACGCCCGGTTTGGCGCCGCCTCCACGCTCGGCTTCGACGCTATCGCCACGGTCGCGGTCGCGGGCACGCACACGCTGACCATCACGCTGCGCGCGGCTTACGCCCCCTTCCTGGCGACCGTCGGCACGACGCCCATCCTGCCACGGCACGTTCTGGGCGCGATCGCGCCGGCCAAGCTGCGTACCTACACGCCCTTTAACCGCCACCCCATCGGGTCAGGACCCTACACGGTCGACCAAGTCACGGCCGACGGGCGCGTCGTCGAAGACGCCAACCAGGACTACTTTGGCGGTGTCCCGGCCGTCACCCACCTCGTCTTTGCCCCCCTAAGATCGCGCACGGCCGCGTTGGCCGCGGCCCGGCGCGACCCGACGCTGCTGCTGCCATCCTCGCTCGGGCTCACCCCGCGCGATGTGGCCGGCGCGGGCGTCGCGGGGAGCGACGCTGTCGCCTATACGCCGAGCTTCGCCTGGACGCACCTCGACCTGATCGAGCACGGCGCGCTATCCGCCCCGGTCGTCCGCCGCGCCCTGGCTCTGGCCACGCCGCGCGGTCAGATCGTCGCGCAAGTGCTGCACGGCCACGGACACATCTCCGACGGTGACCAGGCCCCAGGCACGGCCGCCTACGACCCCGTGCTGCACAATAGCTATAGCTATGACCCGCACGCCGCCCGCGCCCTGCTCAGGCAAGCTGGCTATAAGCAACTCAAGAGCGGGCTGATGGGACGTGGCACGACGCCGCTGACCATCACGCTGTGGGCCGATGCCGCGTGTTCCGACTGCGCCGCCGTGTTGGCCCTCGTCGCGCGTGGATGGAGCGCGGCTGGCGTCGCTACCACCGTACGGCTCGTCCCCACGGTGGCGCTCTTCGGGACACGCGGCTTGCTCTACGACCCGGCGCGCTTCACCAAGGCCGGCTACGACGCCGTACTCTATTCATGGATCAACGGCCCCGACCCGGACGACTCGGCCTACTGGACGCACGCCGCCCTCGTGACACCCGCGCATCCCCTGGGCGGCAACTTCAGCGGCTACGACAACCCGCAACTCGACAAGCTCACCACGGACGCCATCGTCACGCCGAACGGACCCGGCCGCGACGCCCTGTATCGCCGCATCCAGCGCATCCTTGTCGCCGACGAACCCGACATCTTCCTGTACTGGGCCGACAGCGTCTCGGTCGTCCCGCGGCGTCTGCGCGGCTACAGCCCCACGCCCTACAACAGCGCCGCGACCTGGAACGCGGGCCAGTGGAGCGAGTCGTGAGTCATGAGTCGTGAGTACAGACCGTTTTGCTGGCTTACATCTGTTGACCGTTGGTCGTTAACCAATTGCTACCAAGCACTAGCGACTCACGACTCACGACTCACGACTAAATCACCCATCCACCGCTCCAGTTCGGCCGCGGGCAGGGGGCGGCTAACGTAATAGCCCTGTACGGTATCGCAACCGACGCCGGCCAGGAGTTCGTACGACGCCTGGTCCTCCACCCCTTCCGCTACGACCTGGAGCCCCAGCGCGTGGGCCATGCCGATGACCGAGCACACGATGGCGGCGTCTTTCATGTTGGCGCCCATACCTTGCACGAACGACCGGTCGATCTTGACCTCCTTGATCGGCAGGTCTTTGAGATGACCCAGCGACGAGAGCCCGGTTCCGAAGTCGTCTATGGCGATGCGTACGCCGAGCGCGGCCAGACGATCCAGCGCGGCGACGGTCCGGGCGTCGGCCATCAGCGCCCCCTCGGCAATCTCCAGCGTCAGTCGCTCGGGCGCCATGTCATACATGGGCAGCAGTCGTGCGATGACGGCGGGCAACTCATGATCCAGCAAGGAACGTGGCGATAGGTTGACCGCCACGTCGAGGCGCAAGCCGTCACGATCCCACGCCTGGCACTGCTGCAGCGCCGTGCGCAGCACCCACTGGGTGAGCGGGCCAATCAACCCGGATTGCTCGGCCACGCCCAGGAATCCGCCTGGCAAGATCAGGCCCTCGTCGGGGCGTGACCAGCGCACGAGCGCCTCAACGCGGCATAGGCTGTTCGTGGCGACCGCCACGGCGGGTTGGTAGTGCAACAGCAGTTCCCCCTGCTCGATGGCGTGTGTAATGGCGCGCTCAAGGGCGAAGCGCTCGTATGTCTGCGACGTCATATCGGCCGTAAAAAACGCGAACCTGTTCTTGCCCGCTTCCTTGGCCTTGTACATAGCCGTGTCGGCGCTCTTGACGATGGTGTCGCCGCCGTCGCCGCCATCGCCGCCATCTCCCTCGGCGCAGGCCCCACCCTGAGATGGATACACCCCGATACCGATGCTGGCCGTCACGCGCGACTCGCACGCGCCCGTGGGGAAAGGCAGGGCAAGAACATCCAGCATACGGCGCGCCACGATCGCGGCGTCACCGTCCTCTTTGATGTCCGGCAACAGGACGGCGAACTCGTCGCCGCCGAAGCGCGCCACCGTGTCGCCCTCGCGGATACAACTCTTGAGCCGGCGCGCGGTCTCCTGCAAGAGTACGTCGCCGGTGTCGTGACCGCGGGTATCGTTCACGTCCTTGAACCCATCTAGATCGATGAACAGCACGGCCAGCGGCAGGTCGTGCCGGCGGGCGTGGGAGAGCGCCTGTCGCAGACGGTCGTACAAGAGCACGCGGTTGGGCAAGTCGGTCAGCGTATCGTGATGAGCCAGGTGATTCAGCCGGTCGTCGACGCGCTGCCGCTCCATGGCGTAACGCAGCGCGCGGACGAGGGCGGCGCTGTCGACCTGGCCCTTGATCAGGTAGTCCTGCGCCCCGACACGCACCCCGGCGACGGCCAGGGCCGGATCGTCGGCGCCGCTGACCACAACGATGGGCACGCGCGGCGCGATGGCGTGGAGGCGCGCGACCGCCTCGAGCTCGTGCGCGTCCGGCAGCGATAGGTCGAGCAGAATAGCATCGACGCCGCCGTGCGCGAGGCTATCCACGGCGTCGGCCAGCCGCTCCACATGCGTGACGGTATAGGCCGCGCCGGGGGCTTCGCCCAGCATCTCCCGCGCGAAGCGGGCGTCGGCGAGGTTGTCCTCGACGATGAGAATGTGTAGGGACGTACCGGTCATGCGACGCTCCTCATCACGGCGCGGCCACGGGCCGACCGATAGATCGATTGGTAGAGTGATAGGTCAACGGTCATCGGCGTCAGCTGCTCCTGAACAGCTTGAACGGACGCGGACGGCTCGGTCCTGGGGCCGATGGCGTGCCGCCGGCCAACTCCGGGCGCCCTTCGGTCACGAGACGGCGCGCCAATTCAGCGATGGCCAGGGCGATGGGCGTGCCTTCGGCCGAGAGCGTCAGCGGGTCGCCGACGTTGATGGCATGTGTCACGGCGCGCTCGTCGCTGGGGATGCGCGCCTCGATCTGGCGGCCCAACGTCACCTCGATATCGGAGAGCGTGATGTCGATCGTGGTGGTGGCGCACGTCACGACCGGCGTCACTTTATTGGGCGGGAACTGGAGGAGGTTGGCTACCTCCAGGAACGCCTTTGCGCTCTTGAGCGCCGCGAGGTTGGACGAGAGGACGAGCAGGATCTTGTCGGCGGCTTCGAGCGCCGTCAGGACGCGCTCGTCAAGCGCGGGGCTCGTATCGACAATGATGTAGTCGTATCGTTCGCGCAGTATGCGCAGCGTTCGCCGCAGCAGTTCGTCGGTGACCATCTCAGCCATCTCAGGACGCGGCGGCGCGAGCAGCGCCTTAACGCCGCTCACTGGATGTAACAAGAGCGCCGTCTCGATGTAGGCGGCGTCGAGTTCCGCTTCGGGAACCTGTAGGTCGACGATGGAGTGAGTGGGCGGCAGATCGAAGAACACGCCGACATCGCCAAAGGGGAGCGACCCGTCGACAACCACGACGCTCAGGTCATGCCGGCGCCGTATCTCGACAGCCAGATTCGTGACCAGCGTGGTGCGTCCCACGCCGCCCTTGGGGCTGAACACGGCGATGATTTGCCCGTCACGGCGGGCCGGCGCCGCGGGCGCTGCGCCCCCTTTGACCACGGCGCGCCGCGGCGCCATAACCGTATGCACGCGCCGGATCGATTGCAGTACGTCTGAGGGCGGCGCCGGCATAGGCAGGAACTCGCGCGCGCCGGCCATCATCGCACGCCGGAGCAGATCAGCGTCCATGAGCGGCGCCAGCAGGATGAGGCCCGCGTCCCAGAGCGTGGACGACAGTGTTTCCACCGTGGCGATGCCGTCGCCCGCCCCCTTCGTCATCTGTGTAGCCTGTGGCGGTAGATCGACGTCGACGAGGACGACATCGGGGCGCGTCTGGCGCGCTAAGGCCAGCGCCGCTGCGCCATCGCGCGCGGTCCCGACGACCCGTACGCCATTCGCCGGCGTCAGGAGGCTCACCAACGTATCGCGCGCCCCGGCGTCGCCACATGCGATGAGAACGCTGATTACATCCGGTTCTATCACGGAGTCTACTCATCTCCTCTCGCACGTCGCATCCTTAATCTGAATCTGAAACGTGATCGAAGCAGTATAGGCCCCTATACAACCGTGACACCAATAGCACTTATGGTTAGACTGCATAGTGAAGTGTCCGCATACCGACACACCCACGATCTTTGCCCAACTTCTGACTACCGACTACCGACTCCTAACTTCCGATTTATATTAAAGGAGGCCATCATGGCCGGTTCTACGTTACCCGCCGAGGGCGCGCCCGCGCCCGACTTCACGCTGCCCGACTCATCGGGCAAAACCGTCACCTTGCATGACTTCACAGGTAAGCAGAACGTTGTGCTCTATTTCTACCCCAAGGACGACACGCCCGGCTGCACCAAGGAGGCCTGCGCGTTCCGCGATATGACCCCGGACTTCGCCGCGCGTGACACGGTTATCCTGGGTGTCAGCCCCGACTCAGTAGCCTCGCACCAGCAGTTCGCGGCCAAGCACACGTTGCCATTCCCGTTGCTCGCCGACGAGGGCGGGTCCGTCTCGCGCCGCTACGGCTCGTGGCAGGACGCCGCCGAGGGCGCGTCGCGCACCGGGACCACGCGCAACACGTTCGTCATCGACCGCGCGGGCGTGGTGCGCCGCGTCTACCCTGCGGTCAAGGTCGAGGAGCACGCCCCCGAGGTGCTGCGCTTCATCGACACGGAACTGACGTAATACCCGCGTCTATTTGATAGCGCGCACATGCAAAAACATGGGCACGCGTTGCCAGCGTCGATAGCTTGCCCGCGCCGTGACCGCCTCCGGCGGTGCGGCGGGTTCGCGCAGCCGCTCAATGAGGAACCCGGCGGCTTCGAGCGCCTCCGTATACTCCTCCAACGCGTAGCTTCACCCACGGAAGGTCATGCGCAAGCCGTCGCGATCGAACGTCTCCTCGTGGGGACGGCGCCCCAACACGATCACGGCTAGGTACGCGGGGCTGAAGCAGATGTTGAGGCAGAGGGTCAACAGCGAGACGATGCGTAAGGGACGGCGCCTCCATAGGAAGCGGATGCCCTCGGCGATCTCCGCGCGTAGCGAGTGGGTCTGTGCAGCGGGCCGTTCATGCTGAAACGGCGTCGCGATGAAGAATAGCGAGACCACCGAAGCCAGGTTAGGATACGCTATCGGCGAGGTAGGCCACCGACGCGCCGGAGGCGGTCGTGCGCGCCAGGGAGATGATGAATCCACTCAGGCCGGGGCCGACCAACTGAGCGCTCGATTCCGCGGCGGCGTTGATCGCATTAGCCTGCGCCAATCGGGCCTCCGGCACGACACGTGGGAGCGACGCCACCTCCGCTATATTGAAGAAGACGAAAGCTGTCCCACCGACGAGGGCGACGAGATATAGTTGTGCGATGGTCAGATGACCCAGGGCGTAGGCTAGAGGAACCGAGCCGTAGACGATGAAGCGCGCCGCATCGCAGCGGATCATCACCCGCTTGCGGTCCCAGCGGTCGATCAGCGCTCCAGCCGGTAAGCTGAAGACGAGATAGGGCAGAGACTGTACGGCGGCCAGGAAGCCAGCCTGCGCGGGTGAGCGCGTCAGGGCGAGCGCCAGGAGCGGGAGCGCCAGGAGCGACACGCTTGTGCCGAGCGTCGAGACCGTCTGGCCGCTCCAAAGCAGTACGAAGTCGCGGTTGCGCCAGAGCGGCCGGGCGGGAACTGCTATAGGCGGGTCATCTCCATCTAAGACCATTATCTGTCTTGTCATCTCCGTCTCGATTGTAAGCTTTTGACGAAGTGACCTTCGCCGCCCCGCTTGCGCCAGAGACACGGCAGTCCGCCCCGCCCCGGTACCAGCGAAAAAAGCAAGAGATACTATGGTACTATGGGTAGCTTTGGCTATGGTGTTGGAGGTTTTATATATTTATGTGTAGCGATCGTGCGCTCTCAGCCTCAGCCCAGAACTGGCGCAGCAGCCGGTTGCACAGCCAAATGCGCAGGCCGATGCCGATGGTCAGGGCGCCGTTCAGTGGCAGCATCGCCCATAGGTTCTTGTTATGTGTATCGCGCTCGGTCAGCAGCGCCAATGTCCAAAACACCAGGACCGTGGCCGGGAACACGCGCGTGAGCGCGGCCTTCTCCCCTTCTAGGTCGCGGCGCAGCCACTCCAGCCGCCGCACCGCCCACGCGTCCTCCGCGCCGCTGGCCCGTCGCGCCTGTGCTAAGAGCGCGGGCAACTCGCGCTCACCGGGTAACTCCGACGATTCCAAGATGAAGCCGCGCAAACCTCGGCGCGCCGGCGTGGCCATAGCTGTCCCCCTCTCTGTGTTACCGGGGTTTTTGTTACCCGGACTTCTTGCCATTCTTACCAGCGCCGGCCGCGCCCACCAACTCCGCCGCATCCCCCTCATGCTTCTCCGCCTTCGCGGCGGCGGGCTCGACGGTGACAGGTGTGGCGGCGCCGGATGTGGCGCCGTTGGGCGTGGCGGCGGGTTCGCTGGCGGGAAGGTCGCCCAACGCGTCGGCCGACTCACCCGCGACCCGGTTCAATCCATTGTGCGCGGCGATCTTGTACAGTTCGCTCAACGTCGGGTAGTTCATGACCGCGTCGACGAAGTAGTCGACCGTCCCGCCCAGGGACATCACGGCCTGGCCGGTGTGGACCAACTCCGCCGCGTTCTCGCCGATGATGTGGACGCCGTAGATGTGGTGCGTCTTGGGGCAGAAAATGAGCTTCAACATGCCCACGCTGTCGCCAATAATTTGCCCGCGCGCGACGTGCCGGTAGTAGGCCTTGCCGACTTCGTAGGGGATATTGGCGCGGGTCAACTCCTCCTCGGTCTTGCCCACCATACTGATTTCCGGCACGGAGTAGATCCCGTATGGGAACACCTCGGGCATGACGTTGAACGGGACATGCGCGGCGTGGCTGGCCGCGATGCGCCCCTGAGCCATCGAGGTGGACGCGAGCGCGGGAAACCCTACTACGTCGCCGACGGCATAGATGTGCGGGACGGCGGTCTGGTAATCCTTGTTGACCGTCAGCTTACCGCGCTTGTCGGCCTCCAGTCCCGCCGCGGCAAGGTTGAGGTCGCCGGTGGCTCCCTGACGGCCAATCGCGTGCAGCGCCTTCTCCGTGACGATGACCTTGCCGGACGCCAGCACCGTCTTCACACGCCCGTCGGGCAGGATGGCGCAGATCTTCAGTTCCTCACCCAACCGCAGGGTGACCCACTGCGAGCGCAGATAGTGCGCCAGTTCGTCGGCGATCTCACGATCCACAAACGGCAAGAGCTCGTCGCGGGCGTCAACCAGCGTGACGCGTGTACCCAACGCGGCGAACATACTCGCGTACTCGCAGCCGATCACGCCCGCGCCGACAACGGTCAGTGTCTTGGGGATACGGGACATGGTCAGGATCGAGTCGGAGTTCAGGATATGCTCGTCGTCGAACGCGATGTCGCCCACCCGCCCAACGTCGCTGCCGGTCGCGATCACGATCGTTTCGGTGGAGATGGTGCGCGTGCCGCAGCCGTCAGCGAGTTGGATGAAAACGGTGTGGGGATCGACGAAGGAGGCCGCGCCATAGACCAGGTCGATGCCGTTGCGATACGCCTGCGCCTGGATGACGTCGCGCTCGGCCTTCATCACGTACGAGGCGCGTGCGTTCAGATCATCCATCGTGATCTCACGCTTCACGGCGTAGCTCTCGCCATAGATGGCGTGTTCGCGATAGCCGGACAAGTAGACCACCGCCTCGCGGAACGACTTGCTGGGGAGGGTGCCGGTGTTGACGCAGGCGCCGCCGACCACGGGGCGCTTCTCGATCATGAGCGTGCGGCGGCCGGACTTGACCGAGGCGATCGCGGCGCGTTGGCCCGCCGGGCCGCTGCCTATCACGACGACGTCGTACTGCGAATGGTCGGACGGAGTGTGAGACGTGGACGACGTGGACACGGGGCGTGGCCTTTCACTAGCTGTTGTCACGAAGAAACCGTTACACGTATTATAGGCGTGTTTAGGCGTCAGCGACTACTACCTATGAGCGAGATCGACGATGGGCCTGTCGCGCGCGGATTGGCCCACCGCGAAGGCCATGACAAGTGTGCGCAGATTATCGCGGGCGTCGCTTTGTGGGCGCCGGCCCTCATCCAACGCTGCGGCGACCTCACGTAGGGTTCCGAGGAGCGATGGCTCGTGCGGCCGTCCATCGGTCAAGATCGGGGCGACCCGCTCGATCGTGTCGGACTCACGGCTGCGGTAGACGCCATAACCGGCGTCCAAGTCCGCCTACGCGGTCGTGGATAGCGCGCCGGAGCGTGCCCATCTCGCTCATGTAGCGGTAGTTTTGGTCGACGACGAGGTACAGGCCCTCCTGTTCGGCCCGAGCGGCGAGGGCGCGCATCCACCATGTCGACTGTGAACGGTTTCTCCACGATGACGTGCTTGCGCGCGTCCAACGCCTGCCCGCACAGCGCGGCGTGCAGGGGAGATGGGACGACGAGGACGCAGGCGTCGAAGTCCACGGCCGCGGCCGCCGCGCCAATCGTGCTGAAGCAGCGCTCCGCCGAGAGTCCCACACGGTCGGCCGCGCTCTGTAGGTGCGCGGGCTGCGTATCGACAATGCCGGCCAACGTCCAATCCGGGGCTTGCGCGATGGCATGAAGCCAGTCGAGCCCGATGCCGCTCGGCGCGACTCCGACCTGCACGATGCGTCGCCGCATGATTTTTCCTCCCGCCTCCTACGTCCCGCGATCTCCCTGCCAACCTACCAACAAGTGTACAGTGAGCCTGGCCTTAAAAGGTCAGGCCGCGCCTCACGTTGGGGTACACCCCCTACCAACAAATATACTTGACACGCGTGCGGAATGGTTCCTATGATGGGGTCTGACTCCTCTGAAACGATGGGGGGACCGTGTGCGTCTATCGGCAGCGTCGCCACGTCCACATGATGTCGCGGGATACCGGATAACAGAAACGAGGTAGCGACGGCGATGGTCACGATCAAGGATGTCGCGCGGCAGGCCGGGCTGTCGGTAACGACAGTGTCGCGCGCGCTCAACAACTACGACGACGTGGCCGAGGCCACGCGCGAACGCGTGCGCGAGGTCGCGGCAGCGCTCGACTACCACCCGAGCGCGTTCGCCCGCAATCTACAAGGGAGCGTGGCTAACGCCATTGGGCTGGGTATCCCCAACGTCCTGCACCGTTCCTACGATATGTCGTGGTTGGAGTTCATCGGCGGCATCGGGGCCACCTGCGCCGAGCGTGACGTCGACCTGTTAGTCTCTACCGCGGGTGTCCACGATGTGGACGGCCAGGGGTTCCAACGGCTGGTACGGGAACGCCGTGTCGATGGACTCATCGTGTGCGATATCCGGCGCGATGACGCGCGCATCCCCTATCTACGTGAGCGGCGGCTTCCTTTCGTCGCCTACGGGCGCGCCGTGGACGATCTAGCCTACCCATTCATCGACGTTGACGGGGCTGATGGGACGATGCAGGTCATGGCGCATTTGATCGGGCTGGGCCATCACCGTATCGCCTACCTCGGCGTCGACCTCGCCTTTGGCTTCTCTCACTATCGCTTCGCCGGCTATAGCGCCGCGTTGCGGCGGGCGCGCCTAGGCGACGATCCCGCGCTGGTTCGCCACGGGCTCGGCGAACAAAGCGTCACGCCGGCCCTGGCGGATCTGCTAGCGCTGCCGGATCCACCCACGGCCGTGTTCGCCGGCGCCGATTTTTTGGGTCTCGCTGTGCTGCGCGCCGCCCGCGCTCTGGACCTGGTCGTGCCCGACGATTTGTCGCTGGCCGTGTTCGACGACAGCCTACTCATCCAGCACGCTGACCCACCCCTGACCGCGGTCGGACACTCCAATCGACGCCTTGGCGAGGACGCCGCCACGCTCCTGCTCGACCGCATCGCCGACCCCAACCGCCCTTTGGCGCACTGCCTCGTCGCTCCCACCCTCGTCGTGCGCCAATCAACCACGCCCCCCAGGTAAGGGGCATTTGGGAGACTCTATGCCACGCGCTACTGACCGAGAACTCCTTGACCTTGGTCACGAGGCACGCGCCGTATCTACTGGGAGCGCCGGCGTCAGTCCGCTAACTGTCCAGCCGGCTTACGGTCGCCGCCCTGGTGGTTGGCGTCACCGATATGCCTGCCCGAGACGGCTTGCCGGCTAGAAGCCGGCGCTCCCAGCGAATACGCGACGCCAGCGCGAAAAACTGGCTCACGCCCCTGGCGCTCCCCGTGTCGCGACGACTGATAAACTGGTAGTGTTGTTGGATAAGGTTCAACAGTCCACGATTCACCAAGGGTTGAGGTTTCATGCAAAGAGAAGATTATTTGTCCACAAAGATGCGCACGATCGAGGTGCGCAAGCGCGGTATCAGCGAACTCCTCGAGGCGATGAGCCAGACCGGCTTCCAGGGCAAGCAGTTGGCCAACGCGTACAAGGTCTTGCGCGCGATGATCGAGGAGCAGGACAACACCATTTTCCTGGGGTTGGCCGGCTCGATGAGCACGACCGGACAATGGCGAATCGTCAAGTGGCTCGTCGAGAACCGCTACGTCGATGTGCTCGTGTCGACGGGCGCTAACGTGTCGGAGGACCTGCTGGAGGGCCTCGGCTTCTCCTACTACCAGGGCAACCAGACGGCCAACGACGAGGAGTTGCTGGAGCAGCAGATCGACCGCTACTACGATGTGTACGCGGACGAGTTGGAATATCGCCAGCTGGAAGGCTTCATCGGTGAGTTCATGAGCACGCTCGACCGCTCGCACCCCTATTCGTCGGCCGAGTTCCTGCACCTCTTCGGTAAATACCAACACGAGCGCGGCATCGACAGCATCACGGCGGCGGCCTATCGCGCCGGCGTGCCGATCTACTCGCCCGCGCTGGCCGATAGTGGCTACGGCGTCGCGGCGGCGCAACTCTACAAGGACAAGGGCATCCGCGTCACGCTCGACCAGTTCGCCGACATCGTACAACTCGGCGAAATCGGCGATCGCTCCGCCCATACCTCGGTCATCTACATCGGGGGCGGCGTGCCCAAGGACACCATCCAACTCGTCAGCGTGATCGTAGACCTCAACCGCGGCGGTGAGCAGGTCTTCCCGCACAAGTACGCCGTGCAGATCACGACCGACTCGCCGCAGTGGGGCGGCCTCTCCGGCTGCACCTTCGAGGAGGCCATCAGCTGGGGCAAGATTGACAGCAGCCAGGAAACGCGCGCGGTCTGCTACTGCGACGCCACGATCGCCCTACCGATCCTCTCGCACGCCCTAGTCGAAACGCTCGACGGGCCGCGCGCCGGCGCGGACCTCGACTGGGTGTTCGACGCCGTACGCGCGCAGGGCCAGGAGCAGCCTCGCGAGTTACAAGAAGTAACGTCCTAATCAACACCACGGGGGCCGGGAGAAATTTTCTCCCGGCCCCCGTGGTGTTGATTAGGGTATGTTTCATCTGAGGAGAGCGGGCAACTCCACTCTCCTACGTCAGGGAGAGGGGTTGGGGGTGAGGCGGCCCTCAACATTGGTTAGGCGATGTGGAAGCGTAGGCGCAGCTTGCCGAGGCGCAGTTCGTCGCCGTCGTGCAGTAGCGTCGGCACATGCGCGGGCAGCGCTTTGCCGTTGAGCACTGTGTAGTTGGTGCTCATCAGGTCCTCGACGCGCCACCCGTCAATACCGCGCAGCAAACGGCAGTGCCGGCGCGAGACACCGGCGGCGCCGGCGCCGTCAAGCGTCAGGTCGATGTCGGGCCGGATGCCGGAGCGCATATCCTCACGCCCCACAATGACGACATCCTGCCCCGGCGCCTCAAGCCGACGACCGCTCTCGGACACTAGGTAGGCGACCGCAGGTCGTGGCTCGGCCGCCGTTACGGGCATGGCGGCTTCAGCCTCCGTGACTCGCGGCGCCGGGTCCGTTCTTTCATCGCTGATAGTGGGCGCATCGTCGATAGTGGGCGCATCGTCGATAGTGGGCGTGCCGGCGTCCCCCGTCCCGCCGCCACGTCGATCCGGGACGGCGCGCCTGTCCGATGTGTCCCCCGTCGTCGCCAACCCATTGGTGGCGGGGCGCGCTGGCATGCGCTCGTATAGCGAGGCGCTTTGCGGACGTGCGGAGGCGGCGAGAACCGTGGGCGCCGATAGGGTAGCGCCGCACTCTTCACAGAAGATGGTGTTGGCGACGTTGTCCGCGCCGCAGATGTCACACACAGTCATAGTCATAGCGCGTGTACCACGATAACCGAGATGTTGTCGTCGCCGCCATTCTCATTCGCCAGCGTGACGAGGAGCGTCGCGGCCTCTTGCGGCGTCGTCGCTTCGTTGACGGCGCGTAGGATCGCGTCGTCGCGTACCATGCCCCACAGGCCGTCGGAACAGAGGAGCAACACATCATCGCTGCGCAGCCGCTCGGTGAAGATATCGGGCTGGGCCTCGGGTTCACTGCCCAGCGCGCGGTAGATGTAGTTGCGGTGCGGATGGGTGTAAATCTCGTCGGGCTCAATCTTGCCGAGGGCGGCGAGTTGCGCGACATACGAGTGGTCGTGCGTCAGGGGTTCGATAGCTCCGTCGCGCACCCGGTAGATGCGGCTATCCCCGAGGTTGCCGATGACGGCCAGGCTGCCTTTTACCAACGCGAGCGCAAGTGTCGAACCCAGACCATGCGTCTCGGGGTGTTCCTCAGCATAGCGCAGCACGCGCGCGTTACAGCGATTGATGGCCTCATGCAGTTGCGCCGTCAACGACTGATCCGTCGCGCCTTTCCCCGCGACGCCATCGGCGCCGAGGAGGGGTAGCAACTCAGCGCGCAAGGTCTCGATCGCCAGCGCGCTGGCGATCTCGCCGCCGCGCTGGCCACCCATGCCGTCCGCGACCGCGAATAGTCCCAGTGTTCCCTGTGGGTCGACCTCGGACAGCACACAGTCCTGGTTCTCGGCGCGACGCTGACCGCGATCGGTACGTGCGTCGGCGATGAGCGCGGAGATAACCACTATTCCTCCCTCTATGGATCGTGCGGATGAGCAAGAAAAGACGACCGTCCCTCGCCCGCTCATATCGACAGTACCCTTTTCCCCTAGTATACCGGCTGTCATCCTCTTGGCCCGCCGTGCCACGCGCGACCACCACGCGCACGCTTATAGACACTACTCTACGGTATATATCGCCGTAAATAGACGCGCTGTCAACAGCCCGTATGGGGTAGGCGCCCCACGATGGCTGACCTTAACCGGCCTGCGCTTAAAAGCGCATGGCAGCGGACGGACCTTGCAAGGTCGGTTTAGGCGCGATACACGCCCGGCGCCCGCTCATCCCGCAGCTGGCGCCTGTGTGACCTTTCAAGGTCTGATCCCTGCCATGCGCTTTTAAGCGCAGGCCCACGACGGGAAAGCATGGAATAGACGGGGTACACTAGAAGTGGCGCCGGTCAGACGCCCATCACGCACATAGCCACGCTCAATAAACTCACGACTCACGACTATCGACTCACGACTATCGACTCACGACTATCGACTCACGACTATCGACTCACGACTATCAACTAACTCAAGGAGGCATCATGGCACTTATACAGGTTGACGCTGAAACGACGGTGGCGGCGCCGCCGAAGAAAGTCTACCGCCTCATCGCCGACTACGCGAAGGACACACGGATGGAGTGGTTGCCGGCCAACTACAACGACTACGTGGTCGAGCAGGGCGGGACCGGCGATGGAACGATCTACCACTACAAGCTCAAGGTCGGCAACCGTGAGCGGACCTACCACATGGCCGTGAGTGAGCCCAAGCGTGGGTCGATCCTGGCTGAAAAGGACACTGCGTCGTCGCTGACAAATACCTGGACCGTGACGGCGCAGGGCTCCGAGTCGCGCGTGACACTGCGTACCGAGTGGCAGGGCCACGGCGGCGTGGGCGGCTTCTTCGAGCGCCTCTTCGCGCCGCGCGCCCTCAAACGCGTCTACGACGACGAGTTGGCGCGCCTGGCGGCGTACGCGGCGCGCTAGCCGCGCTGGTCGTGACGACGGCGGACGTGGCATACTACGCCTATGAAGATCTCTCCCTCTATCCTAACAGCCGCCCTGTCACGCCTCGGCGACGAGATCCGCGCCGCCGAGGCCGCGGGCGTGGACTATATCCACCTCGATGTGATGGACGGCCACTTCGTGCCCAACATCACGATCGGTCCGCTCGTGGTGGCAGCCGTCCGCACCGTGACAGCCCTCCCGCTCGACGTACACCTCATGATCGAGCATCCCGAGCGCTACGTCGCGGCGTTCGCCGACGCCGGCGCCACGATCCTGACTGTGCATCAGGAGACATGTGCGCATCTACAGCGGCAGCTTACGCAGATCCGCGAACTTGGCTGCAAGGCCAGCGTTGCCATCAACCCGGCCACGCCCATCGTGATGCTGGAGGATGTGCTATCCGACGCCGACCAGGTGCTTGTGATGACGGTGAACCCCGGCTTCGGCGGGCAATCGTTCATCCCGCGCTCGCTCGACAAAGTGCGCCGCATGCGCGCCATGCTCGACACGTCCGGCTCCGCGGCCGACCTGGAGGTCGATGGGGGCGTCAACGCCGACAACATCGGCGCGGTCGTCGCGGCCGGCGCCACGGTTGTCGTGGCCGGCTCATCCGTCTACACACCCAAGCGCTCCGTGGCTGAAGCCGTGCGCCTGCTGCGCGACGCGGCGCGCCAGTAGTAGTGTTTACTCCTTTACAAGCGGTCGCGCTTTTCATCGCGGCGCTGCTGGCCGGTGCCTTGAACTCGGTCGCGGGCGGCGGCAGCTTTATTTCCTTCCCCACGCTCATTGTCACGGGCGTGCCGCCGATCCAGGCCAACGCCACGAACACCGTGGCGTTGTGGCCGGGTTCGCTCGCCAGTGTCGCCGCGTACCGGCGTGAACTGCGGTCCGTGCGGCACGTCGCCCTGTTGAGCGGCGCCAGCATCGTCGGCGGCGTGCTGGGGGCGTATCTGCTGCTGCACACACCGGCGGCGACCTTCTCCCATCTCATACCCTACCTGTTGCTGCTGGCGACCCTGCTGTTCGCTTTCAGCCCAGCGATCACGCGGCGCCTGCGCGGGCGCGCCGGCCATCCAGACCAGTCCGCTCAGGCAAATGGCCCCTCACGGCGTGCGGCCGGCGGCATCGCGCTGCTACAGTTCGTCACCGCGGTCTATGGCGGCTTCTTCGGTGGGGGTATCGGCATCATCATGCTGGCTACGCTGGCGCTGATGGGTATGGAGGACATCCATGCGATGAACGGGCTCAAGACGGTGCTGGCCACCCTGATCAACGGCGTAGCCACGCTGACCTTCATCATCGACCGCGCGGTGGTGTGGCCGCAGGCGCTGGTCATGCTCGTCGGCGCCGTCGTGGGCGGCTACGCTGGCGCGGCCGTCGCGCGGCGGCTCGACCCGCTCCTCGTGCGCCGCTTCGTCATCGTTGTCGGCGTCGTCATGACCATATATTTCTTCGTACGCAGCGCGTAAAGGTCCGTCGTTGTCCGCCGGCCGCGTTATAGCCATAGCCGTACGTCGTATTCAAAGTGGTAGTTATGCTACCCATATTCGGCCCTGACGCCACAAGGCTCGTCAGCTCATTGTTGGGGTCGTAGCCCGCCGTTTCCCGCACACCCCCAGGGTATGTTGACATTTGCCGCAGGTCGTTCGCGTTGTAGGTGTACTGGCTCGTGTACGGCCCCGACCCGCCCGCGTTCTCGCTAATCGAGGTGATACGTCCTTCAGGGTCATAGGCCGCCATGGCCGAATACCGGGCGATCGCTGTACGATTGTCGGAATCGGCGAACACTGTCACGTTACCTGTGGCGTCATAACCGTACGATTCGTATTTGGCATGTGTCGCGGCCCCACTCTTCGAAATGGGGGCCGCGTCGATTTCGACGTTAGCAAGCCGGTCGGCCGCATCGTACGCGTCGTAAACAACGTCGCCATTGAGATGCACTGTTTGCGCGATGTTACCGTCTTGATCGTACCACAGGGGTACGGCCGGCCCCGTCGCGCCCACCGGCCGCCCCAACGCGTCATACGTGGTCGTCGCGACGGCGCCATTGGCCGAGATCGTGGCGAGGCGGTCGCCGTCGGGGTCATAGACATAAGAGGTCGTGACCGTCGCGCCGTTGCCGGGCACGTAGGGCTGGATGGCCGGCTGGTCCTCCTCCACGACCTGCCCGACCGCGCCGTTGGGGCCAATGTACTGATATTTGTTGGTGGTCGTGTTGTTGTTGGCGTCGGTGCTGGTTGTGACGTCGTGGTCGGCGTCGTACGCGCTGTGGCTGGTATTCCCGAGCCCGTCGGTCACGCTGGTGACCTCGCCCGCCGCGTCAAGCGTGTAGGTCATGGCCACCGCCGCGCTCGTGCCCGCGCCCTCGACCACGACGGTGCGGCCAGGGCTATAGCTGTACTGCGTGGTGTAGGCGGGCGTGTAGCCCGGCTGGCCGGCCGTGCCCGAGGCGGGGCTGGTGACGCCGGACACGCGCCCCGCCGCGTCGTAGCCGATCGCCCACGTCCGGTTCGCCGCTGTGGTGATGCTCGTCAGTTGGGCGCCGCTGTAGCCGTAGGTCGTGGTTTGCGCCGCGGCGGTCTCTGCCCCACGCGTCATGCTCGTCAGTTGGCTGCCCGTGTAGCCGTAGGTGACGTGCTGCCCCTGCGCGCCGCCGTACGGTCGTGGCCGTCCCGGTGACGGCCTCGGTCGCCACCTGGTCGGGTCCGGCCGCCGCGTGGCGGCCTTTGCCGGGCGCCCGCGGGTGCGACAGGGTGAGCGCCGCCTCATCGGCGGTCAGGAAAAGGGTGTAGCCGGGGCCGCGCGCGAGATACTTAACGCTGCTATCGGTCTGGCCGCGATTCTCCTCGAACGAGAGCGGCAGCGCCACCGAGAGCAGGCGCGCCACGGACGTGTCCGCTGGGCGCGCGGGGGACGCAATCGTGTCCGTCGAGGGGACCGCCAGGGTGACCGGCGTCGTGTCACTCACCATGGCGGTCGCACCGTCGGCGTGAGCGCGGCGCCGGCCGTGAGGGTCGCCGTGTCCGACAGCGTCGCGGTGGCGGTGACCGGCGCGGTGGTCGTCGCCGCTACCGTCGTGGCGCTGGAGAGGGGGCGTCGTGGTCGGGGTCGTCATGACCTTGGCCGAGATGGTCGTCGTGGCCGTCGCCAAGATAGTGGCCGTCATCGTGGCGACAGTCGTCCCCGAGGGGGAGGCCGTGGCGGTGATCGCGGGCAATCCCGCCGCCGTAGCGGATGCGCCGGGCGTGCCGGACATGATGCCCGTCGCCGCCGGCGCAGCGGTGGAGAGTGTGGCCGTTGTCGTCATGGTGGCCGGCGCGGCTGTCGCGGTCGCGGTCGCCATCACGGGGACCGACCCAGGCGAGCGCGGCGCCGATCGCCCGACGGCGGCAGCCTGCGCGGCGAAAGCAACGCCCGGAAGCGCGAGGCCCTGACACCGCGCCGCCGCGAGACCGGCGCTACGACCAGGGACGGGGCGCGTAGAAAGTTTTCTACGCGCCCCGTCCCTGGTCATCGTTGGATGGATGCCCGCCACGACGACACGGCGGCACGCTGGACTAGCGCGTCGTGTCCGTGGACATCGTATCGCGATCGCGCATAGTCATGTCGCCCTTATTCTGGGTACCGCCGCCGTCGATGACGACGCGTTCCTTGCGCACCGTGTCCGTGACCTGCTCTTGGGTTTGCATCGCATCCTTGTGCAGGCGCACCTCCTCGACCTCGAGCACCTGCTTGCCGGCGACAACTTCCTCGCCCATTACCGGCACGTCGATATTCGCGTTCTTGAACGCATCTGTCACCGCGTTGGGATCCATATTGTTCTGGTCCACGGGGACACGCTCGACGGTGACCTGCTCACGCCGCAGCGTCACCGGGATACTCTCCTGCTCGGCGGTGACTTCCTTGTGCAGATGCACGCGACCACGCTCTTCCTCGCGCGTGCCAGCCACGAGTTGCTCCTCGTAGACTGGTATCCGGATGTCGGTAGTGCCCGCGCCGCTGCCCTGCCCCGGCTGCCACGCTCGATCGCTCACGCTCTCTTGGGCTGGCTGTACCATCTCCCCTTGGGCTGGCTGTACCATCTCCGTCGTGCGTGTCGTGCCAGCGTCGCCGGCCATTTGCGCGGGAGCCGAGCCAATGGCAGAGGTGTCGGCCGCTCCGCCACCTGTCGAGCCGGCCCGATTGGTCGGGGCCGCTGTGGCGTCGGAGTTTAGGCGGTCGCTATACTGCTGCCGCAACTCATCGATGGTCTGCTTGAGGAAGATGCCATTGGCGCCCTTGTCACCGATGGCGTCGAGGGGAAACTCCGTATCGTGGTTGAAGAGCCAGCCCTTGCGGACGACAACCCGCCCTCCCTGCTCGTCGTATTCGAGGACGTTGCCGATCGTTTCGCCGCCGGCGTCGGAGACCATGACACCCGGCTTGATCTGTCCATCCAGCATGCTCGCGGCGGGGGCCGTGCTTACGTACTCGTTCGCGTTGCGCGCACGCCCCATCTCTTGCTGGCCGTCGGTCGCGGTATCCATCTTCCCCACGCCTGCGCTGGCGGCGCCCTGCGCAGGGTCGGTTGTGTTCGCGGCGTTGGCCGTAGCGTCGTTGGCTTCCTGCTCTCGGTTCATTAGTCGCCTCCCGTGTCCCGTACTATACATAGACACCTATAGGCTACATGACCGCAGAAACCGTGCCAGCACAGGTTGGCGCGCTCACCATCGCCGCCGCTATACCTGAGTACAGGTGCGTGTTGGTCACCGCCGTCACCTCCGCTAGGGTCAACAGCCTAACGGCGTTCGCGGGCAGCCGTGTGGCGATATCGGATGTCGGCGACGACCGTGAAGCTCAACCCGATGCCGATGCCCGCGCCCAGTCCTTGCAGGGCACGGAAGGCGATCAGCTGATTCATCGTCTGCGCGGCGCCGCGGGCGACCGAGCCGATGTGGAACTCCCGCAGCGCGACGGCGACGGCGGGATGCCGCGCCAGGGGGCGGGCCAGGCGCCCAATCAGGGCCTGTTCGAGGATGCGGAACTTGGCATCCAGTCCTACCGAGACGACGTTGACGGACGATAGCGCCCTTGCCGGAGTAACTCCGCACGCAGCAACACGCGTTGCTCGTCGTTGAAACGCAGGAGCAAGGCGGTCCCCCGTCCCACCGGGGTCAAGGGCGTGATCATCGCTTCATCGAGTTGGAAGTGCTCGCTCCACCGCTCCGTACGAGGATTGAACAGTGGAACCAAATGCCCCGTCGGGAGATCGTGCGTAGCGATATTCGGCCCCTTGTAGCGATTGCATCGGAAACAGGCATACGCCAAGTTGATGAGTGACGTCGCGCCCCCATGTTGTTCGCCGATAATGTGATCCGGTTCATGCGGTGCAAGGACCGAATCTTCGGCGATACCGCAATACTCGCAACAATGCTGGGCGCGGACGGCGACAGCACGGCGCAAGGCCACCGACACCATTGTCCCGCTCACGCAGGAGACATCGTGGTATCGTGGACGCGCGCACGAATCAAGGAGATAATATCATCCAGCAAAACGATCTGATCGAGTTCGTGCTGCTCCTCGGCAGCCAGCGTCCCCGCCGCATTGCGCGCCAACAATCCGCGCAGATACTCGTGTGCGGACGGCGATAGCCGAAACGCGGCGATGTCGTCACGGGACGGCGCTTGCGCGAAGAACTCGACGACTTCGTTCACCGGGGTTACGGTCGCTGAGCTAGCCATACACGGTTCTCTTTCCTCTCGGCGGTGTGTCACGACAGGCATATCTACTCCAGTATACGCCAACAGTTCTGCCGTCAGGAACCCATCGCTGCCAAGCGCGGGTATGGCTGATAGCTGTTGACCGAGGGCGTAGTAGTGTAAGCTACATGTCGTGACCCTCGTCAATGTTCGACGCGGTATATAGGAGGCATATCAATGGCGGAACTCACCCCTATCACGGTTGCTTACGGCGATGGTATTGGCCCCGAGATCATGAATGCGACGCTGCGTATCATCACGGAAGCTGGCGCGCGCATCGCGCCCGAGACGATCGAGATCGGCGAAAAGGTGTATCTGAGCGGCAATAGCGCCGGCATCGAGCCAAGCGCCTGGGAGTCGCTGCGGCGCACCAAGGTGTTCCTCAAGGCCCCCATCACGACACCGCAGGGCGGCGGCTTCAAGAGCCTCAATGTCACTACGCGCAAGATGCTGGGGCTCTACGCCAACGTGCGCCCCTGCGTGGCCTACGCGCCCTTCGTCGACACGAAGCATCCCGGTATGGACGTCGTGATCGTACGCGAAAACGAGGAGGACCTCTACGCCGGCATCGAATACCGCCAGACCAACGACGTGATGGTGGGTCTCAAGCTCATCAGCCGGCCCGGCTCCGAGAAGATCATCCGCTATGCCTTCGAGTACGCCCAACGCAACAAGCGCAAGAAGGTGACCTGCTTCATGAAGGACAATATCATGAAGTTCACCGACGGCCTGTTCCACCGCGTGTTCGACGAGGTCGGCGAGGAGTATCCCCACATCGAGAAGGAGTCGTGGATCGTCGATATCGGCGCGGCTAAGATGGCCGATACACCCAACGCCTTCGACGTCATTGTGATGCCCAACCTCTATGGCGACATCCTCTCCGATGTCGCGGCGCAGATCGCCGGTTCGGTGGGTCTCGCCGGCTCGGCCAACATCGGCGAGCACGCCGCCATGTTCGAGGCCATCCACGGCTCGGCTCCACGTCGCGCCGGCCAGAACCTAGCCAACCCCTCGGGCCTGCTGCTCGGCGCCGTGCTGATGCTCGTGCATATCAACCAGCCCGACGTGGCCGAGCGCGTCCACAACGCCTGGCTGCGCACGGTCGAGGACGGCATCCACACCTATGACATCTACAAAGAGGGCGTGAGCAAAGAGAAGGTCGGCACCAAAGAGTTCGCCGAGGCCGTGGTCGCCCGGCTGGGCCAAAAGCCGCAAACGCTCAAGGCCGTCGAGTACGCCGCGGGTGAGAGCCAGCGCGCCAGCGATACGACCAGCGAAGGCCACCGCGCCGAGAAGCAATTGGTCGGCGTGGACGTGTTCCTCGACCGCTCCGGCGCCAAGGCCGACGAGGTGGGCGCGGCGCTGCAAAAGCTTAACGGCGACGGCTTGGCGCTGGAGCTAATCAGCAACCGCGGCGTCAAAGTGTGGCCGAACGGCATCCCCGAAACGTTCGTCTCCGACCAGTGGCGCTGCCGCTTCCTGGCTGCGGACAAAGGCGCCGTGACCCACGCCCAGATCACGGGGCTGCTGGGCCGCGTCGCCGACGCGGGACTCGACTTCATCCAGGTGCAGAACCTCTACACCTTCGATGGCAAGGAGGGCTACTCGCTCGACCAGGGGCAGTAAAGGGTCATGATCGTGCTTGATCCGCGCCGCCGGTCGCGAGTCGCACGAACACGTCGGCGGTGCGTTCTCCTGGAAATCGCTGTGATGCGCGCCGCCGGCGAATTTTGTCGGTAGCCGGCCGGTAGACTGTGGCTTCCCACCGGAGCGCCGCTTCGTGCAGGTCGCTCAGCCCATGCTCCGCCGCGTACGCGCGGATCATATCTTCCAGTTGGCGGTAGTGGCCCGGCGTCGTTGCCCCGATCCGGCGTAGTCCGGTCGCACGCTCGAAGGCGCGCCGCTCGGCGGTCAGCCGCTGCGCCTGCGCGTCGCCCAGGGGCACGAACTCGGTGACTTCCGCCTCGATCTCCAACTGGCCCAACTGCAAGGCGGCGGCGACGCGATGGTTTCCGTCCAGGACGTAGTACCCGTAGCCCAACTTGTAGAGCGCGACCGGCGGCGCCGTGCCGTCCTCCATCAGTTTGAGCACGCGCTTGAAGCGTTGGTCGTCACCTTTGCGCCGCTTTCCGGTGCGAAAGGCCGCGTCGAGTTCCGGGGCGCGGCCGACACTGCCGACAATACGCGCGATTTCGACGGTGCGTACGCCCAGTTCGCGCGGCGCTACCGCCCCGGCCCGCCGCGCGTCCTCGGCGAAATTGCGTATGACGGGCGCCTGCAGGACGTCGCCTTCGGGCGTCTGTACCAGCAGCACGGGGCAGGTGGCCTTGGCCACGACTTCCTCGGCCACGCTGCCCAACAGCCACTGTGTCAGGCCGCGCCGCACGGTGGTCCCCAGGACGACGAGGTCGGCGCGCTCGGCCACGATCTCGGCGAGGATGGCGCCCGCGGGCGCGCCCCAGCGCACTAGTGGGCGAGCGGTGAGTCCATCGGCGTGCAACGACGCCGCGATAGCGTCGAGATACGTGCGGGCCTGCGCCTCAACCTGGGACACCGTGTCGCCGGCGGCGCGCTCCTGGGCGCGCACATGCAGCAGGATTAGTTCGGCGCCGAAGGCGCGCGCCTGCGCGGCGGCGACGGGTATCTTGGCCTCGCTCGCGCGGTGGAGGTCCAGTGGTACCAAGATGCGCGTGATTGATTGCATAACACCTCTCGCCTTCAGCATAGGGCGCGTGGCGCAACATGGCAACAGGCGCGGGCGCTATGTAGTTCTCCCCCTCACCCCCGCCCCATGCGGGTTGGTCTCTCTCCGCTCCGACAGCCCACCCGACTCTCCCTCAAGGGGAGAGGGGGGCGCCACGCGACATGCCAGGCGGCTCCCCTCTCCCGCGTCAGGGAGAGTACGCTGGACCGTCGATCCCGCGGCTAGGGATCGGGGGCCAGTTAGTCATGGGTCGGGGGTGAGGGCCGAGTCGTCCAGGAAGCGTCGCAGGAGCGCCTCCAGGGCATCGAGGTCAAAGGGCTTGT
>JAABUL010002848.1_pt1 | contig 27444 bp, 18 predicted proteins | sample 5559151 | NCBI WGS metagenome assembly JAABUL01 (sample SAMN10711876, study PRJNA513368) | rock metagenome | isolation source: Antarctica rocks | place: Antarctica: Victoria Land, Pudding Butte sud | reverse complement strand
CTGCTCTTCAACCACCATTGTCACAAAGCTCTCGTCTCTACCATCTTTGAGGCACTCGCTCATACGCCTGACGCTCGGGCTGTAGTCTTCTTCACACCGTATAGGCCTTGGCTACTGGAGAAAGATATGGCATTCTTTGATCTGTGCAGAGAGAAGGGGCTAGCTTTACAGAAAGTGGCTGAAGAGGTCATGGATAAGGTGATGTTCGAGGATGATAAAGGGGATGAGCTGTTACGGAGGACAATATTTGGGTATGAGTTGAGATGGACAGGTTGAAGAGATGGCGAATGATATGTCAACAATGCTAAGGACAGAGAGGATGCTGTGAGAGGTGAAGTACTCGACCAAAAAATCGAATTCCGCGCAGGTTTGAAGATTCGTCAGCAATTCAGTACAAGGGCGGATACAGAAAGAAAAGGTGACGGTTCAATTCCACCATATGCACTGACACCCCTCGAAAATTTGCGCTCTTCGCAAAACGAGCAAAGTCACAAACCGGCCCAAGATGCTGGGTGTGGGGCCCGTTGTTTCCAAATCCTCCGAGCCGCCTCTTGTGCTTCCCGCTTCTTGCCTTCCCGTTCCGCCTTGACAATATACAAACGCTCCACTCACTGCGCGGCCATTCTTTACGAATGTAAGCATTGTGGGGATTTGACTTATCAATATTCAGCCGTCTACATGTTTCGTCTTTCTTATTTATGGAGGCTTAGAGCTGGTTCGGAGCAGCAACGCGGCTGAAAGCAGGCCTTGCGTCACGATGAGGAGCTTCCAACGCAGCCATCTCCAAATACATCTCGTTCTACCAGAACAAGACGGCAGAGATGTGGAACATAGAGATTACCATCGCCCAAAGCGTTATATAAACCACTATGAGCAAAGTCTCCTTGACTTTTGGTCTCCCCTTATGATCATGAACTCGCACCAGGCTTGAACTCGGAATTATGATGAGATCTCCACTTCCTTTGACAGTGCTCCTGGCCTCTTTCCTCTGCATCGAACTATCGATGGCATTAGCGGGGCCCCAAACAATCAATGAGTATATCATCTATCCAAGAAATGGTCTCGACCATGCAACAAACGCGACTCAAGCTGTACTCCAGAAAGTCCAAGGAGCTGCACCAGTGGTTCCATATGTTTCATTATATGACGGAGTAATCTATTGGTTGACCAACTGTACTGCGACCCAATCGTTGCAGCTTGGGGCCATTACCGGGGTAAGTGTACTCGAGTACTCCATTACTTTGCAACGTGATGAAAATGACTGAGATGTTCAGCGCCATTGAGCCACAATTGTTCGCGTTCACGCTAACAAGTCGTCAGGTTGAATTAGTAACTCTGAACCAAGTGGACGCCATTGATTTTGCAGCGATACTTGCACCCACTCCGAGCGCTGCGGACAGGAAGAAGCGACAGCAGTCAATTTCTTTCAGCACCCAAACCTCAGCCCCGTCAGATTTACGTTTCGTGTCTCAACCAAGCCCTACGGCTGGCGCCACTCAACCGGGTGTCGATGAATTCCCCAACTATGTTTACGAAAGCCATGCAGGATCTGGTGTATTTGTATACCACGTCGAGTTCGGTGTCAATACAGTAAACCCTGTAAGCACCTCGATCTAGCATATGTGACCAGTCAAAGACTAACAATTCCTAGGAGTTTCGCCGTGACAAGGTAGAGTATTTATCAACATCCCGAGCCTTAAACACCATCGCCCAAGGGCCCTTCGCCACCGAAATCACCACCACTCTGAATTCGATTCCCGGCCACTCAACCTGCGGCGCCTCCAAAATCACAGGCGCCACCTCCGGCACCGCCAAGCAAGCCACCCTCGTCGCCGTACAAATGGCCGGCTACGTCGAATCCGAAATCGCCTCAATCTTCGACCTGGTCCTGCGCGACATCCGCTCAAAACTGCGACAGCAGAAAAGCGTCGTCTCCATTTCCTGGGGCAAACAGCTGCTAGACCGCAGGATGCCAACGCCCGACTGGGCCGCTGTGCAACTGCAGCTCAAACATCTGATCGAGAATGACGTTGTGGTCGTCTGCGCGTCTGGAAATGGCGCCGTAGTGACGCCCAACAATCCTGTCGCACGACCGTATGTCGATACGGCTCCTGCGGTTTTTGCGCCCACCTTGCCGATCATCGTGGTGGGTGCTTGCGACAATACTGGCGCCAAGGCCGATTTCTCGCAAGGTGGGCTTCTTACCACGACGGTTTTGGCGCCGGGGGTGGATGTGCAGTGTGCCGATCTCGGCATGGGCCTGACAACAATGAGCGGAACTTCTTTCTGTAAGTACAGCGTCTGACGTGCTGTGAGCAGAAGTGGGGAGCTGACTACTGGGAACAATTATAGCGGCGCCGATGGTTGCTGGTGTCGTTGCTGGCTTTTTGGCACGGGACGATTTACCTTTCGTCACTGGAGGTGGGAGGACGGCCGCTAATGCTAAAGCCTACCTCCTCAATCATGCGAATTGGGCACGTGTGGATAAGAATCGGGGCATTTGGAATCTGGTCAATGAGGACGAGAATCCTTTGGTGATGACCGCTTGATCCAGTAAGTTAAAACGGTAAGGTCTAGGCAAAGCATCTTATTTCGGGACCTGATGTGAAAAGCGCCAATGAATCAGAAGGTCACGCGTGAATTAAGTCTTGCGATTCGACTAGTCGTCGTCGAGTTTCGACTTTCGCTATAACATGTTTTGATATTATTTCAGCCTCTTAAGTCATTCACGCATCGACCTCATCAAATAAACCTACTCCTATGCCACAGCCTTACCCCAAAACCATCATTCCCAGCTTCTCCAAATACCAAATACCCACCATCTCCCCAGCCTCTTCAACTGCCTACACCTACTCCCTACGAATCTACGCCCAAGAAATCACCTCTTTGAATCACACTCACCCCCATTTAGAATCCCCATCCAAAAATCCAGCTACGTATTCCTCACCAACCCATCAGCCACTCAGTCTCAAAGATAAACAACCTCTTAAACTCCAGCTGTCAAACTTGACGTCATCTAAGATATATACTCAACCTGTGTCACAGAGGTCAGAGCATGGTCGTGTCGTGGGCGATCAACGGGTACTGCAAATCATCGGTCATTAATCTGAGATAAAGTAATACAACCCGTACCGTCGTGCTAATAGTGAGGCTTGCCGACAAGTGGATGGTAGTGTCGTAGTGTGGAAGATATGCATGTCAGGCTTAAAGGTCAGATTATTGGTTTGTGATCTCAGTATATTTGAAAGAGTCGGAGAAGGAGGAAGGGGAGGTGGAGGGCGAGGTGGCAAAGACGTCGTCCCTTTTCGTTGTTATGTGTTCGAATATACGTCCGTCTATTCATTAGTACATGATCTCTCACATAACCTTCGAGGCCTCGCCTCAAAAACATCTCCATACCGTTTGGCCTCCCCTTAGCTATCGTACAAGCGCTGCTGTTACTAAGCTGGCTGACTATCCGAAAAAGCAATCCCAGGTATCTGCGGCAGATTATTGATTTGCCGGGTGGTAGGTGGATACAAGTACCGAATTATGAGATAGAAAGCTGAGATTAGAAAATGGGTTGGAGCAGAGGTATCATGCATAGGAAGATGCCTGTCCCGCTGCCCACTAGGGAATGGGTTGTTTTACTTAGTAACATGCCCTTATGTGCGAGACATTCGTTTTGTGAAGTCGTGCCCGTAGCAATCATATCTGTCAATAGCCAGAAGAAGACGTACGAGGTATAGATATCACTGAACGAAGACGATGCTAGACATCTCACAAATCTCGAACTAATTCAAACAAAGCTTTGGTTTGATTCCGCTTTAGCACCGTGGGACCGTCCCTGATAGTTTCTCAATTGTACCCATACATTTCTTCGGATGGATCTTTCTGCCCCTTTTCCAACGTCTCATAGATCCACCATCCCGTCACCGGCTGCATGGTGTCCAGCCCAGTCTGGCCATCTTGCAAAGGCCTTCCGCTACTCGTACCCTTGATTCCTACGGATCCAGCGATCATGGTGGTCTCAAATTCGTGGCCATCGTCATCGATATGGACTGGCACGGATCCGTATCCTGGGGGTACTTTGGCGATATCCACTCTTTGATACAACGCCCCATCGAGCGTCAGATGAGGGGCTGTCAGGCCGTTCCAGTCCTTCTGTCGGTCTGTCTCCCCGGGGAACGCTGACTGAAAAGATGTCTTTTCGTTCCGGCGAAAGTTCAGATCGAGATTCACCTTCCGTTTGGTAGAAGGTCCTGCATCTCGGTACAGCAATTTGCCATCTACGTCCCAAAAACAAAACGCTGTGATCCAGCCTGAGAGGTAGGTAGGACCGGATCCCATGTTGTATTTGTGTACAATCTTCTGCCAAAAGTCCATCACCTCCTCAGACCCAGGATCCTGAATCGTTTTTAGAATTCTCTTCAAAACAGGCTTGAGCAAGTTATACCAGGTGGTCGGTTCCTGGCCATAATCTTTCAATTTCTCCAGGCGCAAAAGGATGTTTTCCCAATCACCCTCCGTGCCCAGCAAGGTCACAGAAGGAAGCCCACAGCAGCAGCCAAACGTGTACGAGAAGTATTTCTGCAGCGTTCCCATCATCAAAACAGACGCGACGACGCTATCATCCCTTGTCGTCGTGGAAAAAGCAGGTAAAATCCATCTGCGGAGTTCTGGATCGACGACTTTCTTTTCGAGAAGTCCGCCCATCAATTGGGCAAACAATCCGAAATCACTCAAGTCTAGCAACTCAATTTTTAAAGGCTCTTGGCCGTCATGGGCGACGAATTTGCTGCGCAGCTCTTCTGCGTGAGCATTCACGTAGCAACTGAACTGCGTCAGAACGGCGAACCAGACTGGATGATTTCACTGTTAGCAGATTTACTCTAGAGCGAGGAACGATGCTTGGGATAACCCTCAGACAGTCGTACCAGATTCGTACTACAACATAGGTTGTACACAATTGTGGAAGGATCAACGATGGGACTAGAAGAACCACTTACCGTCCTCGGGTCGTATGACAAAATGATGATGCTGATTGTACGCGTCGATGGCACCCTTGACAAAGCCATTTGAAGAGGCGTAGAGAGGAGCGAGCTGAGGCTGGCCAAGGTGCTGCTGGAAAGAAGATTCGAGAACAGCTTTGCAATCTTTTGACTTCTGTTCACACGATCCTTTAAGGAGGTCTTCCGCAGTAGTTATTGGCTTGATGGACGTTTGCGTGTATCCCGAACCCAACTTGTTTGCGCCATGGGGAGCTGTCTTGATCGTGATGCCTGAACTGTTCGGGGCGTGGGAAGTCATTTGGTCTCAAGCTCTTAGAATCAGTCGAAGTGATGGGTAGATTCCTTTCTTTCGTCGAGGGTGGTCCGATACATAGGAAGGTAGGGGATTGCTTGACGGTTGAGACGTTCATGTATCATTCTCCGCATCTTCACGAGGCAGATTCCTCCATTCAGCCTTGTCGTAACCTCTTAGGCAGCAGCATCCCAGACCATTTACCCCGCTCTGTTTCCATAGCCTTGTAGATTTATTGAACCAATGAGCGAGATGAGCTAGCAGGAATTTGGACATAGAAGGATTGTACACATGCAGCTAGTAGATTAGAAGGGGTTCGGGAAGGAAACGCTTGGGTGCGGAGATTCCGTGAGAGACAAAGTAGATCGGTGCTCCTACAAGGTTGATTATTACAGTATAGGCCAAAAAGGAGAGGGTCACTATCTAGAGCCAATGGAGTCATGATTTGAGCGAGATGTCTTACATGCCCTGAAAGGTTTAAGAAGTCGGAGAGGAAAGAAGCTCCGGGCCATGAGGGAGCCCTGGAGCCCCGGAAGGTCGCGGGCCGGCCCTTGAGCGCACCTTGCTAGCCCCGAGAAGGCTGTACCTGACTTTACTGTATCATTGATCCTTCTGCCTTTTCCTGCTCCTCTTCCCATAATCATAGTAGATTCACCTTGATATGAGTTTTCAGATTCCAAGAGTAGGACCTAAAGCTGTTTACGTTATAGGAGGCGGTATAGGGGGCTGCGCGACTGTATACATCCCACTCTTGCGAGATATATAACGTCACGCTACTCGAAGTCAGTAGTATTGCTGGTGGGTCTTCCGGGTAAGCTAGCGGTCTACTCGAAAACTGAGCGACTCTAGAATTCCTGGCCCCTTTGAGCTTTGGAGCTTATGCTGAGCTGGCATAGCGATATGGACAGAAAGTCCAGGGGCATAGAAGAGTCCATTGTGGAGAAGTCGATCTGCAATCTTACGACTCGACCGCAAAGACGGCAAGTTCAATTATAGAATTGTCCCCCGAGACGGCTGTGCACCGCCGGAGTTGGAATGGCTGACACCAGACAGTGTGAATAATTATCAAAAGGTCGGAAATGCGAAGAACTCTGCACGAGAGAACCCGTGTATGTTCACAATAGTTCTTGCCAGACTCGTAGAAGAGAACGGCGGAAGTTAATGATCACATCTGCTACCTTGGCCAATCGCAAGAATGGCGAGCAGAATGTCCAATCCGTGGATTGCATCGAGCATGGAGTAGTCGCTTCTACTGATTTTGTGGTCGCTGCCGGTTCCTGGACGTGCCCAATATTCCCTCGGATGTAGCTACGGACGACGCGGGGGCACAGTTACATATTCAGACCATCCAGGAGCCTCTCGCCGTATGTGCTATTCACGCTCCTCAAGCCGATGTCGAGCCACGATTACGAGAATAATTTCTCGCTCAGGATCTGCCGAAGAATCTAGATCTGATGACAACCTCCATGCCTTTGACAAAACTCCTGCTGTCGGGCCAGATTACTGCGACATCCCGCTTCCGGCTATCAGCGATTCCGTCAAAGGCCATGAGCGGAATTGCGATAGAATATGGAATGCTACGGGTAGCGTATCCGGAAAGATACACGATGGCGATGTTATTACCAAGCAAGCCTGCTATGAAGCTCGGATTAGTACACACGAGGATAGAGATGAGTTGGTCCAACGGTTGGTCCAACGGGCACTAAAGTCAGGTGACTGGCAACTGGACACAAAGAATGAGGGATCCAGAACAAGCCTGGAACTGAGCTAGTCAAGAGTGAGAAGATCTATGAGAGTGGTGCTTTTAGCGCTGACTGCGAGCCCTTGGATCCGCGGCACTTCCTGACCATACATAGTCTATACTAGAAGATTAAGTTTCGTGGACACAAGCGGCATGTTTCCAAGAGCAAAGAGAATGGACCTCATTAACCGATCGAGCTGTGTTACCATCGCTCTGTTCGCACAATAATCACATGTAACTAGAAAGCTCTTCGCCCAATCTCGACCTGTAGGTCGGCCCCTGACCTACCGTCGAATAACCCTAGCATCTGTAAAGAGCAGCAAATGGTAGACTTCTGACATTTCGCAGCAAGTTGATATAGCTGCTACGAAATTATGATTGGAGGACATATGGAATAGTTCTCCACCCAGGCGATAATCTCAACTTAGTCGAATCAGTCATCTATGCTATGATGCTTCAGCCGAGTCTTGCTCGGTACTTGTTCTCTCCTACAAGAACAATTCTGGACAGCATCGTCGAGGTTTCATCTTATACTCTCACACCCTTGGACGTATATTTCGCACATTGGATGTCTACAATATAAGCGCGACCAAGGATATCATTAAAATCGAAGTTTTTCTCTCTCAAGAAGATTGTCGTTGGCCACTAGATGTTGGCAATATGTGGAGGATCCGCAGCAACTTTATTGTCGTCGCCATTGGTGGGTCTGACTGTTGTGAGCCTCAAGTCAATCGCTATCATGATGGAATAGTCGCTGTCTGGTTCAAAAAACCCCACACGATTGCCACGTCTGTGTAATCTCGAGATTTTTGAGTTAACACGGTGGGTATCAATAGACACTTCCGCTAAGCCAGATAAAATCATTAAGATGTCCCTTCTGCGAATATAGTGAGAGAATTGTAGGATATCACAAGCGGTAGCTTCTGATGCGGCACATTGGAGATCGCGGATCCTAACAGCAATCATAAAGAGCTGATCCATTGTATGTACACTCGATTGAATCGAGACTCTTGCGTGTCGTTATCCTCATAGACTGATCCTCAAGATCCGTATCACCAACTAGAGAGTGAAGTAGATGGCGAAGCAAAGCCGCTCATCTAGGAGCATAACCGCCAAAAGTAAGACCCATCAAGGGCCACATCAAGCATTTCCGGCTAGCCGAAGAATAAATGAAAATTAGGAAAGGATGAATAGAAAGAAAGGAAAGCCGAAAAGAAATGTCTCTGTGGAGCAAGTCCATCAGTCCTCGCACACCCTCACTTAAGTAAGATTACCACTCCCACTCCACTCGGAACAAGCGACCGGCGCATACGTCCCATTAACCTGCCCCGTCGGCGAACTGCCAAACAGTGCCTTCGCTGCACCATCATCTTTGCACAGATCGAAATTTACATCGACATCTATGTGTCCCAAACGTTAGCCTTCTCATCCCCTCGAAAATAAATGCCAGGACAAAGGAAGAGCAAACATACCAGCAGCAGCCGCACAGAGTGGATTACCACTAGCCGGGCATAGATTGTTGACTTTGACCACAATACTACTGGTCCCCTCCCCAACGGGACTGAGCCTGTAACACTGTCCGCAAGCCGGGCCAGCGCCTGCGCCGGGACCGACGCCGAAGAGTGCCTGGGAGACGGCGGCGTTGTAGCCGGGGTTGGAGTACCAGCCACATGCGGCGGTGGCGGTGTTGCAATTGCCAGAGCCGAAGGTGTCACCGGCGCCATATCTGGGGTCTTTGTTAGTTATTGAGATATTAAGAGAAGGGTGAAGGGGAGAGCAGGGAAGAAGTACTGTGTGAAGGAGGCGGTCTTCCCGCCGCCGGTGCTGGCACTGCTGGTGTCACCTCCGCCGGTGCTGCCTCCGCTGGCACTGCTTGAACTGGAAGCCGCAGCAGCTGGTGCTGTAGAAGAGGATGGTGCAGAAGCGGGCACGATGGAAGAGGATGCGACGCCGCCATCGACTTGGACGAGATTGTTCGAACCGCTGCCGACTTGTTGCACGGCACTTTTGGAAGCTCCTTGGCCAGTCTGTCCGGTGCTTCCTGAGCCAGTCTGTTGGCCACTTGAGGTCACATTCTGTTGTCCGCTTGTCTGGCCGGCTGTCTGACCTGTCGTCTGGTCACCTGTCTGGTCGGTTGCGCTCCCACTTCCGCCCAGGACAGGCGCAACAGAGGAGCTCTGCGCAGGAGACGATGATGCGGCATTCGGGGCTGGTGCAACGACAGGCGCACCGCCCTGCTGCCCACCCTGCTGCTGAACTGCGCCTTTGTTACCGGACGATCCTCCTTGCCTGTGGCGAGCACTGCACGTTCCAGCATAGGTGAGGCCGAAATGAAGGATGAATGATGTAAGCAACATGATGGATTATTAATTTTGATTAGATGTTGGACTTGCGCAGCAATTCCTGTAGTAACGAAAGGCGAAGGAGACGCTGTGAGCATTGAGTAAGAAAAGCATGCATGCGGACTCAAGTTTATATCTTTATCCGTACTGTAGAGTCTGTGGGACTTTTACAATCAAGATTTGATGCCATGTAGGGGGCTCTTCTCAAACGTCCCACTTGCCATCCCAACCATAAGAGGGTAAGCTCTCACGCAGAAATCCCCATTGTCGCCCCCAACAGATCTATTATGTCAACCGTGCTCGAAGACAGAAGCCGTGTGGGGTGAGATTAGCCCAGACCTAAAGCAGGTCGAGTCGAGGCTCTGCAAGGTACACATACAAAAGACGAGGCCTGACCTTGCACTAGGAGAAAGATGCGGCTCGAAGATCTAAGCGCGCGAATGCGCACGCTTTACTGATGGCGCATGTAACAGCGCGTATAAGATTCACGTCTTGAAGCGGGAAGCACGTGTCCCTCCGAAACGCGTAAAGATTGAGAATTGGAGTACTCCGTACCGACCCTAGATCTCTGCCAAGATTGTGTAGACGCAATATGAAACCTCCGTAGAGGGGTAAGACGTGGAGCCCTTCCCTCGCCTTGACAATCGTTTCCCCCTCTGAACAAAAACCCCGAGGCCTACGTTTGGCGCCTTTCTCATTGACCGCTACACTGGACTCGGGCTGCGGGCATCAAGTGACATGTTCAAAGCTCGAGTATCCAAAACACAGACCAACGAGGATTTGAACAAAGTGAGACTTAGGCAAAGTGAATGAAGCCTTGCAAGCCTCATTGCCTGTATCAAGACACGAGACCTTGTTGTTGATATTGTGAATTACGGTGAATTTCTTTACAGCAGGAATAGCAGCGAAGTACAGGTAATGGAAAAGGCCCCGCGGAGGTTCGGGAAGACAGTGTTCATGGTCGTCACGTTTCACCACTGTTCATTATGGGGGTAACCATCCGACTTCAACAGTATACAGTCGCAGAAAAGTGCGAACCTGACTCGGGTGCGATCTTCCGTGCATTCCTCATCAGTATTGGTTCAGATGACATGCACCAATCATCTAGCAAGCGCGAAAACAAGATCTCTTCATAAAAGGCGCCACCCTAGCACAGTGACGCATGAGGTCTGTGCTTGTTGAAGGATCCGGGGGTATGGCAATGCGGAAAACGAAGGAAGAGAGTCGTTGACGGACCGAAGTGGTAAGGACCCGTAGAATGATTCGAGATAGAAGGGTCTAGCATACCACCGTTCCATTACATTACAGTAACTCACAAGTTGCACAACAACTCAGCATTGTCATGACCAAGAGATCCTGTGCACGATCGATTAGCTTCCTTGATGATTGGAGGTGGAGACTTCGCCGGATACTCACGCTAACATTATTCCGGCTCCAACCGCCATGGCAGTAAATTGAGCTGCCGTCTTCTTCAACTCAACCCTCTTATTTGGACCTGTCTCTAACAGCTCCGGGATCACGGCCACAGTCCCAACGTATAGGAACGTACCTGCCGTGAACGGTAGAAGCAGGTCTCCCCACCCTAATCCTGTTCCTGCCAGTCCCTTGCTCCGAACGCCATCAGCACCGGCAGAGGACTCAGACTTTCCGAGTTCTTGCACCGCAATACCCAGACAAGTGCCCAGAAATGCTCCCAAAGCGGTCACAAATTGAGCTGCCATGGCTTTCCTCTTTGAAAATCCTGATTGGATTAATAGAGCAAAGTCACCCACCTCGTGCGGGATCTCATGGAAGAATACGGCCACAGCAGTAGTAGCGCCAAGTGTAGGTGACGCATAGAATGAAGACGACATAGCTAGACCGTCAGTGATGTTATGAGTGAAATCTGCTATCAGATTAAGGTAGGCCGAGAGGCGGATTGATTGCGAGGCCCCTTTCTCTTTGGCCGCATCCGAAGACTTCGGAGCGGAAACTTGGAATTCCTCCGTGTCCTTCTGCCCCCCTTGACGAGGTTTCACGCCTTTGATGATGAATCTCGGCTTGACTCCATCGATGACTTGCGCGCTGGCTCCTTCGAAGACCTTGCTAGCACTTTGAATGAATTCCTTGGCTTCGATGAGTGCAGTCTCGGATCCGTGGAACGCGGATTCGTATGCTTTCCAGAGAGCTATTTGTGTCGCACCACTTTCAGCATCTTCCTCGAGTGTCTCCTCGAGCCAGCCATGGGCCCGTTTGGGCTCCTTCAGTGGCCAGAGCTTTTTGATCGTGGTGAGTGGTAGCTTCAATAGCTTCGTGTCGCTGATTATAGGCTCGGAGGACGATTTAGACTTTCGAGACTTCAAGATACCATTGGCTGAGATTGATGCCGAGCCAGTTGCGACTGCACTCGAAGTCTCCTTTGTATTCTCGCCCATTTCTTCGCTCTTGTGACTGTGTCCTCCTTCGCCTCCAGTAGCTATCCGTAGCCCCTTGTCCATGGCAACGAAAGTCACGAAGCCCACCATAATCGCAATGCCCAAGAGAAGGTTCTTGTTCGGCTCGACGAGGACAAAGCGAGCATGGTCTGGAGCAGCCTCCCCTAAAAAGATCTCAGGTAGAAGATGAAAGAGGGTGTCGCCAAGGAGACCTCCCACAGCAAATGCGACCATGACTGAAAGAGATGCAGGATCAATACTCGGAGGACATAGTGCGAGAAGAAAGTCTTGGGATTATGTCAGCGGGCTGATGATACACCCAACGGAACGGCTGACTGACTGGGTGGGCCTGAGATGTACAAAGTAGCCAGGAGCGCATTGACAGCGGGACCAGGTATCCCCAGAACGGGGGTACCAGGAAATAGAGCCTCGAAGACCTGAGATGCGTAGCCGGATACTTCGGGAGCCGTTGCTCGCTTGTAAATGTTGAACTCTTGTACGAGTGGGCATTGCTGAGCCAGGTCAGCTTGTACATTATCGCGTGCCGTTGGCCGACACTTACTTGAAGCGCGTCCTCAATTTCTGAGACACTTAATTGTCCTATGCTTGACTCTGCAAGCGCACAAGCACCGATAGAGATCAGCAGCAAAGCACACAGGAAGGAAAGTAGGCTATTGGCCCTGACTAATGCCATTGCAAGAAGCTGGGAGCGCAAGTGTGTCTGTGTCTTGGTTATGAGTGTCGACGAGACTGGGGTCTTACATAAGCTTAGCGCTAAGGTACTAGCGTATCGTAGACGAGTGTAATTCCTTGGCGAAAGCACATTCACATCTATACAGCTTTGGGGGAGAAGGAGTCAATGTTACTAGGTACCATGCGGTACATGCTATTAACAAACAGAAACCCATGACGATCACTCACAAGATGAAGATTCGCACTCAGCAGTACTGAATATGCTGTTCAGCATTAGCAACAACTTGTCAACTCGTCTCTTTCATACTGGATCAGCAGCCACCTAATGGCAATCTCTTGGGGGCAAATCTCGCCGAATCCATCAGATCAGCTATTGCTCGACGATCAGAACCTTAATCCTAGGATTGACTTTGAATGTAGATTATCTATTCTCCACATCCATCAAATTTATAATATATAGCTACTGTCATGCCGAGTATTACAGATGGGTAGTAGATATAGGTCAAGCTATTCTTACTTACACTTTGATTACATCTTTAAAAATAACCTTACATATATAAAACGTATATATTAGTCTAACTTTATAATAGATACATTTTTCTACCTATAAATTATTAGACTTTATAAAATTAAATAAGTATTATAATTTAAACTTAATTTAAAGTATTATTTAAATTATAGAGATCTCTATTTCCGCGGTTTAATTAAAATAGGTTAAAAATTATACCTTTAACGTGTCTACTATATAACTTATTAACTTATATATTATATATTATAATATAATTAAAGAGTTTATAAAGGCGAACTTAAAGAGAAAAGTAAATATAAGCTATATATATATATTATATAATAATTTTTAGAGGATAATCTAATAGATATTATAATTATAAGATATATAAATAGTAATTATAAAGCTAGAGTTTTATAACTAACTTAATAAGTAAGATAAAGAACTCTAGATTATTAAAGACCTTTATAAGTTATTTTATAATAATTATATTATTATTATTATTAAGAGTTTATAAAGAACCTCTGAATATTAATAATTTTAGATATAATAGTAAGTAGTACTACTTTAATATAATTTAATATAATTTAATATAATTCAAGTAAGCTCTAGTCCTAGAGTACCTATTATAGAATTAGATATATATATCTAAATCTATATAAGTAATAAGTAGTCCTAAATTTTTAAGAGCTTATTAATAATAGAGCTTTATAAGAGGATTTAAATAACTATCTTTATAATATTAAGTATATAAACTATTATTATTATAAATATAAAGCTCTTATAAAGTAGAGACCTTAAGATCTATAATGAAAAGGTTATAAATAAAGAGAAACTTATATATAATTAAAAATAATAGGTTAAAGCTTATAATAAGGATATATATATTATTTAAGATATTTTTATTATAGTTATATACGGGGTCTTTATTAAAATAGTAAAGATAGAGTTAAAGGATATAATAAGACTATTTATTATAAAGAATAAAGGTAACTTTATAAAGGTAGAGATTACATGTATATTATAACTTATTAATATAAAAAAGGTAAAGTAAAAGTTTAAGATAAATTTAATAGTTACCTTTATTACCCCTAAGGATATAAATTATATTATAAATTATAAGCTTATATAAGCTAGATAGCGTAACTATTATAAGTATTATAAGCCTAAATATAAATTATTATAATATAAATAATATTAAAATTATAGATATAAAGGAATTTAATATAAGGCGCTAGTTAAGTATATATATTATATTAAATTATACTTAAAGATTAATTATATTAAGAAGATTAACTTAAGTTTAAAGTATTAATATACCTTATATAATAGCCCTTATAAGGTATTTTATAAAGGATACTTATAAAGGAAGGAAGAACTCTATTAGATTTATTATATTAAATAAAATTATCCTTAATAATACTTAATAATAAGATAGGCTATAAATACTCCTAAGCTTATATATATCTAGGAACTACTTAATAGCTAAATAAATATATTATTAATAAATAAATTTCTAGAAAGTTTAAGGGATTAACTTTCCCTTAAAAATAAAATAAAGTTAGATATTAATATTAGTAACTTATTAATTATAAAAATAAAACAATTAAACGCGTTAGATTTTATCCTAGGAATATTAATCTTAATCTTTTATAATCCCTTAAATAATATTACTTATAATCTTAATAATCCTACCTTTAAAGATATAATAAGTATAATTATAAATATAAAGACTCTAAAAACTTATATTATTAAATAGCTTAATAAGGAGCTATTAATAGATATTACTAGCCTATCTAATAACTTAAATAAAATAAAGGTACCCTTAAAGCTACTAAGTAATTAAAGTATAAAAAGAGGATTAAGTAAGAAGCTATTTAATTAAAAAGATCTTAAGGGAATATCTTACTTTATATTTAATTAATAATATATTAACTCTTAACTTAAATCTATAAATATAATAACCTTAAGGAAGAGCCTAAAATATAAAGTTTTAATAAATAAAAGTACCTTATTAATTATAATAATTAAATATAAAGTTAAAAAGTTAAAGACTCTATTATAAGAGATTAAAGAGTTAATTATTATAATAGGGAAATATAAGGCTAGATATAAGGATTATAATAATAATCCTATTAATAGGCTTAATATTAAGTTATCCTTAATAGACTTAAAGTTAACTTAAGATAAGACTTTAAATAGGTTTTATAATATTACTTTAAATTAATTCTTATAATTATAATAATAATTAAATGAAAGACTTAACTCTTAATTATATAATATAATATAATTAACTTTAGGCTTACTATTAATATTATATTTAAATTATATATTATAGCTTTAAGAGATATTATTATTATATAAGAATTATATTAAAATTATCTTAATAGTAGTACTTATAATCTTAAGGATATAAAGGACTACTTTTAACTAATATTTAATATAATAATAAAATAGGAAGAAAAGTCTTAAATTATAACCTTTCTTAATAAAAGGATTCCTAGGGATAAATAATAAATTATATATATTAGCTAATATACCTACTTTATTTTATTTAATATTAAGTTATACTTAATATACTTATATAATATCTATTAATACCTAGATAATCCTAAAAATCTAGGGATTAAATTATTTATAAGAAGTATTACTAAGATTAATAAAAAGGAGTAAATAAAATACTTAATAATAAGTAATTTTAATATTTATAATCCTAGATAAGGAGGACTTAAGATATAATTATAATTAAGGGAAAAGGCTACGTCCGCAAATAGAAACAGGGCCCCGCCGACCCCTAGAGGTCCTCTAGGGGCCCCTAGAATCCAGGTAGCAAGGGGCTCGCCTAGGGCGTTATGCGCTCCATTTGGGCCCCCGGGGCCACGTAGGGAAGGCCCGGGGCGGGCCTGGGGCGGGGCTTAGGGGCGGCTTAGGGGCGGCCTAAGGGCGGCCTAGGGGCAGGCCCAGGGGTAGGCTTAGGGAGCGCTCCAAGCGCATTACGCCCTAAGCTCTAGGGGTGGCCCCTAGGGAGCTACGTCATTCACTACCCCGCTAAAAATCTTGATTTTCGCGACGCTAGGGAGGTTTCCCCCCTAGAACTTGGCGCCAAGCCCCCTAAGTCCTAGGGGCGGGTCGCCCCGAGTCCCGCCCGGATATATTGATGTTCGTGATCGACGGTGACCTTCGGGACGTCGCCCCCGGAGCGACCCCCAACGCCAGGGACCTTTGGTGCCCGGAATTAGTCGATTCAGCCTAAAGTGTCAGCTGTATGATGCAGGCCAACCCTGGGCTATAGCGCTGTCGTCGGGGGTACGGTGGTAGCGACCTACTATGCGCCAGGTAAAGGCCCTTAAGCATAGCGGGAGCGAGTACTACGGGGGCTAGTACGTGGCGTGTAGCCTAGGGTACTACGGGGGCCCTAGCCTAGTGCCTATTAGTGCCCGGTAGTGCTTACTAGGTGTAGCGCCTGGCGCATCCTGGGGGCCTACCCTTGGCTAGCCCTGGGCTTGCCCTGGGACGCTTGGCTATCGGCCCTGGGGGCTTAGGCGCGGGTGTTCTGGCCCGACCGCCCTTGGGAGCCCTAGGAGCCCTAGGAGCCCCGGGTTAACCTTGGGAGCTAACTAGGCGGGGTTTCCATTTACGGACGTAAGAGGCTTTATAAAATCCTTAATATCAATAACTTTTACCTACTTCTTTAATAAGGATTAATTATTTAATAAATCTTATATTAAATCTTATTAACTTTAAACCTAATATTTAAGATTAAGGAAGTAGAATCTTATCTACTTTATTATCTCCCCTACTTAATTAGGGAAGGCTTAAATAAAGACTTTAATTACCTCCTAATTAAAATTAACTTTAACCTATTATAAAAGGTTATTAAAGAGCTAAAAAGGAAATATTAAGCTAAGATATATAAATATAAACTAATATTAATATTCCTTTAATTTATTTAAAATATAAATATTATAAATAACTTAAGTTTTAAATAGATTAATTACTACTTAAAAATAATTATTATAATACTTAATATTATTATTATAAAAGTAATATTATAAGTAAAGCTATTTAAGTTCTTATAATCTTATTATAAAGGATTAATTAAAATAATAATAGAATTAAAGCTTTAACTTAAAAAGAAGGTATTCTAGCTTAAAGGCTCCTAAAACTATAATAAGATAATAATAAAGAGGGATATTAATAATTATAAGATAACTTATAAATAGGCTAAATTAATGATAAGATAAAACCTATAATAATATTATTATAATAAGGTTATTAAAGCTACGAATAATATAAGTAAGATATAAAAGCTAGTTTATTAGATATAAAATTATAATATACCCCTAATATTCTTTATCCCTTTAATAAGAAGTTTAGATAATTTTATTAAAATTATTTATAACTTAAAAGATAAAGTTATTATCCTAACTTAAACCTTTTTCCTAGTTCTCTTAGAAGCTAATTTAAATAATATATAAGATTTTAATTACTTAAACCTAATCTTATTATTAAAGATTATAATAAATAAAGTTATTTAAATTATTAAGGAAGTATTAAATAATAAAGCCTTAAGGTTATTAAGTATACTTAATAAAATCCTTAAGATAATATTATCTATCTTAATATAAGTATTTATATAACTATTTATATAACTATTTAATATATACCTTAATATTAGGTACTATCTTATAGAATTTTATAACTCTATTATTATTATATTTAAGAAAGTAGGTAAGGGTAATTATATATCCTTAAAGCCTTAATACCTAATTACCTTACTTTATATAATTAGAAAAGTATTTAAGTTAATTATTATAATAAGGTTAAGTTATATAATAGAAACTTATAACCTCCTCCTAAATACCTACTTTAGTAGCTAGTAGATAAGGTAAGTAAATAATATTATATATATCCTTATTAAAATGATATACGCGGCCTAGAAGAAGAATATAATAATTATAATACTATTCCTTAATATCTTAAATATATTTAATAACATCTTTTATAAATAGCTACTTTATAACTTAAGGAAGAGATATATACTTATTACCTTAATCTATTATATTATAAGCTTTATAAGAGGGAGAACTACTAAATTTTACCTCCTAAATTAATATATTAAATAGGATATTTAGATAAGGATTTTATAAGGGTTATTATTATCCCTTATATTCTTCCTCTTTTATAATTTAAAACTTCTTAACTTCTTAATTATAAGGGGAATATAAGTAATAAGATATATTAATAATATAATTACTATTTATATAAGGGTTATATATAAAGAGAACTATACTATCCTTAAATAAGATTATATTATAATAATAAAATAAATAAGGACTTATACCTTGAAGTTTACCTTAATAAAGTATTAATTAATTTATTTTATTAAAAAAATAAGTAGATAAAGAAGCTAATAAGTAACTATTTAAGATATAATCCTCTTAGATAATAAATAGATTAAGCCCTTATTAATAATTAAATACCTTAATATTATCTTTAATAAGATCCTATTATAAGATTAATAAATAAAATACCTTAAAAATATAATAATTTAATAACTTAAGATAATTACCTTCCTAATAAAAAGTAATTAAGGGATTAGAGTAGGTAATTTAATATAAGTTTATAATATATATATCCTCTTAATTATACTTAATATAATATTAATCTAGCTCCCTAATAAAGATTATAAGAATAAAGAAACGGCTTATAAAACTTAAATTAAGTTATAAGTAATTTAAAAGAAAGCTATTAAAATTATCTTAAGGGGAAATATAATAATAATTAATAAAGTATTTAGTATTAAACTAGGTTTTATCTTAATTAAAATCTAAGTAAAATTAATAATAAGATAAATAACTCTTTAAATAATTATAAGGCCTTATAAGGACTTAATTATATATTACTTAAAGTATTAATTAAGGGGTAGATACTAATTACTAAAGATACCCCTTAAATATATACTTATTAATATAAAGGTAAATTAATTAGAGATTAGGCTTCCCTTTGTCTCTTTATTATAAGAGGTACTAATAGAGATAAAGATATAAGAAGGAATATATATTCTTATTATTTATAAAATACTATTAATAAAATACTTAACTATTATTTATTATATAAATAACTCTAAAATTAATAGATATATAAGTTATATAATTATAAACTACTAAATTAGCGCCTAGAGGAGATATTATATAAGAGAGCTCTTAAATTATACTATTTATATTATAAAGGTAGTTAAGATCTTACTTATATTAGAACTTATAATAAATAAAATTATATTATACCGTAACCTCCTAATTATTATCTTTATTAATAATTAAGTAGTAATCAAAATAATTATAAACTTAAAGTTAAGATTAAATTAATTTATCTTTAATTAAATTTATAAGAAAGCCTATTAATTAAATATAGAAATTTATATCTATTAAATCCTAGCTTATATAAGGGTCCCTAGTAATAAAATAATTAATAAAAGAGTTAAATAAATAGCCTAGTTAGGCCTTAATAAAGTAGGTAGGTATAAATAACTTAATATTATACTTAAGCTATTAAGTAGCCTAACTAATAAGGTAAAAAGAGATATAATAAATAAATAAAATATTATATAAAGTAACTATCCTTATAAGAAATCCCTTTAAAGATACCTTAAGGAGGTAAAGCTAAAGAAGCTAATATTAATAAAATATGAAGGATTCTCTAAGAAGTAAGTAATAATTTTATTTTAATTTTATATAAATTAGATAGCCTTCTAAGACTTCCTTTATAATATTAATTAAGTAGACTTATTAATATACTTATATAAAGAGTAGCATTAAACTATTAATTATATATTATTAATATATCTTAAATTTAAAGACTTATAATATATAATACTTTAGAATAATAGATAGGAAACTTAAGATATAATTATCTTATTAAGTAATAAAGTATTTATTAAATATACTACTATCTTTATAATAAAGATAGAATTATTAATATAATATTAAAACCTATTAATAACTTAAGCGCTTATAAATCCTAAATCTTATAATTAAGTAGCCTTATATTAAAAGAGAGATCCTTATATTAATATTAAATACCTACTCCTAAGAAGGAGTATAAGATATATATATATATATATAATATACTTAATTATACTTATAAAGTAGGCTAAGAGGCCTTACTTAATTAATATTATAACCTTCTAAGGCTAAGATTAACTTATATAATAACATTAACTTAAGAAGATTAAAGTAAAAGGATATTAAGATAATATAAAGAATATAATATTAAGATAAAGATATAAGAGTAAAGGCTCTTAAGGATTAATTATATAAATTAAGTCCTATAAGCTATTAAAATAGATAATAAATAGATAAATTAACTTAAAGTTACTAAGATAATAATAAGCTTATAATAATACTATTATATAACTTATCCTCTATAAAATTTTAATATATATAAAAATAACTTAACTCTTACCTACTCTATTAAATACCCCTAAAAATCCTTATAATTATAATAGATTTAAAGTATAATATAATATCTCCTACTTAAAATATAAGGGATTTTAATAAGCTAATATAAATTAATTATATAAGATAGGCCTAAAAGTTATATAAAGCTACTTAAGCCTTTAATATAATAAAGGCTACTCCTTAAGCTTATAAGGTAGAAGGATATTTATTTATAAAATAGATTAAAGAGTTACTATATAAGGTTTAAATAGAATATATATTAAATAGAGGCTTTATTTACCTAAAAATAGTAATATATATTTTAAAATAATAATAGTTAATAATAAAAGGATAGTATAACTACCTTATTAATATATAAAATATACTCCTAATTATAAGTACTTATAATTATATAATATAACTTAGATATCTAAGTAATACTAATATCTTATTAAAGGATGTATACTTCTAAGTAATAGCCTTTATAAGACTATACCTAGGAAGCGCGTAATAGAGAATCCTAATTTATAATAAATTTACTTCAACTAAGAATATAATATTAAAGGCCTAGGTATAAATTATTAATAATAACTATTTAAATAAATATATAATTAACCTAGCTTATATACTTATTTAAATAATTATAAGCTTAAAGTAGTAAGATATTAACTCCTTTAATTATATTATTTTAATAAGGTATAATAATATTAGTAATTAGCCCTTAATATAATTAATATAAGAAATTATTAATAGATAAAGCTATATAATATATATAATTAGCTTATTTTATATAATATTCTAGATATATTAGTATTCTTACACGGCTATATATTATAAAAATTTGCGTATTATATATAAATATCTATTTAACTTATATATTAGCTCCTAAGATTATAAAATATTTTAGGTTACTAAATATATATTTAGTAACCTAAAATATTTTAGATAAGTTTATATAAGCTATCTTATATAGTAGAACTAGTACTACCTAATAATAGGATCTATTAGGAATATAATACAGGGCTAGACTAAGGCGATATCTTATACGTATATAAATTACATGAATTAATTATATTTAAAATCTATATTATACTAGCGTAGATAATATAGGCTATATAATCTTACTAAGCTTCCTAGAGCTAGTAGAAAATCATGGATTTAAGGCCTTAAATCCAGATTTTCTATATTTAGGATTTCTAGTCTAAAATAAAATTTTATGAAAATTCTCTATTTTTTTAATTTTTTTTTGCCTGAAAAATATATATTTAGTAGGATTAGTATATTTCTATTTTTTATATAGGTTCCTAAGTTACTAATATAGCTATCTTTATAAATAAGAATTACTACTATTAATAGGAAAAGTAATATATAACTTATAACTTATATATTATCTTATAATAAGACTTTAAGTAGAGGATTTATTATATTAAGATAATCTCTTAAATTATTTAAATAACTTTAACCTTATATATAAGACGTTACCTACCTAAGTAGCCTTTAAAGATATAAAATAAATAATTATAAATATAAAATACTTAGACTCTTTTAATAATAATAAAGTAGATAGTAATAAGGATATAGTACCTATAATCCTAATAATATTAATATAAGCTAAGAAGGTAGTTAACCTTATTATATTATAGAATATTAGATAACTTATTAACTTAACTAGCCTAAGGAATATAAGAGCTATAACTCTTAATATACCTTTATTATAATATATTATAATTAATCCTCTTACTTCCTAATCATAATAATAATATTAAGCTAGGGGCTAGAGTTATACTAATATAAGCTAGTTAAGCTATATAATAAATAAATATAACTAGGTACCTAGCTAATACCTATAAAATTATAAAATTATAAGGTTAACTTAATTCCTACTTTATTTTATAATATAATAAATTAATATATTATACTTATTAAATAATAAATAATCTAGATTTATAATAAATAAATTAATTTATTCCCTCTTTCTTATCTTATTAACCCTTAAAAGTCTTTAATAGTTATATAAGAGGAGGTTTATATTAAATAATAAATATAAGCTATTATATATAACTTATATAAGTTATAACAAAGAGTATAAATTATTATATATTTAAGATAAATTACCTTTAATTATTTTAATATATAATATATAATACTTAAAAGATATTAATATAATATAATCTATTAACTTTAAATAAATATACCTCCTAACTAAAATATTATTACCCTTATAAGTATATTAGTTATATAAGAGGAGTATATTATTAATCTATTATATTAGATTATAATATTTATTAAAGACCTTTATTAATATAATATATAATACCTTCTCCTTTATAATATTAATATAAAAGTATATAATATTCCTCTTAATAGATATATACTTACTCTCTAAGCCTAAATAATATAAATAGTTATCCTAGCTTATTATTAAAATAAGTATAAGATCTTATTAATCTAATATAAGTATATTAATATAATAAAAGGTATACTACTAAATATATTAGAGTATATAATAATCTTATATATATATACTTCTATTATATACTATTATAAATATAGGTAACTATATATAATAATATCCTATTAGAAATATATACCTTAAAAAAGGTAATTATAAATCCTAGGCTTATAATTATAAGGTAAATACTAATTAAAGATATTAATATAAGATAATAACTCTATTAGAAGGATCCTTAATTAGGATAAATAATTATAAGCTACCTATTAATTTATTATAATTTATTAATTAATTAGGAGCTTCCCCCTCTTTATATAAGTATTATAATAGGATAAGAAACTTATTAATAGGACTTTAAGATATACCTTTAAAAGTATTATAATAAAGGGATAAAGAGATAAATAAATAGTAATAAAAGTCTTTATTATTTTTTAAATTTTTATTTTTAATAAAGACTTTAATTTATTTTAGTATAAATTATTATATAAGGGGTTAGTACCTATAGTTATAAGTATACTTTAGATAGAGTAGATATCTATTTTAAGCCTAGGAAGCCTAGAGGCTAATATATCTAGCTAGGCCTTAAACGCTTATAATGCCCCTAGGATTACACCTAGCGGGTGCCTAGTATAACTTAATTAAATTAAATTAAATTAAATTAAATCATGATTACATCTTCGCTTAGCTGAAGTCTGCTTAGAATCAGTAAAGTGAAGTCGGAACTCCCCTTCATGGATTCGATATGTGTAGGAATACCCCATATTCTAGCCACTCACACCCTAGATTACATCATACGTTGGCGATGATCAGATATATAGATTAGGAGATTACCATTTGAGTAACACATACCCATGAGAGCCCTGTTGACTAGTACTGAACTTAGAGCTACCTCGACGCTCGAATAGCACTCCCACCAACCTCACAATAAATTGTAATTTTGTGGCGCGACCAGTAGCCACTTTACAGTTCCGTTGCCGCATATATCCTTAAGTTGTACGTCATAATCTTGCTCAACTCGCTGAATGCTTTTTTGAGGAGTCCTCCAGCTGTCAGCCTCTGCGCAAGAATGTTAACCCAAAGAGGGGGTTCAAATAGGATTCAGCCATCTGTGGCGTGGGTCCCGGGAAGGGGCAGCCCTCCTGAGTGTTTACGTATGGGATAGGCTAATAAGTTCGTCGGTTAGTGATAGTCTCAGAAGCCTCTGTACCTCAACCAAGCTGTTGCACGACAGGCTTATTCTATCTCCTTCTCCTATTCTTAACACATGCATAACTGAGGTTTGGGGCTGTCCACACCTTTATCCTAGGCGCGATCGGCCATCTCACCACCGTAGTCCGATAATTAGATATTGGATGATACTATTACACACCTCTTTCAAACAACGGCGGCGAAAGCTCCAAGGTGGTGGAGCCGTACTCTGTGGGCAGTACACTCTTACCCTTCACTCAAAGGATCTCCACACGTAGGCAAAGATAGGTTGCCAGTCGAAATGGGGGAACAATATATACGGAACGTTACTCATCGCTACCCTTATGCTTCGAGCTTCTAAGCCAGCTTTGACCCATTGCGGCAGATAGGGTCTCAATTGCTTCAAATACTTGCACTGACATTGTTGATTCCATAGAAGATAATAGCCAGATAAGCACTTGGGAGGACGTTTAGGCTGAATCTATCTCCGCGTTTAAAATATATATGGCAAATGGTCAGTAGTGGACTTCATATATCAATGGTAAGCCCACTATGATTCTTTATGTTGGACCGTAGGCTGAGAAGCTGATTAGGAGACCGTCAGGCTTTGAAGCTCTCGTTGGGTCCATCAATTTCAATGAAACCCCTCGCATATTGCGCGGTCATAGGTCCACGAAAGAGCAGACCTGTTGTCTATCTCAGACTCCATAGTTTTCAACTATTCATCATCTCCAAACCACCACGGAGTCCAGGATCGTGGAATTACCCATCCAGAATGCTTATGATACAAGTCGAAGCCGATAGGTTTACAATGCATAGACGTCCCGATCAGGGGAGCCGAACATATGTTGATACTGGTCCCATCTCAGAGATACCTGTCGTCTCTCATCCTTTTGGATTCTGAGCATCCCGTATGCTCACAATTCTCTTAGCAGGTGTGGGTGTGGCACGACGTACAACAGTAGAGTGTTCACTCACCAGAGCTGCAGCAGTAGGCCTCACAGACGCTCTGTGCATGAAAAGATGGTAGCTGGCTAACTGCTTGGCGGCCGAACAAGGAAATGTTTAGATAATATAACATTCTGGGCGCTTTATATCCATGATACGAAATAGTACTACCGGTGTCCAACGCCTCATTATAGCGGAAGTCTTCTGATTATTTAATAATTCTAGTTCATTTATATGTTCAAAGTAGATGCCTGCTTGGTTGGATCAGTAACACGCGTCAATAAAGTTCAGTCTATAGACAGTGCGGGCCTACACCTGTAAATGTATCGTCATAGAGTATATTGTAGGCTCTTGTTCTGCCCTTGGAATCCCACCACGACAGTGTTCAGACAACTACAGACGTTATAGTCTCGGGCGCCTCTTCCAACGCCCGCAATTTCACGACCTCTTCCTTTACCACCGTCTACCAGTACCCAGTAATCAAAAGCGCTACAACCACTGATGTTCGATAATCTCACGGCCCTGTAATCTTCATGAGGTCTTGTATATGGCAGCAAGTCGTTTCATTTCGGCAGTTCGTCGCTCGGAGTTGAGTGACATTGACCACGCCTCAGCCTAGCCTGTGCTTTCTACCTTACACGGATATCATGATCTGTAGGACCGAAGAAAATTAGGGCAGAAGCAACGCAATGTATGCTTTTCCGCCCAGCGACAATTTTCGGCTGTATGATGGACGAGATCCTTTCAAGCCACTTGAAATATGGCATTGTCAGGAATCACGACTGCTTCCTCAACAGAAGAAGGACTATCCAAGTCTAGGACTATGACTTATAATTGTCGCTTTGGGTTGTCAACCATTCTTGATAATTGGACTTGCCGCAGAAAGAAGTCACAATGGAAAGCCCAAATGGCTTCGGCCTTATGGAATCAATTATAGGGTATTGTGCATCGTCTCGCGAGGTAGGAGTAAAATCAGAATTGATAGAAAATGCTGTCAAATGGGCCACATCTCTAAACATATGCTTCTAAGGATGACAAATATTCATACCCACTTATTATCATGGACTGCCCAATACTACCTAGTAAGAGATATTTAGAAGTGATGAATGATATTGATAAGAGATAGAGGACTTATATAAGATCTAACACCCCGAGCAAGCGCAACGATGTAGATCAAATCAGCTCACATCGCTCCCAATCCTGCTGCGTTAGAGCAGTCGATTGCAGATTCTGTTTCCTTGCATTTGATCACGGACAAAGGCCTAGGCGTACATCTGCGGCTTCTTAGAAAGTAGCTAGAGGAAAGGGGATCAGTCAACAGATCTTCAGTACACTGTCCCAAAAAGGCGTAGATCGTACTCCTTAAGTGCCTGTAGGCCAGCAATGTTAATATTGTGATGCTATGAGTTATCTAATGAGTAATGACTTCTGCACGGAGAAGCAATTGTGCCAAGGCCTCAGTTACATAATCCCGCGTACATAGCTGACTAAGCTCATGATGACCAAAGTATGCCGGGTGAATGACGAAGGCTCAGATCTCTGAGCTGTGCGATTGCAATATTTTTGAAATGTAAAAAGCGGCTTCGTACGCCGGCTTCGTAGTCGATATGGACGAGTTCAAAGCCGACGCGCTCGTCAACCGTGAGGAGCCAATCCCAATCATCGCTTTCCCAGGCACCTCCGATACCCCATCATCTGATGCAACCAAAGGGAAACGTGAGCGCCTGAAGGACTCATTGTCGGGTTCCAAGGAGAAATTGAAGGACAAATTACATGTGCACGATGCCGGATCAGGCAGCAAAGACTCTGGGTACTCCCTACAAGACCGCCTCTTCACCAAGTGAGCAAGCATGGCTATCAGAAGTGTTGTGAGGATATGGCGGGCTAAAAGTCGTCGACGTAGGCTATTGCAGCAGGTCATACCGGCCGAGGAGGTCGAGGAGCTGGATCTTCCACCAGATGTGCGTTCCTCGAAGTATATCAACAGACCCAGCTTTTCGCTTCCCTTAATGACCAACAACTTCCGCCGATTCAATGCAAGGTACGAAGCGCTTCCAACAAACGTCATGGAGACTTACTGACGGTGTCCGTAGAATTGGAGTAGTCTTCGTTTTTCAAAATAAATTGGAGCGCCTTCTCACCTGGCGGACACCAACCCATACCCTCTCCCTTCTCGCAGTCTGCACCTTTGTCTGTCTTGACCCCTACCTCCTCTCCGTCCTACCAGTTGCTGCGGCGTTACTATTCGTTATGGTTCCTGCATACCTCGCGCGGCACCCTCCACCACCTACCGGCCATACATCTTATTCCATGAATGGACCTCCTCTAGCACCACCCCGCGCGATCAAGCCCGTGGGCGAGATGTCGAAAGACTTCTTCCGGAATATGCGAGATTTACAGAATTGCATGGATGATTTCAGTACTATACATGATCTA
>JAABUL010002847.1_pt1 | contig 27455 bp, 37 predicted proteins | sample 5559151 | NCBI WGS metagenome assembly JAABUL01 (sample SAMN10711876, study PRJNA513368) | rock metagenome | isolation source: Antarctica rocks | place: Antarctica: Victoria Land, Pudding Butte sud | reverse complement strand
CCCGGCCCGCCTGCACAACTGCCCGGCTGAGCGACCTGTTGACACAGCAAGTGGACCCGACATGCTTCACGTTGGCCATCTGGAAGTCCGGCATGAGCCTCGACAAGTCTCCAGGCACTGTGTTCCTGTTTTGGGTTTAGGTTTAAAGTAAACCCTAAACCCTAACACCTGTGTTCCTGCAGGTGCTGAGCAACCCCTCCTACGACGGCAAGGTCGCGGACATCTGGTCCTGCGGCGTCATGCTCTACATCATGCTCACTGGTGTGCACACTGTACGTTCAGGTTTCTAGTCACTTTCCTGAGCAATCGCATCTCCCACCATCTGGTCCTGCGGCGTCATGCTGTACATTATGCTCGCCGGTGCGCCTGATTCACGTTATCAAATGCACCTGCCATTACAAACGGCAATAGGATACACGTCCATCTGGTCCTGCGGCGTCATGCTGTACATCATGCCCGCCGGTGCGCGCTGTTGCTGCGATGTTCGAATTTGCGAGTCACTTTTCTGCAGGGTGGGTTGCACTTCAGCTGCTTCTGTGACCTGCTGCGTCCACATTGCCGTGCAAGCAAGCGTGCTTCTGGAGGCTTGCAGATCATTTGGACACTTGCTGCCGCTCCTGGCACAGTGCGCACACCGCAGGCATGTTGCAGTTCCGGAGGCCTGGAATGAATGGTCGATGGCGGATGTCTAACGGTCGTGACGCGCACACACCGCAGGTGTAACTAAACCCTAAACCCTATAGCGCAGGCGCGTTTCCGTTCTGGCGACGGGGCGACGAGCGCGCCAACAGCATCGTGCGGCTGCAGCAGATATTCCCCCGCATCCTGGCGGCGGAATACGCGCAGCCCGTCGCCTCGCCGGTGAGACTCGCTGCTGCAACATGAAACTGCAAATCTCGAGACTGTTTCTGCATGGTTTTCCTCGCCCTTCTCTTCACAGGTTCGACTCCCGCTCCTTCAGACACACTGCTCTCCATCTGCTGCAGCGCCAGCGCGCAAAGATCCATGCATCTCGTGACGTCTCGACCCTTAATCTGCAATGCAAACGCACGCGAGTGCCTGGAACTGCTGCGGGCGATGCGGCTGACTGCCCTCGATATATAAGCTGGTTCTTCTTTCACTGCTTTTTGTCCTCACCAGTATGAGTGCCGAATTGCGCAGAAGTGCCTGCACCTGCTGCGGTCGATGTGGACGCCCAACCCGACAGAACGCGTGAACACACGTAATCTTGGCGCTCCATTACTTCGATTTCCTTCAACAATCTGAAATGTTTTAAATGCATATGCGCAGGAATGCAGATGCGCAGGAGTGCCTGCACCTGCTGCGGGCGACGCTCCAGGATCCGGGCGTCGTCAACCTTTGAAAGCTGGATCCGTCAGATTCGAGTCCCTTATGTGATTGCATTGCAAATGCGCAGGAGTGCCTGGACCTGCTGCGGGCGATGCTGACGCCCAACCCGGCGGAGCGCATCACTCTGCCCGCCATCATGCAGCACCCCTGGCGCGCTTTCGCGCACCGAAAACTGGGGACAGAAACGAGAACTCGAATACAAGATCGAACTCTCCCGACGGCACGCTGCCTGCGGTGATGCAGCACGCCTGGCGCGGCTCACCACGCAAACAGAAAACCCCTAGAATGGAGCGCTATGCATCAAGGGACGGCGGCGAAGCGGCCGCAGCGCCTTTTGTTGCACTTTTGTGCAACAGGAAGCCTGCTCCGCCACATCGCTGCCGCAAACCCTAAACCCCAATCCCTAACGACTTGCGAACGCCTGCTCAGGCCCTCTGACGCATTCATGCGTAAGGACACAATCCAAATCCAAATTCCAAAGACACAATTCAAGCGGCACCGCTGAACAGGACTATAGCTCCATCCCGCCGCCTGCGTTCCCTTTTGCCGACTCGTGCTTCCCCGCCCTGCAGGTTCGTCAGGGACCTGCCGCCGGGTTTGCACGAGATGAACGACCACCTGGTCGCGGTGAGTCGATTCCGCCGGCCGCCGCCTGCTGTTTTGGGTGCTGGATGGCATCGCGTCATGTCCCCTTCGTGTCCCCCCAGGGGGCACTAAGAATGTTTAGTGCCCCCTGGCCCGTGGAACTGCTGCCGCTGCCACACATCATGGCGGTGAGGGCAGGCCTCACGCTGCACGCACCCCTGAAGAAGGCTCCAGAACGAGAAGGAAATGCGAAGCGGCAAAACGCGAAGCGACTGTCTCCGGCTTCTCACTTGTGCTTCCTTGCTGCAGGCGGCCTTTCCGCCGGAGGTGCAGCCCGTGCAGGAGATAATGCACATCCTGCAGGCGCGTGCGGCAGCGCTTTCAAAACATCCCAACATGGCGCATCTCAACACATCACCACGCACAGTGATCTCCGCATGATGCGCCTTGCCGACCCGCTTGCTCAAGCCCAGGAAATGCACGCGCGCCAGCAGCAGGGGCATGCCCTTCTTTGCCGTGGTAGCCACTAGACCCTCCTAGCCACTAAACCCTAAATAGCCACCTGCCCCGTCCGAGCCCTAAACCCTAAACCCTTTCGCGCCCGATCGCAGGCCGCCACCCGCCAGCCCGACGCGACTCATTGATGGGGTTTTGCTGTGGAGGCGCCGCGTCAGGCCGCGGGGCAGAGGGGTGCCCGACGCCGCCGCCGGCGGCAGCGCAGTCTGGGCGGCGGCGTGGCGGATTGCTGGACACCGCCGCCGCCTGGCGGCCGACGCCGGCGGCGCCCCGCCACAGGTATACGCCAGCGGCAGCTGGTGCCGCGCGCGCATGCCTGGGCTTTTCAGGCGGCAGCTGGCGGGCAACAGCCGCAGGTAGCCGCGGAGCAGGCTGTGTGTCATACGAGCTAGAAAATTCAGGAGACCCGGGAAGTCTGCAGGCTGCAGGCGCAGCAGAAGGGAATATCAAAGGGAATAGAGGGAATAACAAAGGGAATAACCCTAAACCCTGCAAACGTGCAGTTTTTGCGCGGCATGGGATTGGGCTAGCAGCGACAGCCTGGGATTCAGAGGAGGGGAATGCAGAGAAGGGCCCACGTGGGGCGCAGAGCGCGCCGCTGCGGCCGTCGGAGACGGTGCCAGCGAACCGAACGGCTCACAGTCGCAGCGCGCGCATAGAGTTGCCATTCAGCTGTTGCCCAGGCGCATAGATGTCGGTCCAGAGCACCTTAGAGCTCGATTCCCGTAGCATCTGTTTGCTGACCTGGCCTGTGTTGTGTGGCCCGACAGCCTGAATAATCAACGTTGCAGGACGGCGGCATTGCGGCAGCCGCGGCCTCCATGCATGAGCGTATGCGATAGGTAGGGCCTTATTGAATGGCCACCCGGGCCTAGAGAGACAGTGTGTGTTTTGAGTTTCAAGTGGCAGCACCGCTGGTCACGAGCAAACTCCTCCAGCCTTGCACTGTGATCAGTGCGGCAAGCGCGTGTATCAATACCTAGGTACCCGCCCGTCCAGTCCAATCCAAGCATCGAAACACACTCGGCAGTCTGAGCAGTGAACCTTGCAGCACGACCAGGCTTCGGGACCTGGCGTCTGCTTTGTATTCCCAAATCAATGAGTCAACTGGCTAGGTACGTACCCCTGAGCGGCATGCCGTCAGGGAATGCAAAATCCAATGTGGACTTAGAGAATCCCCTCGTGCTGCCGCCGCTGCTCACATTGGCGCAGTGTTGTCCTCCGCTTTCTGCACGCGAGGCAGTCAGCCAGTCAGCGACAAGTTTCTGTACAAGGATCTGCAAGAGTTTTCCTCACAACATCATGTCGATTCCACAGCGTTCAGGTGCCGCTCCCGCCACAGCTTCGTGCTACCGAGCTAGAAGCTGAGAAGCTCATGGGCAGCACAGATTGTGAGTGGTGGGCCAGCACCTGCTCGACGTGCGGCAGGAATTTGCCTGCAGCGTATCGCACCAGCCGTCAGCCAGCATCGGTGAGTGGCCAACACCAGTCAAATTTTCAGATCAGAACACGCAGCTCATGTCCGCACGCGCTGCGCACACGAAAATCCAGCAAAGGACACGGCAGCTGCCTGCCAAATCCAACGCCACGCCTGGAAACCGCAGCTGCGGGACAGCAAGCGATTGAAACACACGGAACATCGAGAAAAGGTCGTGCCGTTGAGCGTGATCGCAATGCGCTTCTCGCCGCTCTTGCCCTCGATGACCTTGAACGTCGCAAACATGTCGATTGCGCTCATGATGCTGCATGGAGACATAGCAAAACAGCGTGTGCATGATTTTCTCGTGCCGCGGATCATGACACGCACGGCTGCAGCTGACATCTTGGCGCCACACCAGGGGCTCCATCGCGTGCCCTATCCGGCAGACGTGGACGGTAAGACAACCAGCAAGCCGCCAGGAACTCAAAGGGAAATTTGAAAAGAGTAGGGGCTGACGCACCCGTCGCCCAGTTCCTCGTTCATGACGGCCTTGATGGACTCGCCATAGTGCAGCACTGCCTGCAGGGTTAGAAATTAGGGTTTAGCCGGGGAGCCGAGTGTGCCAAACCTCGCAGATCACGGTGCGCCAATCGCCACGTTGCGTGCGCAGCTGCCGGGACATGCTACCCTGGGCAGCGCTGCACGCATGCGAAGCGGAATCAGGAAACCCTAAAATCAGGAAACCCTAAACCCTAAACCCCATGTTCCCAATGCGTCCAGCGGCGTGGTCACCACCTTCCCAAAGTGCAGCACCCTAATAGTCTCAACTCAGTGTACAGAATCTGATATGTGCCTACTGTCACACTTTTACTTTTCTCGACATTACATCCCAGGCCCGTTGATGCATGGACACGAATAGGGGTAGCGTCTTGTGCTGTATGGCGACAGCGAATGCTACCACACCCTCTGAGTGCTGCCACACCTCTGGGTGCGGTAGATGTGCGGGTCGATGTTTCATCCTGCGTGATGGCAGGGTCGTTGGAGCGCATGGGGCGCCGCTTCGTTTTGACAATATGTACGATTTGCGGTTGGGACGACAATGCAGTCTCGCTTTCGATCCCACATATCGAATCGTTGTCCGATATCTATTCCGATATCTATTAAAATAGGACTTGACACAGATGCGAAAAAGGAAGAGAAGTCACGCCACATTCCCCTTTCGCATATATCTGCTTTCTTGGGTTGAAGAGTCAAAACGAGGGCCGAACCTCCGTGGTGCGGTAGATGTGGGGCTCCTGCGTGATGGCGGGGTCGTAGGAACGCATGGGGCACCGCTTCATGGCCGCTAGCTGGTCGTCGGTGATGCCGGGCACCGCCTTGCGCAGCGGCTCCGCCGTCGCCGGCTTCAGCTGCGCCTGCAGAAATCATCATGAACCTGGAACAAGCACGATGTGATTCAACAAGGCGTCAGACTGCTGTCGACAAGAGGATCCGCCATCATGCCGGGGCCCGCCTCGCGCAGCTGCTCCTCCGCCCGTCGCCGGCTTCAGCTGCGGCTGCAGTTGGGGGGTCGATAACATGCCGGCAGGCGGTCAGCATGACATTCCACAACATGACATTGCACCAAACCCTAAACCCTAAAACCCTTGGGCATGGCGGGTGCGGGACCTGGCTGCCGTCCGTTACCGTTAGGGGGATGGGGGGGCTCATGCGCGAAGCGGTGCCGAGCGATGGCAAAGCCGGCCGCAGCAGCCGTGCCGTCGGCGAATCGTGCCGCCTAGGCGAAGCGGCGTCAACGCCGCAGCCGCTGCAGATCCCGGCTCAGCATCCGGGCTCAGCTCGCAGAACCGGCGAGGCTTCCCATGGATGTGCAGGTGTCCTTGAATGGATATCAGAGCCATTCTGGCAGCGGACGCATCGCCGACAAAGTCCTACCTGGTTGTGGAACAGCTGCGCGGTGTACAGGTTGGTTAGGCCGACCTCCTTTGCGATCTCCGTAAACGTCTTGCCGGAGGCCTCCTTGGCGGCAAGCAGGCCGCTGACCAGCTCGGGCTTGGCTGCAGAGGGGTCGCGAACGTGGAAGTCGCGAACGTAAAGTCATGACGAGTGCGCAAATGCGCCACGCATGTGCGGCCGTGCCAGGTATAGTCAAGCTGATGGCGGTGGCATCAGCCCACGCACGGCATCTGTCCCGTGATTGGATCGCTACGGCATTTGAATCTTGCTGAGCCTTGGTCTTGCGGAGGTGCATCTGTTGGACACTTGCAGTGCATCCACACCCCTCACCGAAAATGGCGGTGTTCCTGACCCCGGCAGACGCCATGACGATGCGAACTTGATTTGCTAGTCGGAATGAAGAGTTTGCGCGTCGATGTGAAACGCGGACTGCCGCAGAAGGCCGCGTGAGGACCTGCACCTCGCCCAGAATCACGTCAGTCTAAAGTGGATCGAAATCAAAATTATACCGTCTTCGCCGCTGCAAAGTCTGCATAGACCACATACCTTCATCTTGCTCTTCTGCGTGTTACCTGATCACAAAAAACAGCAAGCTGAAAGTTACAATGTGCCTTCGGTGAAATTTGCCCCTTCATGCTGAAAAAGGAACCCAGACGGAATCTGCGATTACATTATCCTATTTGAACCTCTCGAGTCAGGCTTCGCAACTTCCTTGCCGCCTTGCTGATCCTACACGCTGTCTCACGGCACGCCGGCCAGCGTCTGCCTCGCCGTGCCGTTGCGGCACCAGAAGCGGTCCAGCAGCGCGCCAGACACCGACACACCCGCTGCGTCTTCACTTTCCTCATCCATCTGCACCGACCCGAATTCCGGCTTGAGCCTACAGGCGCCGCCGGCCGGCGAGAAGGTCCACTGCGCGCACCGCGCCTCGGCGCCGCACGCCGCCCTGCACGCCGCTGAACCCTCTGCCGCGACTACCGCCAGGTCCGGCCCCTCCAGCCGCACGCCTGCCAGCTGCAGGTGGCCGTCGTCCGCCGAGACCTCAGCCTCGCCAAAGCGTCCCGGCGCCGGCGCAGGGGCCGGGCCAGGCCCTGGCACCGAGCCGCCGGAGCCCGTCATGGCGGCGATCTCCTCTTTCGACACCGCAGTAATGCCCGCTGCCGCCGCGGCTGCGCCGGCGCGCAGCGCCCTCCAGAGGGCACCGTAGCCCGGCCGCCCTGCTGACACGACCTCCGCCTCGTACACCGCCTGCAGGCGACACAGCCACGGTCGATGACGTGTGGATCACGCGTGCTGCTTGCTTCATTGCTTCGATTTGGTGCACAGCCTGCCGGGCGCGCAGACGGCGTCCGGCAAGCGGACTCGGAGGTGGCCGGCTCCAGTTGCTACACGGCGTGCACAGTGCTGCAATGACAGCCGTATGAACCACGAGCGGTGACGCTTGCAGAGCAGGCATCACTAGGAGAAATCAGGCGTGACTTGCTGCCAGGTTGGGCACGAGGAGCAGCAGGAGCTGCAGAGCATCGAGGGCATCACCTGCATCTGCCACGGCAGCAGGTGGTGAATGGACCAGACCGGGGTGCACGGGCTGTGCATGGGCCACTGCAGCGCGACGCCCTCTGCCGCGTTGTCCGCGTGTAGATTCGGCAGTCCCGGCGGCTGCAGAGTCCGACACACCGAATCAGGAGCCTCGTCGGTAAACATGAACACCCCCCATCCGCACAGCCGAGTTTTGGGAGGACATGCGGGGTCGAGACGGCGCGATCCTGCGTGATGCCTGCGGCGTCACAGACACAGCTGAGCGGCGGCAGTTTGAGGTCAAGTTGATGGCTGCAGGCGCCCTGCCTGCTGCGCCAAGGGGAGGGATAACCCTAAACCCTAAACCCTAAAGGGGAAGAATCACCTCGTTCAGCATGGCACCCTGGGGAATGTTCGTGTCGACGAAGGGCACGCCCAGGTGGCGCAGGCACATCGTCGTCTGCACGTCTCCCTGCGGAATAGGGTTTAGTACATTTAGGGTCCGTCACAAGTCGGCTTGGTGGTGGTCAGTACTTCGGGGAGACCTCAGTTCTGACGCGGAGGCCTTGCGGCTCGGCGCTTGAACAAGGAGCCATCTATTGAGGGTTTAGGGTTTAGGGTTTAGGGTTTAGGGTGCGACATCAGGCGCAGGCAGGTGACGATGCTGGGGTCGTTTGCAGCGGAGACGGGCGCGTTTCTTAATCTACAGTTCAAATGACTGTAAATTTCGAATATCCGGCCGTTTCGCGCAGCATTCTTTTTGCGCGAAATATGCCCGTGACTACGGTAGTTGTTACAGATACGGAAGGTCTTTTGTTGTAAACATCCGGATCCGCACATTTTCGTACAGGTTTTGCCCCATATTGCCTGAGCAGGGCTGATAATTTGTCTCTCTTGATGAGTCCCGTCCGCTCTCTGCCACGTCCAATGCCCTTGGAAATTGATGGCCGACAGTTTGGTTCGGATGATTTCTGACACACTTCGGGCAGGAGTAGATAGATAGATAGATTACGCTCGCCAGCCTCACTCAGGCTGATAACGCATCAATTTACCAATAAATTATCAGGAGTTGCAAGCTCTCTGAGGCGGGCACTTCTTGTTGCCGCAGCAATCTGTGACATGGCGCCGGTAGCGTTTCTGGCATATCACGTGCACCCACGTTTGTTCGCTCAGTCTATCATTTCAAGATGTTGCATGCTGACGGCCTTGTCGCCTCGACGCTTCGATTGGGATGTGGGCAGATTCGTTGGAGTGTCGGACCAAAACCCAGAGCTCGTATGTCAGCTTGTACTTATTGATACACAATATATAAAATAATACACAATATTGTGCTCTCGCAGCGAGATCCCGAAGTACACATCGATTTTCTCTTGATCGCTATGTACGCCACGACCCTTCAGCCCGGGGGGCATACATTCGCTCGCGAGAATTGTTGTTGGCAAGTGCAACCTGCATTGCACCTGGAAACCAGGTGTGCTGCAGCATCACAGAAGTAGGGATTTATTTTACGATGCTTTCCCGACACGCTAGCATCGAACTGCGTAGTCCTGCTAGTCAAAGCTGCGACAGGCAATGGGAGGTTTTTCAACGACGGTCTGATTCCAATTTACGTATTTACGCAAATCATCTAGCCGTAAACATATTCTAAACAACAATGGAGACTCAGAACAGCTGGAATATCAAAACACGGCAAGCCGTATGTACTCTGCGATACATTAAGGACAATCAGAATGTGCAGAGGAGCTTGCAGAGAGAGACATGGCGCTGGTCTGCCAGGTCACTTACATTTGCATATACTGCTACAGTTTGGGCCTCGGAACCAGAAAAAGCCTACAGCACTCGTAATGGTTTTGATTCCTATGGGATCAGAATGATCATGCAAGGTTGTCATGATAACTATGCGTGGTTATATTGTGATGTTCACATATTTAGAAAATGATGTTGCTGCCTTTCAGCCATCATATGATGCATGCATGCATGCACATACCCAAAAGGCTGGAAGCCTTTCAGCCATCATGCACATACCCAAGGCTGGAAAGCAAATCTGCAGCTGGCTGTGCTTTTCGGAATAATCTCACGCAATCACGATTCCAATCTCTCTAAAAGTTGATGGCGTCGAAGTGCTGTCCGAGACACGACATCGAGAACCTGCTGCTGGCGCTCCATCGCCTACCTACAATAAACACGAATAAATATGGAGCTCACAAAATGACAGAGTGCACTACTTAGCATACATACACGCTATCTATTGATCACAGTCTCATATGAGTTGCGAGAGCATCCCGACAGCGGAGCCAGATGTATTTTGCTCTCCGCCAGACTTGTTCTTCCTGACTTCATTGACCGTCCGACTTCATTGGCCGAGAACAGGTGCCAAGGCCTGATGCCGATATCTCAGCGTGGTGCTTTGCAGCAATAGCTATAGTGAGCAGAAGGCTCGAGTAGCATTCTCTGGCAGGCGTACCGGTGTGTAGTTATATGTATATGTATATGTATATATGTATATATATATGTATATGTATATGTATATGTACATGTGTATATATATATATATATGTATATATATATGTATATGTACATGTGTATATATATATATGTATATGTATATGTATATGTACATATATATATATACACATGTACATATACATATATATATACATATATATATATACATATGTACATATACATATACATATATATATACATATATACATATACATATATATGTATCCGTCGCGAAGATTCGGCTCTCATGCTCACCTCTGGTACTTCTGTGGGGTGCGGCGCCGCACATGGCTGACTAGCTTGACCACAGAGAGTATCGGGGACAAGTATTAGCGCCTGGTTCGCGCTGTAACGGAATCGACTTGTGTCTGCGACCCGCACATTTGCGACGACCACTTGACGCGCAGCGCGTTTGACGCGCAGCTGAAAACTTGGCAGACATTTCTATTTGGGGCAGATCAAGCACATGCTTCCTTCCTTCCTTGCAACGCTCAACCCAGCGGGTAACTCCTAAATTGAGAGGGGCCTTCAGTCAGAACATGTTTCAGTTCCTCGATTGGAAGCTTTGCACTGTTCAATACGATAGTGCATCTAAGATGTAGTGAGAGTCTCGAGCTGCAAGCTTCTACAGCAGCTCAGCACGCTGCAAGCTAAATCTTCGTTGCAGCACAGCTGTGAAACAAAACGCACCAGCTTGCAGTCCTGCTCGCCCGCCCCCAAAGTTGTGTGTTCAAGCCTGCGGGCAAGGTATAGAGCTGCAAGGTATACAGCTGCAAGGTATACAGCTCTTCCTGAAAGGAGAGGTCGTCTCGTGCACAGTTGTCGTCGTGAGAGAGTGAATCTCCTGCAGGGAGAGATGGAGGCAGCGGGTCTTAGCTCGTCCAAGGAGATGCTCAGAATGACCTGTGAGAGCTAAGTTCTTTCCAGCTTCCCAAGGCACTCGGTGCATAGGCGGCGTCGATTTTATCTGCTCAGTGAGTGTCATCAACAGTTTGCGACATGTAAGAGTGCTTATGCGCCTGAGTTTTTTTATATACACATATACATATACATATACATATACATATACATATACATATACATATATATACATATATATATATATACACCCGGGTACCCGCCAACCTCACTCAGGCTGTGATAAGGCATCAACTCACCAATTACCCAGAATGTGTCAGCGATTCGTAAACTGTTGATGACACTCGCTGAGCAGATGAGCCGATGAGACCCACCTCCCCCAAGCATGCCATCATGAGTTCGGCAACCATCATTCGGTCCCCTCCCCACACCAGCTAACGTATGCACGGCGGCACCGCCACTGGCCATGTCAATCAGGCAAGAAAAGCGCTGCCGGACAACGTCTGTCGCGGGACATTCCATCAGCACATGCGTCTCGTCCCCGACCGCGCTACTGTCACAAGATGTGCAGCAGCGGTCCAGCCTGTCTTTGCAAACCTGCCGGTCTCCACCGGCAACGAGTGCGATCCCAAGCGGAGCCTCTGCACAGCGCACAGCTGCGGCACCGACAACTCCAACTGCAGAGCTCGCCTCCTGAGCCCAGCTAGGGCGCGAAAACCATGCTGCGTATGTCGTCCGCTTCACGCCGCCTGACAGCGCTGTCCTCGGGTTCATGTCCAAGAATTCCTGCTGCTCCAGCGCGGCCGCGGCAGCCGCCGCGGCTCCAATGGCGCCCTCATCTGCCGCTGCCATCATGCTACCATCAGTGCCTGTCAGCGCCATGCCATGCTGCTTCGCACATGCCAGCCCAGCTGCCCAGTTTCAGTTGGACTGCTGCGCCGCCGCAAGATCGTCCATGGCCGCCTGCCTGAAGATGGACTGCACGACTCTCCTTCCGTCCTAGCTCCGGTACCGGAGCTAGGTTGTCTTCGTCTCCTCGTCAGTTCTTGAGCCCTATGAGAGAATGAAGTGGCGGCGGCATGAGTTCGCCTATAGTCAACTGGCTCTGACGAACAGGCGATAAGCGGACGATATGACATAAGGCGCACGTATCATCTCCTGTGGGCATACGGTTTAAGGTGCAATCATGCATGGCCTTGGGCCGGCGGGAGACTGAGCGATGCTAGTGACTTAGGTGCGGCAACAAGAGCTGGGCGCATGTCTTTGAGGTAGCAAACGGATTTGTCGGCTGCGTTCTCGAACCACAGTGATATGGCACTGTGGCCATGCAAGTGACATTTGCCTGCTAGGGCAACCATGAGTCTCTGATCAATTGATCAGTTTGCCTGTTGACGGAGCGAAATAACACAATGCTCGCGCAGTGTGTGTGCCGCCGCCTTCAGTAAGTGGTAGGGGTGTGTCACTGTTTGTGTGCCGCCGCAAGCAGCAGCTGCGGTAAGGATGCAGAGGAACGAGGCAAGCGCACTGCTGTCAAAGATTGCCATGAATCTAATGCATACGATGACCAAAGCTACATGCGCGCATCGTCCTGCTGCCTGCTGCTGCTACCCTCTGGAAATTGACTGCATTCGACAATTACGCTCCTAATGCAGGATGCATCGACACAAACAATGGCAAGAGCATTGTCCAGCGAGGAGGTATCCTGCCTCTCATATGTTTTTCCTGCGCTGCCCCATGAGGCGATCAGCTACTGGAGGCATTATACGCCCTGGCGCGGTCTAATGGCGGCAGCAATGCAACAGTTATTGAAACTTCCAGACAAAATGTGGTCTGCGACAGCGCAGGAAAGTCAAGCAGCAACCTAGGCATCAAGCCAATGCCTAGGTTGCAGCGCCAGTTCTGGTCAATACTTATGGGCGGCGGCGGCTGACTGGCCAGAAGGCAGCGTTTGTCGCGTCGCAACTTCTGATGAAGCGAAACATTTGGCTGGGCTTGCTGCTGCTATCTTCCGCCACTGTTCCTGCTGCGGCGGCGGCTGCAGGAACGGCCATGACGTGCCCACGGCAACAATGCGTTCCTCTCAATTGGTACGGAACCACCTGCAGGCCAGAAGCGAGCCGTCATGCGCTGCGGCGACTGTGATACGGGTTTCATTAGCAGACAGTGGATTTCCGCGTCAACAGCAGTCGTCTTACTGCCATGCAGCATCTCCTGCTGCCTTGCACTGACAGGGCGGCACCGTCGCAACTCAGGACGGCATTGTCCTTCTTTCATGCTGCATGCGTGTCGCCACAATTCTGCTGCAGAAAGTAACGAGTAGGGCAGCCTCGCATCAGCACACCATTTGATGGAGCCGTCGAGCTCGCCGCCGACGTTGTTCGTGTTGTGGCCACCGCTGAAGGTCTGCGATGGTAAATAAATGATGTCAGCGCGAGCATCAAACGCGGTGTCAGGAATTTGCAGGCATTTGACGGCGAGCATGCGGGTCAGCCCCTGAAGCCGACCACCAGATGCAGCATTGCAGGGCAAGATCATTATGTTACAAAACGACGATGAACAGCATTGCACCTGGAAATGGATGCGATTCCTGTAGTAGGGCACGGCCCTCTTGAAGGCAGTGATCGCTGGGCCAACGCGCCTGGGCGGAAACAGTTCGTCGCTTACGCCTGCGCGTGGCAATGGGGGTACGCATCGGATCGAGAATCGTCGCTTGATGACATGCGGAAGCGTCCGTCACTCAGGTTTGCGCACCGGCAGGTACGGCCAGTGAAGCAGAGGCGGCGGATGAAGAGACATGCATTCACAGGTGCCTGTGTGGCAGTGTCACAGCAAAGTCGACGGCGCCAATGCAGGGTGCAGGCTGATGCCTGCTGCGGGCTGGCGAGACAGGCACCACACCTGTCGACACCCACAGCCCCCGCAGCCCATGGCGCCCAAACTGCACGGCAGCGGCACCAACACTTTCGGTTTCCATGTGCACTGAGAGGTCGATCACTGCAGGGCCCACCAGTCTGCCAGTGGGGGCGCAGAAACAGGCTGCGGTCTTCTGTCAATGCACAGCTCCAGGACGAGAAGCTCCGGCAGCAGGATTGAACAGGAAATGTGTCACTCTGCAGGCCACCAGCCCCTGCGGCTGTCGACGCCTGCAGAAGGCCACAAGAGCTCTGCAGCAGCACTGGATCATATGTGCCACTGGCATCAACCTGGTTCGCTGCCGCTGCTGAATGTCTGCCTCTGCGGCAGATGTAGCCGCATCTGAATGTCGGCAGGGTATTGACGGACGCTCTGCTTGCTGTTTGAGGACCGGAGGGCGACGGACCATGGCTCTGGGTACGTAAGCGCGCGAAAGCAGGCAGGGCTCATTTTGCCATGAGATTCAAAGTCAGGCCTAGGTTGCCCACCTGTTGCTTGAGGACCAAAGAGTGGTAGACCATGGCGTGCGTTGCACGGCCGACCCGCGACGCCATCGCCGCTGCTGCATAGCCGCCGCGAGAGAACCCGGCGTAGGCGACGCGCCTGCAATAAGAAAGTCTTCGCACTGGACCTCGTGAGTCCACAAGCAGCTGCTGTCATGTGTTGACAGGGCTCGGGGCTGGCAGCTCGAGGTGGGCAGCTGCCACCGCAGCACTAACCGTGGAGGAAGCCGCCGGGGGCGATGCGCTTGCGGCGGGAGCAGTCCGGGTGGCTTTCCGCGACTGATGCTGCGGCCGCCGCTGACAGCAGCGCTGCTGCTGCTGCTGCCGCCTCCGCTGCCGCCGCTACTGCTGCTGTTGCGCTGCAGCTGCCAGCGCTGCCGCCAATGCCGCCGTCACTGCCGCCGCCACCGCTGTCGCTGCTGCTGCCGCTGCTGTCAATGCTGCCCGTCAACAGGACAGCACCATGGTGGCGACCATGTGTGGGGCGGGGCGGAGCTGAACATCTAGCCACAGATCTGTGTACGCGGTTTGGACGGAAACACGGAGGCCGCAGGCAGGAATATCCACCTGGTATTGATGCGCACGCCGCGCAGGCCCCTGACGTGCTGGAAGCAAGCCTCGACGTGCTCCCAGTCGCTGGTGAAGGGCTGCCCCGCGTTGGGCGTGAACCACTGGTCCTTGTTGTGCGAGTCCGGCGTCACAACGAGGAACCTGACAAGGAACGGCGGCAGGTCATGCGTAGTGGGGATGCCGAGTCGGCACGTCATCTATGACTCTGTGCCAATGCGCACGCCAGGAACACACTCCATGGCGCTATCGAAGGCAGGCCGACATTGGCAGACACCTGCTAATGCAAAATGCATGCTGTTTCGCATACCCTGGGGCCATTCCACGACATTGTGCCCTTAGTGCTCACCCGTGGTCGTCGGCAGGGTTACATGAAGGCGGACAGAATGTCAAAGCAATGTTACGCGCTCTCGCGCAGTTCGTGATCGATTTGAGAACGTGGTTGTTCTTGTCGTGCACTCACCCATGGTAGTCGGCGAGGTGCTTGAAGGCCGACAGGATGTCATAGCCGCGGCCGCCGCTGCCGTGCAGCACCACCAGAATCGGCAGCGGCCGCTTGTACCAGCCTGCGCATGCGAGGATGAAGTTGAGGACCAATAGCAACGATTAGCGTGACCGAGTTTCCAGCCGGGTGACAGGCCCGCCGCCGATGTGCGACACCACCAGGATCGGCCGCGGCCGCTTCTACCATCCTGCAGGCGGTGGCACCACCGAGGTTCCTGGTCTGTTGTCAGCATGCAGGGCCAGACGGAAATCACCAATGTGAGCGGAAGCCACTGGTGTGATGCGGACACCACCGGGGTTGGCATGCCGCCTACCACCGCCCTGCAAAGAGAAATGCGCTTCTGGCAGGGACATGCACACGCTTTTGGCTGCCCAGGCATCATTGATTGTCACGATGATGCTGCCATACCATGGATGTCGTTTTTTGGTCGGGGCCGGCGGGCAAACTGGGCGAGGTCCAGCTCACAGAGTGCAACACTCCTGATTGTTTCAGGAAAGCGGTCCTCACCGACTGGCAGGTAGTAGGAGCCCGTGCGCGAGGGGGCTTCGTAGTAGCCGATGGGAATGGTGCCCAGGATCCCGCCCGACGGCTGCCTGGAGACCGGCTGCGCCGCCACAGCCTTGCGGGCATCAATCCGCGGCGCCGGCTTGCCGGCTGCAAGCGTACAGACCCCGTCGTCAGGTGATTGCTGTTGAATGATGTGGTAGAGGCATCCAGGCCTCAGATATCGCAGCCAGCCGGGCCACCGGCGCCGCAGCAGTGCGCCGCTCCCGCAGCGGCTGCGAAGCCGGCTCTGGTGACCGCCGCAGGCATCAAACGGGCGTGGGGTGCACACGGCAGGCAGCTGGCGGCACGGCTGGGGCAGCATCAGCGGCTTGGCCCAAAGGAAACTGAGCGGCGTCAGCTGATCTCGTTCATACCCCAAGCCTCTGGAAACTCACCAACACGGAGCTGTGCTTCGGCTGGCAGCGGCTGCGACTGCTGCGGCACAGCCGCCGCCCTCGGTATCACTGCAACCGCCACCCTGGCCGCCAACGCTGCTACCGCCTCCGTCACGCTCTCGGGGGACTGGCCTCCTGAGCAGCCAAAGCAGGTTGCGTGGCTAGCGGCGGCGCGGAGCACGGCGGAAAGATGCCGGCTGTGGCTCTGCTGCTGCTGACATATGCTGTTCTGGCTGGCATGCCGACACATGCATCATTTGGACTGCTATCAACTGGCAGCAGTGGCTGGCGACTGGCAGCTGTAGCTGGCATATTGCCTGACCTCTGCTGGTCTAGTGTGGCTGCAGTGCCGCCATTTCATACTACTATGGAGTTGCACATCTCTCACAGCGATAGTTCAGGCCCTAGATCAAGGAGCCCATCCGAAGTGCTGAATGATGTGCATTTTTTGTCAAGCGCGTCTCACCTGCTGCACGCGGGCCGAAGCTGCAGACGGCCAGCAAGAGGACGGCCAGCGTGCAGACCGCTGCAGCACCATCGCTGCGGCGCGCAATCGAGGTCGGTGCTTCACCTGCGCTGGAAGGTGGCAACGACGCTCAGCTGATTGATGAGCCCGATGATGTTCCCGCCCGACTGGGAGTTTCCGATTTGTTGTCACGGTCGTTTTTGGTCTCCGGAAGACGCCGTGGCCTGCTGCCTGCGGCGCGCATTGCCCAGGCATCCAATGACACCAGGCATGCTGCTGCATCGCTGCTACCGCCACCGCACACGCTCTGATCCATGCGCACTTCGAACCCCTGCAGCGACTGCCGAGGCAATCTGCCTCCCGGACCGCGCCGAGAGCGTGATGTCCTGGCCTTCCATGCTGGTGGTGCTTGCAATATGAGCACAGCCATGATGCCCGAAGTCGTCATGTTAGAGCCTTGTACCCGCACGGCCTGGCGGTGAGGTTATTTTTGTGAATCACAACCTCAGGGCTGCGGCCCGCGGCTTCAGAACGCAATGCCCGCAAGCGCGGTCGTCTGAGTAAGCCCTGATCTTGCACTCGATCGAGTCAGATGGTATTGGTCAGTCGACGTGGCGGTTGACAGCTGCTGCACCTTTTCTTTGGCAGTTCGGTTCGGTCGGGAGCCAGCCAGCACCGCCCACAGGGAGACGGCGTAGCCCTGACACGTCGCGTGCCCCACTCCTGACTTACGTGCCTTCTAGACTGCAATGCAGGCGTAAAGACTGGTGCGCCGCGGCCAGCAGTGCAAATCCAACCGTGTGGAAGTCCGCGCCAGGTGTCAATCTGTCATGCATGATGACCCAAAAACGAGGTGCGGGCAAGTGGCCCCTCTCCCCCTGCATCCAGGGTATTGGGCAAACCCTATTGTGTCAACGGTTTGCATCGATGAGGCTCGTCATGGCGCAACATGCGTGCCCTTTGTGGGTCGCAGCCGCTGAGACCTGCAGCACGTTGCCACGCTCGATCTCATCTACCAGGGCGCCGCCGACCGTCGCCCGCAGTTGATGGAACCGCGGCAGACTGGACTGGCTGCGGCCACACGGACAGGCGGCAGACTGCGCCTGCCACCGACGAAGGAAGGCGACTGAGAACAGTTCAAACACAGAAAGCGTGTCAAGGGAAGCGAGAGACAAGTGTGCCTCATCGTGTCGCTGCGTGGCGGCGCGGCATCATGCAGCGCCGCGCTTCCTTGCTTGCTTGCGCCGTGCTGGCGACCTGAATGTTGCCGTGCTTGTGAGATGCTTCCTGAACGCTGTGAGATGCTTTTTGAACGTTAACGCGCATGCCATCACCACGAGTCGCCCATTTGATAGACTCATCGAAAGTATGCGCATCGGAAAGCCTGGCAGTGGCAATCACTCCGCACAGCAGCCTCGTTCCCTAGGCATGATGCAGGCTGCCGACAAAGAATACAGAACCGATGAAACCAGCTCAAGCACGAGACCACAAAGAATCTTCAACCTGCCGCCATCAAGGAAAACCACTGACAGAAGAGCCGACCCATTACTCCAGCACATTGGGCGCGCCCTGTCTGAACAAAAGCAACTTTCCTGACTTTGGAACCGCTTCACTGCCCACCGTCCATTGCGGCTGCGCCCTGTCACAACAGCCGCGCTCCAGCGCACAGCACAGCCAGGGGTTTAGGGTTTAGGGTGCGTACCGCCGGCCATGCCGCCGCTCCGCCCTCGGGCTGCAACCCATCAGCCCTGCCATATCTTGCGTTCACACCCCGCGCTCCAGCGCGCAGCGCAGCCAGGGATGCGCCGCCAGCACCGCTGCCTTGTCGTCCTCGAACAGGAAGTGGCGCAGCAGCGACTCCGCAGTGATGAGCTTCGCGTCTGCGCTCGGCGCCGGGTCAAAGCGCTGCAGCGAGGCGTAGTGTCCCAGGGCATCAAGGATGTATTCCCGCACGTCCTGCAGCGAAGTTCCATACATCATACCTGCGAGAGGGTTCGTGAGTGTGAGAGGTCGTGGCGCAAAGCGCTGCAGCACCGCGTCTGCTGAACCCTGCAAGTCTTTGCGCCCAGAGCGTGCGGTGCAATCCTGCACATGGTGCAAACACGCCTGACATTCTTTGGAATGGACTGCCGCCAGCATGATCAAAAGATTGGCCGTCTGCCTGGGTGCCAAGCGGAACGGTGCCCCAGATCAGCAGAAGTAGAAGAAGCAGAAGAAGTAGAAGAAGTGCACCTCCATACGCAGACGGTCCCGCACAAATGCCGCCTGCGCCGCGGCGATGCCGGCGGGATCAGCCTCCAGCGGCGGAGCGGATTCCACCGCAGCGGCAGCAGCGGCGGTGGCAGCGCCGACGGCAGCCAGGTCGGCATCCAGCGGCGGTGCTGCCTCGTCAGCAAAGGAAGCGGCAGCAGTGTCATTGCCGTCGCCGCCGTTGCCGCCGTCGCCTTGTTCGCCGTCGCCACCACCGCCGCCAAAGGCTCGTTCCGACGCCAGCAGCGCTGACAGCACCCCGGGGCAGACCGCATCCAGCGGCTCCGCCGGGACCTCCAGGAAGTGCTCGTTTCGGCGCAGGCCGCGCGAGAACCACTCCACCCAGCGCGGCTTGACTGCCGCGCAAAAGGGCAGCAGAAGTGTGTCATCGGTTGTCGAGCACTTCGAATGCCAGAGGAATCCGCCAGCAGGCTGCTAGCGAGAGTCGAGGCTGGTGGAACTGAAGCGTTGCCCTGTCACGGCCGCTGTGTCGCTCCAGCACAGAGGCGCCGTGTTGCCGTCACAGGCAGGTGTGATGCATGAAACAGGGAAAGCTCGACATGGAAGAAGGCAAGTACCCACCCTGCAGCAGCATGGATGCGCAGGCCAGGCGGTATTTGAGGGAGGCACTCCAGCCCCACGACTCGATGTAGATTAGGTACCGCCAGCTGCACTGCTTAGCCATGGACACCTGTGGCGAGTGACAAACAGCAACGGTGAAGAGGTTGGCGGGGCGATGTGTGTGAGTCTGAACACTGCAGGCCCCGCCACTCGACTGACGCGAGGCATCCCCAGCTGCACTGCTCTGCTATGGACACCCTGCGGGAAGGACATTGTTGCACTTGTGAGGAGTTTTGGTCAATTTGTCAGTTGCACTCATCGGGACGTTCCGTCAACTTGAAGGATTGCAAGCCCACGACTCGATGTACACGATTGGCGGCCAGCTGCACTGCTGCTGCTTTGCCATATGGACACCTGTCAGAGCAGAGGTTCCTACTCCACACATATTTTGTAAATCAAGCGCCTGCAAGCCTCTCCGTGAATGGGACGGAACCAGCTCAGTGCCTCGCCATGATTTCACTGCAGACGAGGTCGAGCTGTTGCATGCCACTGCATGCCGTCCACTCTACGACGTCGGATCAGAAAATTGCGGCAAACCCCGACGCAGTCACCCGCTCGCCGCCGTGGTATTGGAAGGAACTGCTCATTGCTGGTAGCAGCTCGCGAGAATGCACCTTGTCTTTCCTGGACTGCCAGTCGACGCTCCTGGCATCGAACAGGCGCCTGCACCATGTCACATCCAGTTTTGTTATTGGCAAAAAAGAAGAACACACATGGCGCAGGATTCAGATCGTCGACACCAGGCATGGTGCTAGGACAGAGTGGAGTACCGATGGCTTGGCGGGGAGGAAGGCAACTGCAGTTTATAAACCCTAAACATCGCAGTCTCGACAAGCGCAGTGCACCGTCAGGCAGGGCAGGCATGCAGCTCCTCTCCTGTGGCGTTGCGGCACGTGCTGCTGGCAGGCGACGACCGCGGCGCGTTTCGCATCGCCACCCATGCGCTTGTACGCCCGGCCCCTGACCCCAGGATGGACAGGAACACGACTTCTCATTCCGAATAGAAAACTGCTGCGTGAAGGTCCTGTCGATCCTCATTCCTGTGTTTCACATGGCCCTCCATGCCCGGGGACGCCCGACCCCTGCGCCCGAACACAGACAGGAGGATTTGCTTGAACGCGCACTCCGCAGGGGCAGGCGGCGCCCCATACGCCAGTCTAGCTGGCGCTTCGATGCCAATTCCTTGCAGGCGGCTGAGCGCAATGTCACGGCATGAATCTCCATCAGAGTGAGTGCCATATAACCTGTGCGCACGCAGAGGCTGGTCTTCAGCACCTGTACATGAGTGCTGCTGTCCGCTGGTCGAGTGGGACTTTGGCCGCGGCCTCCAGGATCTGCGCCCGCTGCGCCGCCCAGCCATTGCCGCTCCAGTAGCTCCAGTCAGGAAAGGGCACCTGCTTCAAGGAATGCGGGGGATGTCGCAAGGGTGGGGGATGTCGCAAGGAGAGGCAGGGAACGATGAGGAGGGGGAGGCAGACGGAGTTCACGTGTTGTGGCCGACACCAGACGCTGCAGGTGCCACGACGAATGGCTGGCATGCAAGTGCTGCCCATTTCCGTGCTGCCGACGCTGTGTCTGTGTCGGTGGTCGAAGTCTGCGATCCTGTGTGAGTGAAGCCTTATCGTCAGAACAAGAGCATACCTCTGCGAATGCGTCGCTGGAGCAGGCAGCGAAGAGCGGCGCCGCCTGCTCGTTGTACTTGAGGTTGACGCGCGGCGTATCGGGAAATGTCAGCAGCGCATCCACGTCCGGCACCTGCAACAGTGCCATCCGACTGACACTGTAAGTGCACCTGCCTGTGAGTGCGCCTGACAGCAGCTGCGAATGCGGGGCTCTGAAATATTCCGCCTCCGGCACCTGCAACAGTGCCATATGACTGATACCTTAAGTGCACGTGCCTGTGAGTGCACCTGACAGCAGCTGCAAATGCGGGGCTCTGAAATATTCCGCCTCCGGCACCTGCCCTGACGATGTTTCGGCCGCGGTTGACGCTGCAGGTTCCAGGACGGCGGGAGGAAGCAGAAGTGGCGCCGGCAGCAGCGGCATGCAAGGGAAATGATGCGCGCCTGTCCGGGGTGCAAGTGCAGCAGCTCGCACAGCGCCAGCAGTTGGGTGATGGGTTTGGGCCCATTTCGCCCAGCCCGCACGGGGGTTGCGTTTCCGCATGTGCGGGGACAGTGGTATGGTGTAGAGCGGCATGATGGCAACATGAAGGAGGGAAATGAGATATATACCTGGCCGGGGCACACCTGCAGCAGCTCTTACAGCGCATGCATGTGATGTATGATGTAGACCGGCATTGACCACAGGAAGGAGGGGAATGAGATATATACCTGGCCGGGGTACAGGTGCAACAGCTCGTAAAGCGCCAGCATGCAGATGGGCGCCCGCCCGCTCTTCGCCATGTTGCCCGGCCCCGCCTGCGGAGGGTTTTTAGTTCATCATCGTCTCTGTTGCTTCGCTACTGGTCATCAGCTTCGAGGGCCATCTCCGTCCATCAGGGCTCAGGGCATGCCGCCGTCTCCCACCGTGGTGCACTGGCTAGCATCCCGCAGAGGTGCACTGGCTAGCATCCCGCTGAGGTGCACTGGCTAGCATCCCGCTGAGGTGGCCTGCCACGCCCGCAGCCCAGCGCGGCTCCGTCGTGTGCACCGTACTTCAGGGAAGCCGACGCTGCCGGCGTCCTCAACCCTCCGGAGCGACTGCTGCTTGAAACTTCGTGAATTAAACCTCGTGCGGGAACCGCTGGACCCGGCCGTCGCCGGTGCGCGCGGCGTCTCGAGCGAGAATCTGTGATGTCTGAAACGTGCGGCAACAAGTGCTGCATCTCATTCTGGAGAAGGGGGAGGGGCATGTGCCCAAAACTCACCTTGTGCGGGAACCACTGGACCTGGCCGTCGCCGATTTGCACGATTTCGGAGGTGTCCACATACAGGCGCCCGCGCACGATCTGGAAGCGGAAGGCGTCCACCGCGCTGCCCCACTGCGCAGTACCACAGGAGGAATGTGAGGATAACCTGATGCGATGCCAGAATGTGCCAACGTCCAGACGCCCCCGCACGATCTGGCGGAAGGCGTCCACCGCGCTGCCCCACTGAGAAAGGAGAACGCCTTTCAGAGAACGATTGGGGCTTGGTTCACAGTGTAGCCGGCCGCGCGCGGGCGCACACGATCTGGTAGCGAAGCGGCGTCCACGTCGCTGCCCCACCGCGGCAAGGAAGGATTGATTCGGAAGCGGTGAAGGGTGATATACTTCGCAGTCGCCCGCGCACGATGGGGAAGCAGAAGGCGTCCACCGCGGTCCACACCGCCGTCATGCTCTGTTTCACTGTTCACAGCAGAGGGCCGCTGCGCGGGTCGGATGTATGCGTGCAAGGCTGTGTGCATCACATACGCACGGGAACGCTTCGTCGTTCCTGTTGCTGAGCTTGGCCCATATCTCGCTGGGCTCCTTGGCTGTTCGGACGCACGCACACGGTGCAAGGTCTGGTGCAGCACACCGCCGATGGTGCATACAGACAAATGCAGCCGAGACCCGCGACTCCTGGCATTCTTGCTGAGCGCGCTCGAGGCGTGTAGAAATTGCATGCGCCGCGGCGGTGGCCCCTCACCCTGCATCCCCGTGCGGTCGGATCGAACCGCATTCGCATGTGGTTGCCTCGAAAGCTGCTCAAACACCATTGTTCGTCAATTTGATGGGCGGCCCACCTTGTATCGCCGCCCGACAACGATTTCCTCCACCGCGGACAGCTCGATGCCCCTGTCGCGCCAGTGCCTGAAGTCGTGCCGGATGTGATCGGCCGCCCAGGAGCGGAAGGCCCAGCTGCCGTTGCCGTTGTCGCCGCTGCCCAAGGTGCCGCCGCGGCCATTGCCGATGTTGCCGCTGCCGCTGCCGATGTTGCCGCTGCCGCTGCTGTTGGTCTGCGGGACGTGGCCGGAGCCGTCTGCGTCTGGCCAATCAGCACATGCGTCCTCTCCGCTGCTGCTGCTGGCTGCTGCGCTCTCGGTTGTCGAGGTTGCGGCACCCGCGCCGTGTCTGCTGAGCACCCAATGCAGTGGGTGTCTGTCATGTGCCTGCAGCAGCATCGCCAACCCGGCGAGTGCTGCAAGGAGCAGCAGCACGACCAGACCTGCGATTAAAGCGCAGCATTGCCGTCGAGAAAGAATGTAGGTTTTACACACACTCCGAGGCATCGGTCACACACACTTCCGCTCATGGACTAAGCGTGCTACAGCCAGCAACGCACCTGACCTCCTGTTGTTTGCGACGCATTGATGCGCGCCATGCATTGGCAAAGCCAGAGGGAAGTTTGAAGTCTATTTCTTGGCGATCGGGCACGAAGAAGGCAGGGAGCTGTCTCGATCGCGGCCGTGGCAGGATGACAGGGTATTGTCTTCAAGAGGGATGGTCATGGTTTGCTGTGATCATCGTAATTTGGCACGGAAACTGGAGAGGTGGCTGTTGGAGCTGCGGGAAGCCACGTCGGTTTTGAAGCACACGTACGACAGGTGGCACTGGTCCTTAAAGTGCACGGCAGCGTTGGCATCTGATGCATCACCCCAGGCAGGTCAGCTCCGACGCTCCCTTGCAGACCCTTTCCAGACAGCAAAAACCATCTCGAGCCACTGCAGATGCGAAGAATGCCGCCCGCACACATGGTGATGCAGGCCCCGTGACCATGTCGCAGTGCGTCAGCAAGGCTACTTCTGCAGTGAGCCAGCCCGGCGGCGCCTGTGCCATCGCCTGGTGCAAGGCCTTGCGCTGCTGCCACCATCGCCACTGCCCCCTGCTGATGGCCTTCGGTGCTTCGCCGCGGCCGCCGGTGCAGCCACCCCAAACCGCTGCGGGGCAGCCCAACAGCCGCTCATCCACTGCCTGGCATGGAGCCTTCTGCCGCAGCCGCCTCTGCCGCTGCGGGGCAATCCGACGGCTGCTTGTTCAGTTCCTGGCTTCGGGCCTTCCGCCATAGCGCCACCTCGGCCAGCCGGCCAGCGGCTGCCGGTGGACTCGCGCTCGTGGCGGCTGCTCATTCGCTGCCTGGCACAGAACCTTGCGCCGCCGCAGAGACCGCCGCCGCCGCCGCCGCCTCGGGCGGCCCCCCGGTGAGAGCAGTGCCGGCAAAGCCGCGCTCGCGCTCCCGGCGGCTGCTGCCGCCGCCCCCGCCGAACAGCGAGCCCAGGTCCGCCTCGTCAAACTCGCCGGTGTCCACAATGCGCACCTCCTCCTCCGGGTAGATCTCGCAGTCTGCAATTGAATTTGAGAACAGGCGTGAGGGCTGGCTATCATGGAAGGTGCTTAGTTTCGCCAACCTCCTCCTCCGGGGTAGATCTCGCAGTCTGCGACACGTTCAGGAGCAACATGTGTCAATCATCAGAAGTTTGCCACGGCAGCAGAGGGTCGCTGATGTCCACGACGCACACCTTCTCCTCTCGCAGTCTGCATCGTCCTTGCAGGTTGCCTAAACCCTAAACCCTAAACGTTTGCCATCACCTGCCACCAGGCGCGCGCACATGCGCTTCCGAAATCTGGGCATTGGCGCGCAGCGCCCCCAGAATGAAACCTCAGAAGCAATAGACGAGCAGGAGCCAGACATCACGGGAATCACACAATGCGTACCCGCGAGCGAGGCAGAGTCGTTCATGAGCAGTGTCCCGCGTACGTAGGCCGCCGCGTTCTGGGGGTTGGTGCCCAGCGCCTCCAGCACCCGCAGCTTGAGGTGGCCCAGGCTGTCCGCGGAGGCCACCCGCAGCGGCGCGCGCCCCCGCCGCGCCCGCTTGCTACGCCGCTCGCCTGGTGGAGTGAGGAAGAAGGGTCAGGCTGCACAGGATCAGCGCTGCAGAAGCATGCAGGCTGTCCGTGGACGCCACTTGGAGCGGCGCACGCCCCCGCCACGCGCGCTTGCTGCGCCGCTGGCCTGCGGGGTGCATAGGAGAGCACGGATTCAGGGCTGGGCTGGAAAGGATACACACAGCAGAGGAGGCAGGGCGGAGCGCCCTCGCCGCGCCTGCTTGCTGGGCCGCCCGCAAGTCGCGTACTGACAGGCAAGCACCTTGATGAAGGGACATGCTGCGTGTGAGTTGAAGGTGCAAGCGATGGCTCGAGGCATGATTGCAACCAGTAACTATATAGTCAGCTCCAAACAGTCAGCTCAAAGCAGCTGGACTGCCTGACAAAGAAAGCGCCTCAGCAAGTAAGGGATGCTTGGTCATCGAAGCCAGCAAGTCGGGGACGCTTGATCACCAAAGCCACCGATCCATATGGACCGTAACCCGTCACACCTGCTGCGCGCGTGGCGGTCGCCTCCGGAGCGGTGGCCTCCTCCTCGGTCACCAGCGCCACCATGATCTCCGCGTCCGAGTACGTCAGCCTACAGAACAAATGGGATTGAATCAAGACGACAGTCTGCCATAGCACGAGTCAAAGCAGAAGAACAGAAACCATTCTCCCTAGGTGACCAATGCCACGATGTCTACATCCGAGCATGTCAACCCACAAAGCAGTTGGCATTACCATTCATTACGTCTCTGTTCCCCTGTGCGTGTCAACTGGCGTCACGCTGCGCATCAGCAGACCTCGAGTAGAGCTGTGGCCAGGCTTCTAGTCTCCGGCTCGCTCACCTGGCGCGCTTTTCCTGTGCCGCCGCGGCCGCCAGATATCCCTCGCACACGGGCGGTTGCGTCGCCAGCGCTGCGCTGCCGCCGGCGTCGCGGCCGCCGGCGCCGGGCCGCCTCATGGGCTTCAGGTCGTGCCCGATGACCACCTGCACGTGGAACGAAACCCCTGAAGCATGGAGCACATGACGCGTCAGAACATGATGCGCGAACCTGCACTCCGACGAACAAGGCCGCGATTGCAGCAGATATTCTAAGTGCTCCGCAGTAGCCTGCAGCCACCCCCAGAAAATGCAACCAGTCTGAGCCAGATTCGAAGGGACTCGCAATTCTTTCAGCGCATCATTGGAATGAACCGCAAGCCGTAATGAACAACATATGTTCGCAACCACGACGCTCGCTCACATGCAATGCGAGCCAGAGCCCACCTCGTCAGGCCGCGCGCCCGCCAGCGACGCCGGCGACGCCTCTCGAGAGCTGCCGCCGGAGAAGCCATTGGCGGTGGCGCCGGGTGAGCCGTCGCGCGCGGGGCAGGGGCCCTGCTCCACGGCCAGCTGTGCTGTGATCGGCCTTGGGTGAACAAGCATCAGCTTGTCAGCATCGGCTGTCACAGGGTTTGAGAACTCCGGTTTTGAGCCGACGCGCGCGGGGAGGGGCCCTTCTCCACGACCAGCTGCCCCGCAGCTGGCCCGAGATGAACAAGCGTCACGCGTCAGCGTTGGCTGTCACAGGGTTTGCACAGCCTACTCCCGAGCCATCGCGCGCCGGGGACGAGCCCTTCTCCACCAAGCTGCGCCATGATCGGCCTGAGACAGACACGCTCACGTCTCGGCGCCTGCTGTCTCAGCATCTGGGAATCCTGCTGTCTCAGCATCTGGGAATCCTGCTTTCTGCGCCGCCGCACACGAGGGACAGGCCCTCCTCCACGACCAGCTGCGCCGTGATTGGCCTGGGGAACGGAAAGAGGGGTGGTGCCGGCAGGCACGACTCCCAAAGGGTTCCACTCCCATGAACCCGCGCATCCGATGCTGCATGCCTGTGAGAGACTGGCGCTGAACAGCGCCGGCATGTGCACGAGCATCGCCTGGCAGCGGAGCCAGGCGCGTGGGTGTACTCCTGCAACACCCTGAAATGCAAAACATCGTTCGCTGATTTGAAGGCGCACCGCAGCGGCTGCCCGGCGGAGGAGTGGAAGCCCTGCAGCGCGTCCCAGTCCGCCGCGGTCGCCGGCTCGAAGAACTCGCCCTCCCCCAACATCGCCTGCCACTTGCCGCGCCTGCGCATGTGCACACGCAGGATGATAGTGTGTGCTGTTGCCGTTCTTCGACGGGGGCGCATATGCGCAGTAAGCAATCAGGATGATGGGGGG